>SL_3KL_010_SEDDRAFT_10000604_pt1 | contig 30107 bp, 25 predicted proteins | sample SodLakKL_010_SED_2_FD_10381 | JGI IMG/M metagenome (IMG submission 10381)
CCGCTGTACCTGTCATACCCGCCAGCTTATTGTACATGCGGAAATAGTTCTGAAGTGTAATGGTGGCAAATGTCTGGGTTGCAGCTTCAATTTTAACTCTCTCCTTTGCCTCTATAGCCTGGTGAAGTCCGTCGGAATATCTTCTCCCTTCCATTATCCGGCCGGTCTGGACATCAACGATCTTGACCTTGTTATCCATTACGACATACTCCACATCTTTTTCAAAGAGTGTATAGGCTTTCAACAGCTGGTTGATGGTATGTACCCTTTCCGATTTAATGGCGTAATCTCTCAGAAGGGCATCTTTTTTCTCAATTTTTTTATCATCAGCAATTTCAGATTTTTCAATATCAGCAATTTCTGTCCCGATGTCGGGAAGGATGAAAAACCCGGAATCCTCCGAAGCTTTTGTTAAAAGGTCTATGCCTTTGTCAGTCAGCTCTATTGAGTTGACCTTTTCATCTATCACAAAAAAGAGTTCGTCGGTCACCTTCCACATATTCTTACTTTTATCCTGCATGTAGAAGTTTTCGGTTTTCACCATAAGAGATTTGTTGCCCTCTTCACTAAGCAGCTTTATGAGACTCTTGTTCTTGGGCAATCCCTTATATGCCTGCAGGAGAAAAAAGCCTGCATTTTCGTTGTCTTTCTCGGCCAGCGCTTTTCTTGCCTTCACAAGAATATCGGTTACCAGCTTCCTCTGAGCACTTACAATTGATTCCACCCTGGGTTTCAGCTCCTCGAAAAGCTGGTTTTCCCCTTTGGCAACAGGCCCGGAAATAATCAGCGGTGTCCTTGCGTCGTCAATCAAAACTGAGTCAACCTCATCAACTATTGTATAATTGTGCCACCTTTGCACAAGGTCGTCCTGGTTGATCGCCATATTGTCGCGCAGGTAATCGAATCCGAACTCGTTGTTTGTTCCAAATGTAATATCGGCAAGGTAAGCATTCCTGCGTGCCTGCGAGTTGGGTTGGTGCTTGTCGATGCAGTCAACTTTCAGTCCGTGAAACTCATATAACGGCCCCATCCACTCTGAGTCACGGCGAGCCAGATAGTCGTTTACCGTTACAATATGGACTCCCCGCCCGGTGAGAGCATTCAGGAAAACGGGCAATGTGGCTACAAGTGTTTTTCCTTCTCCTGTTGCCATCTCTGCTATTTTACCCTGGTGAAGCACAATGCCGCCAATAAGCTGAACATCGTAATGCACCATGTCCCAGGTTGTTTCATTTCCGCCCGCCATCCAGCGGTTTTTCCAGACAGCTTTGTCTCCCTTTATACTTATGCTGTCTCTTGAAGCAGCAAGATTGCGGTCAAAATCGTTTGAAGTAACTTCCACCTCATCGTTTTCCTTGAACCTGCGGGCAGTATCGCGCATTACCGCAAAAGCTTCGGGCAGTAATTCCATAAGTACTTCCGAGAGTTTTTCGGTTATGTCTTTATCTAATTTGTCAATCCGGGCGTAAAGCTTTTCCTTTTCATCCAGACTTATGGTATCGTCGTCTGCTTTCTCCCTGAGAGAGGAGATTTGTGATTCTTCATCTGCAACTGATTCCCTGATCATTTTCCTGAGATCCTGAGCTTTTGAACGCAACTCATCGTTTGTCAGGTTTTGTGCTTTTTCATACTCTTCCCTGACTCTCAAAAAAACCGGCTGGATCTTTTTTATATCCCTGGTGGATTTGTCACCCAGAAACTGTTTCAGCAATTTATTTACAAGACTCATTTTATGTTCTTTTTTTTAACACCACAAGATTCGGGTGGTATGATTGCAAAGTTAATTTTTTTGAGGTAATTTTCCGATTCGGTCCGTTATATTATTTTGGTAAGATTATAGATCTGTTAATTAATATTTAACGGCGAGACAACAGAAATAACCGGGATATTAATACGTATTATAATAAGAGGTTACGTTAAGGTTTAATAACGTTAAGGATATAAATAAATTGAACAGATGCGTCATTAATTTGTTTAAATATTGTTAGTGTAAATGTTAAACAGAAACTTCTCAAATGCAGACTCTTATTTTGGTAACCAGATTATTTGCCCAGCAACCAAGGCATGTACCTCCGGTTCATGATGAGCCTCTCAGGTTTTTTGACACTCCTGAAAATATCATATTTTATGTTGTTTTACCTGCAGTTGTGGTAATACTTTATTTTATCTGGAGGTATAATGTGCATAAAATGAGAAAAAACGACAGAGAGAAAAAGACGCCGGATAAGGACTGACGACAGTCTTTGCTTCGATATGTTGCGGATTGCCGTTTATGCCAGTCCCTAATCAAAATCAAGGTTGAATTGCTGCTTCAGCTTTTCAAGATCCGGGTTTTTTTCTGCCATATGTTTGTACCTGTCTTCCGGCAGATAAAGCCTGCTTCCCTGTTCGTTGCCTGAAATTATGGTGTTTAGTGTTATACTGTAATTGTTTAGTTCTTCTTTGAGGAATTCAATCAGTTCTTTCTTTACTTTTTTTATAATATCATCCTGCAGGGGGTTGTTTAATTCAAATTCCACGCGATTGTTTTTCCCCAGTCCGGGTTTATTAGCCATTAAGGTATTGTAGAGCCGGGGCTGTTTCTCTTTTATAATACCGGCAAATTTTTTCCATTTTAAAACGAGATCCTCTTCAGAGAATTCTTCTGCAAATTCCCGGGGATCAGGAACATCATCATCGTTATCAGACTGCTTTTCATCCGGACCGGTATTTTCTGAATCTTCCTGATTGCAGGTTTTTTGCATTACATTTTTTATTGATACAGTAGGTGCAGATCCTTTTCCGGAAAATCCCCCCGCTTGTAGAGAAATATTTTTATCAGGCTTATCCGCCTCCGGGATTGTCTTTTCAGGTTTGTCCGTAACGGGCGGGGAGGATTTATGCTCACCACCCTTTTTTTCGGGTTTCTGTTTGCTTCCGCTTACCGGAAGTGTGTCACTTTTTTTTTTTACTTCACTGCCGGTATTGCAGATTTTTATGAGGGCAAGCTCTGCATGAAGCCGCTGGTTAAGACTTGTTTTGAAGCCAAGGCTGCACTGGTTGGTTATTTCCAGGGCACTGAAAAGGAATTCGACCGGACACGATTCGGACTGCTTCATGTAATTCTCGCGAATGGAAGCACCAACTTCAAGAAGGCTTAATGTGTCAGTGTCCTTGCAAACCATAAGATCGCGGAAATGGCTGCTTAGTCCCCCGATAAAATTTTGCCCTTCAAAACCTTTCTCAAGCACTTCGTTGAAGATCAACAGGCTTTCTACCATATCATCCTTCAGCAGGGCTTCGGTTATTCTGAAATAGTAATCGTAATCTATTACGTTCAGTGTGCCTATAACATCCCGGTAAGTGACGTTGCTGCCGGAAAAACTCACAATCTGGTCAAAAATAGACAAAGCATCCCGCATTGACCCGTCGGCTTTCTGGGCAATGATATTGAGCCCCTCCTTTTCGGCGGCTATACTTTCCTTTTTAGCAATAATTTCAAGCTGCGCAACAATATCATCCACTTTTATGCGGTTGAAATCATATATCTGACAACGGGAGAGAATGGTTGGGATAATCTTGTGTTTTTCAGTTGTGGCAAGAATGAAAACTGCGTGGGCAGGAGGCTCTTCCAGTGTTTTCAGAAATGCGTTGAAAGCCTGAGCCGAGAGCATGTGCACCTCGTCAATTATATAAATGCTGTACTTCGCGGTCTGCGGGGGTATCCTTACCTGATCTATCAGGTTTCTAATATCGTCAACAGAATTGTTGGATGCTGCATCAAGCTCATGGATATTGAATGATCTTGATGAGTTGAACGATTTGCATGAATCGCATGATTCACAAGCTTCTCCGGTTTCGGAGATATTATGGCAGTTGATCGTTTTTGCGAATATTCTTGCACAGGTTGTTTTTCCTACTCCCCGCGGACCGCAAAACAGGTATGCATGGGCAAGCTGACCGTTTTTAATTGCATTTGCCAGGGTTTTGGTTATGGATTGCTGTCCTATAACTGTTGCGAAAGTGTCGGGACGGTATTTTCTTGCAGAAACGATGAAATTTTCCATGATTTTTATAAAAGTTAAGACTTCCCTGCAAAGATAAGTCAATTTTCCATCTGCTGTATTAACAATTTGAATCAATCGCCCTCTTATTGCACCTCTATTGTATTACATAAACTATTTATATCTTTGGGGAAATTTTCATTACTGTTGCCTTCAACCGGATAAACAATTTTGATTGAGTGATTTGAGCTATTCTGCGCAAAATATATTAAAGACAATATCGGGTGATAAAAGGGTGCTTATTGTAACCCATATGAACCCGGACGGGGATGCGATAGGTTCGTCAATGGGGCTGTATCATTTTCTTAAAAGTCTTGGCGCACATCCCGAAGTGATCATACCAAACAAGATGCCGGGATTTCTCAAATGGATACCTGAAAGTTCCATAATCAAGGTGTTTACACATAACACCGGAAAAGCGAAGGAGATAATTCGCGGTGCAGAAATAATTTTTTTTCTTGACTTCAATTCATCCGACAGGACAGGCAAAATGAAAGAATATCTTTCCCCGGCCGGAGCTTTCCGGATACTTATAGACCATCATCCTGATCCCGGCGTTAAAGCCGATTTTGTGATGTCAGATATCAGTGTAAGCTCAACAGCCGAACTTGTATACCTTTTCATTGAATGGCTCGGCAGGGCTGACATGGTAAGTCCGGTTGTTGCAGAGTGCTTGTATACCGGAATAATGACTGACACCGGCTGTTTCAGCTACAACTCGTCACAGCCGGGAACTTACCGTGTTCTGTCAAAGCTGCTGGAACAAGGAATTGACAAGGATAAGATCTACGACAATGTTTACGATAACTTTTCCGAGAAGAGGATTCGCCTGCTTGGCTATTGCCTCGACAAGAAGATGGTTGTTATGCAGGAATACCAAACTGCATATATAAGTCTTACTAAAAAAGAGAAGGAAAAGTACAGTTTTGCAATTGGCGATTCCGAAGGTTTTGTTAATTATCCCCTTTCCATTAAGGGTATAAAATTTGCAGCCTTTTTTATGGAAAATGAGGAGAATGTTAAGCTTTCCTTCCGTTCGAAAGGCAGTTTCAGTGTTAACGAATTTTCAAGAAAACATTTCAGCGGGGGAGGGCATCATAATGCAGCCGGAGGTGAATCGGAGCTTTCACTTGACGATACTATTGAGAAATTTCGCAGCCTCCTCCCGCTATATTTTGAAGGCGACTGAAAAAACCTTATAACGGTTCGATATGGAAATAGTTCAAATGGCACAATATGAAAATCCCTTATAAATACAACTGTCAGCTATTCAGGGCATTGATCGTTGCTGTTTTTCTTTTGCCGGTGGCTTTTTCATGCTCCCGGGGCAGGGCTCCGGAAGAACAAAGAAGTCCGGCTGCAATAAACAGGGAGGAGCTTGTGAATGTAAACAGGCAACTGGCAGCAAGGGAAGCAGACCTGATTGAGTCTTATTCCCGGAGACGCGGCTGGGATGTGGAAAAAACAGGAAGCGGACTTCGTTATCAGATATATGAGAAAGGCAGTGGTGAAAGGGTGAAAACAGGCAGCAGGGTTGAAATCGCTTACACTGTAAGCCTGCTTGACGGCACCGTTTGCTACAGTTCGGGAAGTGACGGGAACAAGGTATTCAGGCCGGGGCAGGGGGAGGCAGAAGCCGGACTTGAAGAGGGTATCCTTTTGCTCAGACAGGGTGATAAGGCCCGTTTGGTAATACCCTCTTACCTGGCGCATGGACTTATCGGCGACCAGAACAGGATCCCGCCCCGTGCGATTATTGTTTATGAACTGGAAGTTATAAATGTAAATTAATCTGTTGCCGTTTAATGACGGGATATATTATAAATACAGAGAAAAAGGAAAAAAGGGGGAACAGGGTTCATCTCCTGTTTTTGCCGCTGTTACTCTTATTGTTTTATAACTGTGCTGACAAATCGCCATACACCGGGTTTACATCTTCAGGAACAGGATATTACTATAAGCTATGCAGGATAGGCGAAAATACTGTAAAGCCCTCTGCGGGAGATTACATTACTGTTGCACTTGAATACAGGACAATTGATGACTCTGTTTTTTTCAGTGCTTTGAGAAGATTCAGACTTTCCGAACCGGCATTTAAAGGTTCCGTGGAAGAGTGTTTTATGATGATGTCAAAAGGTGACAGTGCAGAATTTATAGTACCTGCAAATGATTTTTTCAATCGCACTATTGAAGCCGCATTACCGGGTTTTATAGACAGCGATGATAAAATGATCATTGCTGTTGATATGATCGATATTATGAGTGAGGAAGAATACATGCAGGAACTGGATATATTTAAGGATCATTTGCGGGGCTCAAAGAAAGGGGATACGGATTTTGAAAAGTTGCTTGAAGAAGGTGATCTTCATCCCGGATCCGGAAGCAGCGGCATACTTTATTACCGCTTGCAGGAAGGAGAGGGGAAAAGGATAAGTGCAGGCGATACTGTAACAATTCATTATGAAGGAAAGTTCATTGACGGCACGATATTTGATTCAACCAGGATGAGAAATGAGCCGTTTGAATATGTATACGGACATGAGGGGCAACTTATAAGAGGTCTGGAAGTGGTTGCGGGATTGATGAGTGAGGGAGGGAAGGCACTTGTATATTTGCCCCCTGCACTGGCCTTTGGAGAAAAAGGTTCTTCTACAGGAATAATTCCCCCCTCAACTCCGTTATTTTTTGAGATTGAAATATTGAGCGTAAAATAAACCTGAAAGTTTATCAATTGATTATAAATTAATTAACAAATGAGAGAAGTGATGAAACCCGGAATTTTTTTTGCGGCTGTATTATTGGTAACGGTATTTCTGTTCGGAGCTGTTTCATGCACCGATAGTGATGATCAAAAATACATAGACAGGGAACAGCGCCTGCTGGAACAGTACCTGATAGACAACAATATTGATGAGGAGCCTACTGAAAGCGGGCTATATTACATAGAAATGGAGGAAGGTGACGGGGTTTCTCCTGCCATGGGTAATTACCTTATAATTGAATACAGGGTAAGGCTTATAACCGGAAAGATTGTTGAAACCACATATGAGCAGGAGGCAAAGGATAATGATCTTTATAATCCTGATATAGTTTACGGACCCTACAAGTTCAGAATAGACAATACCCCGCTTGAAGGTGTCAAAGAGGGGTTGCTTATGATGAAGGAAGGCGGAAGGGCGCGCCTGATCATTCCTTCCCATCTTGCATACGGATCCAGCTCGGTTGGGGAAATCCCCAAATACTCTACCCTTATATTTGATATTAAGCTGCATACGGTTATTGATGACCCGGAAAGACATGAAAGACAGCTTATAACGCAATATGTTGAAGATAATAATATTGTGGAAGATCCGACAGATTTTGATATCTACTACATTGAAATTGAGGAAGGGACCGGTGATCATCCCGACATACATATGAATGTTCTTGTACATTACACAGGCTGGTTTATTGACGGCAGGATGTACAATACCACTAAAGATACGCAGCCCTTTGAGTTTGTTCTCGGAGAACATGCAGCAACCCCGGGATTTGAGGCGGGGATCAAGATGATGAAACCGGGCGGAAAAGCCAAATTGATAGTGCCCTCATGGAGAGGTTACGGTCCGGATGGAACTGCCGACGGGAGAATACCTCCCTGGATGACTATAATTTATGAGGTTGAGCTCCTGGAGTTGTATTAAGATGATGTGTGATATTTTAATAACCTTATAATATGGGTTGGCATACAAAAAGCACTTTCATTTCAGATGGAAGTGCTTTTACCTTTTGCAGCACTGTAAGCGGTGCCGATAATAAAGATGGCCGGTCTTTTGTTCAGGGAGGGAATCTCCTTTTTCCAAAGTTTTATGGTTTTTGTTGCAATAAATTCAGACGGAAGTGTGAGGTCACAAGCCACGCACAAATAGGTGTCATCCTTGCAGGTACTTAACAGGTCGGTCATCAGCTGCAGGTTCCTGTAGGGTGTCTCCATAAAGATCTGCGTTTGCCCCATACTTTCAAATCTTTTTTCAAGGACTTTAATCGCCTTCTTCCTTTCGCTTTTTTTTACAGGCAGGTATCCGTTGAAAGCAAACTCCTGTCCGTTAAGCCCGGAAGACATCAGTGCCAGTGTTATTGAAGACGGACCTGTAAGTGGTGAAACAGTTATGCCTTTACGGTGGGCAGCCATTACAATTTCGGCGCCCGGGTCTGCTACACAAGGAATTCCCGCTTCCGACAGCAATCCCATGTCATGTCCTTTCATTGCGGGCGAGATAAGGTTTTCAGTTTCATTGCGGGGTGTATGTTTATTGAGCATTGAAAAGCTTAGTTGGTCAACCGGTTTTGCAACCCCTGTTTTTACAAGAAAACGCCGTGCAGTCCTGAGGTTTTCAACAATGAAGTGGGATATTCCCGGAAGTACATTGAACACTTTGCCCGGGAGCACCATTTGAGGTTCAGATTCGCCCAGGAGTGTTGGAATAAGATATAATTTACCGCGCATACCTTTGGAATTAATCAGTAAAAGTAAATAAAATTTAATATCCGATTGTCTGTTTTTTTACATCATTCTGTGTGTATTTTAGGATAAAAGATTGACTTCGTCGATTTCCATTTATATAGAAGAGCATTTTGGAAGTTTTTTTAGATGGGAAATTCATGTACATTTGAATTAAAAAATTGTTTTGAAAGTTACATTTCTGGGCACAGGCACATCACAGGGAGTACCTGTAATAGCATGCAAATGCAGGGTTTGCAAATCTTCTGACTCTAAGGATAAAAGACTGCGGACATCAGTCCTGGTGGAAATTGAAGGTCTCACATTTGCAATAGATTCTGGCCCCGATTTCCGTCAGCAAATGCTTCGCGAAAATGTCGGCAAGCTTGACGCCATATTGTTTACCCACGAGCACAAGGATCATATTGCAGGGCTCGACGATGTACGGGCATTCAATTTCGTTATGAGCAAACCGATTGACGTTTTTATGGAGAAGAAGGTCAGGTCTGCCATTGAAAGGGAATTCGCCTATGTTTTTGAAGAAGAAGAAAATAAATACCCGGGAGTCCCGCGAATAAACATTAATATTATTGAGAACAGGAGATTCATGGTAAACGGAATGGTGATAACCCCTATAAGGGCTTTTCATTACAACCTTCCTGTTTTCGGGTTCAGGATAGGTGATTTTACCTATATTACCGATGCAAATTATATTCCCGGGGAAGAAAAGGAGAAGATACACGGTTCAAGGTTAATTGTAGTAAATGCGCTTCGAAAAGAGACCCATATATCTCATTTTACCCTGTCAGAAGCGGTTCAGCTGATTAAAGAGATGAACCCGGAGTCGGGTTATATTACCCACATAAGCCATCAAATGGGTCTCCATTCGGAGGTTTCGCGGGAACTTCCCGAAGGCATCAGCCTGGCATGGGACGGATTAAGAATTGACACAGGTTAGATATTTTGGGTGTACAACAATAGAGCCAGTGAAAAATAATGATATATATCATAACTATTTTTCATTAAAAACAGCAATTTTACGTTACCCTAAAATAATATTTTTTAAATTCTTAAATGCCTTACAGATATGGATTTACTGGAAAAAATCAAAATAAGTGCCAAACAGCATTCCAAACGGATTGTGTTGCCGGAATCATTCGAGGAGCGTACTTTGAAAGCAGCCGACGTATTACTTGGTGAGAAGATAGCCAAAATAATACTCATCGGAAACCGTCCGGAAATAGAAGAGGAGGCAAAAAAACTTGGTTTGTCAAATATATCAGCAGCAGAAATTGTAAATCCTGCAGATCATCCAAACAAGGAGAAGTATATAGATATGATGGTTGAGATACGCAAAAAGAAAGGTCTCACACGTGAAGAAGCAGGAAAACTGATAGAGAACCCTCTTTATCTTTCAACGCTTATGATAAAGGCGGGTGATGCTGACGGTGAAGTTGCAGGTGCTATGAATGCAACCGGTGATGTGTTAAGGCCTGCATTTCAATATGTAAAGACTATGCCCGGCATCACTGTTGTTTCAGGAGCTTTCATAATGATACTCAAGAATGGCGGGTATGGTGAAGACGGCATGCTTGTATTTGCCGATTGTGCGGTTCATCCTGATCCCAACGAAAAGGAGTTGGCTGAAATAGCTGTTGCTACCGCCCGTACCGCAAAGGCTATTGCAGGATTTGAACCCAGGGTGGCCATGCTGAGTTTTTCTACCAAAGGAAGTGCAAAACACGAGATGGTTGACAAAGTGATTAATGCAACACGCATTGCAAAAGAGATGGCTCCGGATCTTAAGATTGACGGAGAGCTTCAGGCTGATGCCGCCATTGTGGAGAAGGTGGGCAACAGCAAAGCACCCGGAAGTGAAATTGCCGGGAAAGCAAATGTGCTGATATTCCCAAGTCTTGAGTCGGGCAATATTGCATACAAACTTGTACAAAGACTTGCAGGTGCAGAAGCGATAGGACCTGTCCTGCAGGGAATGGCAGCTCCCATAAACGATCTTTCCAGGGGCTGTTCGGTAAGTGATATAGTAAACCTGGCAGCCATCACTGCGAACCAGGCAGCAAACAGTTAAGATCTTATATAAATCAAAAAAATAAATCGAATCAATGGCAGATATATTAAAGGAATCAATTGAACAGTATGGTTTATCAAAGGATAACAGACCCAAATCAATGTTCTCAAAAATTGGTCTTGCAGGATGTGGCACTGTAGGCAGGGCAATTGCAAGAATTATAAGTCGCCGCGGCATTGAGGTTGTGTTTGTAGAAAAAAGCGAACACCTGGTAAAAAAAGCATATGATGAGTTGGGCAGGGAGCTTGACCAGTTGATAGAACAGTGGAAAATGACCGCAGGGGAGAAGAGGGGTATACTTTCAAGGATAAAAGGCAGTGTTTCCTATAAAGACCTTAAGGATTGCGACCTTGTGATCGATGCTATCCTTTCTAAAAATCAGAAAGACAATATTACAGCAAGAAAAGAAGTGTTTAGTGAGATAGAAAAGCATGTCGGTCCGGAAACAATTATTGTCACCAATTCTGCAACACTTCCGATAACAGACCTTTCAGAGGATATTCAGCATAAAGGGAGGTGCCTGACAGTACATTTTTCCACAACTACTCCCGATTCAAAGATACTGGAAGTGGCACGCGGGCCTAATACTTCTGACGAGGTTTATGAAAAAATCCTGCTTTTTGCAGAAATGCTCGACAAAAAAGTTATAACGGTTACCGAATCACCCGGACTGGTGAGCGTAAGGCTTTTCGTTGTAATAATCAATGAGGCGTGCCAGGTTGTAATGGAAAACCTTACTTCAAAAGAGGATGTGGATACTGTTCTCAAAAGAAGTATCGGGACACATTACGGACCTTTTGAAATGGCTGACAAGATCGGGCTTGACAAAGTAGTGCAATGGATGGAGAGCCTTTACAAAGAGTTTGGAGACGTTCGTTACAAACCCAATCCTCTAATAAAAAGGTACATGCGGGCAAACCATCTGGGCATGAAAACCTCCAGGGGTTTTTATGAATACGACAAGGATGGCAAAAAGATTGAAGAAAAGGTTAAAGGTTGCAAATAAACGATTTAAAACAAGGATAAAAAATATACAATACAATGAAAATATTGGTTCTGAACTGCGGAAGCTCATCAATTAAATATCAGCTTTTCAACATGGTAACCAAGGATGTGCTGGCGAAGGGGATTGTTGAGAAGATAGGACTTAAAGGATCATTCCTGAAGCTGGAAAAACCCGGGGGAGAAAAAGTACAGTTTGACGGTGAAATAGTAGACCACCAGATAGGCATAGAGTTTGTTCTGGGGGTGCTTACAAGCAAAAAACACGGATGCATTGAAAACCTGTCTGAAATAGAAGCTGTTGGTCACAGGGTGGCTCACGGAGGAGAGAAGTTCAGTGACAGCGCTTACATAGATGATTACGCTTACAGTGAGATAGAGAAGTGTTGTGAACTGGCGCCGCTGCACAACCCTGCAAACCTGAAAGGCATAAATGCAATGCGTACACTTCTGCCCGGTGTAAGGCAGGTGGCTGTATTTGACACGTCATTTCACCAGACTATGCCGGATTATGCCTACATGTACGGCATTCCTTATTCGCTTTATACAAAATACGCAGTACGCAGATACGGTTTTCACGGGACAAGTCACAAATTCGTTGCAAAAAAGGCGTGTGAGTTCCTTGGCAAGGATATTGAAGGGATGAAAATAATTACGTGTCACCTTGGCAACGGTGCTTCACTTGCAGCAATTGACCGGGGCAAATCGGTTGATACTTCAATGGGGTTTACTCCTGTGGAAGGTTTGATAATGGGTACCCGTACCGGTGATCTTGACCTGGGTGTTCTTACCTTTTTAATGGCTAAGGAAAAGATCGATCTGGGCTCGGTGAATAACCTGATCAACAAACAGTCAGGTATGCTCGGAGTTACCGGTATATCTTCAGATATGCGGGAAATTGAGATTGAGGCAGAAAAAGAAAATAAAAGGGCAATAATGGGACTGAAAATGTATGATTACCGTGTTAAAAAGTATATAGGCGCCTACTCCGCTGCAATGGGAGGAATCGATCTGCTTATATTCACAGGTGGTATAGGAGAAAATGCCTGCAATACAAGAAGGGGGATATGTGAAAATCTCGGATTCCTCAATCTGGAGCTGGATGAAGATATAAACAAGGGCCTCCGGGGGGAAACTGCAATAATAAGCAAGGATAACTCAAAGGGTACAATAATGGTTGTTCCCACAAATGAGGAGCTTGTTATTGCCGAAGATACACAGAGGATCATTTCAAAAATGTAAAATCAGGATTTTGCTCTACTGGGAATTATACATAGCACTATTAACCGGGCAGCCTTTTTGAAGCCCGTGATAGAAAATTACCAAAGGTAAGCTTTTGGTAATTTTTTTTTATCACTGCATTAAGAGGAGAAACGAACAAAATAATTCAGTATAATTGTTTAATTAAAAGTTTACACGGGCATGCTTATTGAAAAACTTGAACAACTATTTGGTATTCTGAAGGATAAGGAAAAAAAGAGGCTTATTGTTGCCTGGGCGGTTGATGCCCACACTATAGAGGCAGTAAATGAAGCGGTTGATCTGGGTCTTGTCTATGCAACTCTGGTTGGTGACCGGCAGACTATAATGAAGAGGTGTGAAGAACTTAATATAGATGCAGGTAAGTTTGTCATTGACCAGGTATCATCGGACAGTGAAGCTGCTGAAAGGTCTGTTTCACTCATCAATGAAGGGAAAGGCAACATGATTATGAAGGGCAATCTTGGAACGGAGAAATATATGAAAGCGATTCTCAACAAGGAGAGCGGACTGATGGTGCCAAACGAAATACTTAGTCACGTTGCTGTTGTAGAAAACCCGGTATATCACAAATTGATGATAATCTCGGATGCGGCAATTATACCTCTACCCGACCTGAAACAGAAAATTGCACAAACATGTCATCTTATAAACACCGCAAAGGCAATTGGTTTAGAAAAGCCAAAGGTAGCCCTGATAGCGGCAACAGAGCAGCCTTCACCCAATATGCCTGCCAGCACAGATGCGGCTGTCATTTCAAAAATGGCTGAGAGGGGAAGGTTTGGTAATGCATTTGTAGAGGGCCCGCTGGCGCTTGATCTTGCCGTTGATAAGGTTTCTGCTGATATCAAAGGTATTAAAAGTGAGGTGGCAGGGGATGCTGACTGCCTTTTGTTTCCGAATATCGAATCGGGTAATATTTTTTACAAGACTAATTCAAAGCTGGCAGCAGGTGAACAGGGAGCCATAGTTGTAGGAGCAAAGGTTCCGGTGGTTTTATCTTCAAGAGGAGACACATCAAAAACCAAGCTTTACTCAATTGCACTTGCAGCGATAACAGCATAAATCGTTCAGGAAGATATTTTCAATATCTTCGCAGAACAGAATGAGATATTGTTACGGCAGTATAAATAAGACCAATGTTTTAATGAATACTTATAAGCGTTAACGATCGTTTTTTATCTTAATAGAGAAAGAAAATTTTAAAATTCATAAAGCAAATTTTTTACAATGGAAGATCTGTTAATTCTGGCTGTCAATCCAGGTTCCACATCTACTAAGATTGCCTTATACAATAATAACAAGTCGGTTTTTCTCAAGAATATAAAGCATTCCGCAGAAGACCTCAAGCCTTTTAAAAATATATCCGATCAGTATGAATTCAGGATGGAAATTATCCTCAAAGAGCTTGAAAATGCCAGTACAGACATAAATGATATTTCAGCTGTAGTCGGAAGAGGCGGACTGGTCAAACCAATTGAATCAGGGGTATACGAGGTCAATCAGAAAATGATGGAGGATCTCAGAATAGGGTTTCTCGGTCAGCATGCGAGCAATCTGGGAGGATTGATTGCTTATGAAATTGCTTCCAGAACGGATGGTGCAAGGGCTTTTATAGCCGACCCGGTAGTTGTGGATGAGATGCAGGAAGTGGCAAGGATAAGCGGCCATCCGAAATTCAAGAGGATGAGCATATTTCACGCCCTCAACCAGAAAGCGGTTGCACGTGCCTATTCAGAAACAACAAACAGAGAATATGAAGAGTTAAGCCTTATTGTAGTTCATCTGGGCGGGGGCATATCCGTCGGCGCCCATAACAGGGGCAGGGTTATCGATGTTAACAATGCACTTGACGGGGAAGGGCCTTTTTCTCCTGAAAGGTCGGGGACACTTCCTGTCGGCGCTCTTGTAAGCACTTGTTTCAGTGGGGATTATACAATGGAAGAGGTAAAAAGAATGATAACAGGAAAGGGTGGTTACATGGCTTATCTTGATACCAATAATGCACATGACGTTGAAATAAGTGCAAAAGAAGGTGATGAAAAAGCAGCGCTCATCCAGGATGCATTGTCATACCAGGTTTCAAAAGAGATCGGCTCAATGTCAGCCGTGCTTAAAGGCAAGGTTGACGCTATTATTCTGACCGGCGGAATAGCATACAATGATATGCTTGTAAAATATGTAAGGGATATGGTTTCTTTCATTGCACCCGTAGTTGTTTATCCGGGTGAAGATGAGATGAAGTCACTTGCAATGAACGGTTATATGGTGTTAACCGGGAAAGTAGAGAGCAAAACCTATAAATAGGTATGGAATAAACCAAAAATTAATTAAAGATTCAATAATGAAAACTGTGTCCGGTAAATGCAAAATATTGCTTTCTTTCCTTTTTTTAACCTTTTTCTTCAATGTTGCTTCCGGAAATGAAACAGCCGGCAGAAAACATTTTTTTGGTAGTTATATCGGGATTCATATGGGAGATATTAACCAGTTCGACATTACTCCGATGGCCGGATATGTTTTTACACCGAAACTGAGGGTTGCCCTGACCGGAAAATATCAGTTTTACAGGAACAAGCGACTTCTTAATATGTTCGACACACACATATACGGTACAGGGTTGCTGGTTGATTACTTTCTGGTTGAGAACCTGGATGAACTGCTGCCCTTCCGTATGCAAGGAGGCCTGTTTCTGCATGCCGAAACGGAACTTATCAGCCTTGAGCGTCGGCATTTCGGGAGCGGTGATGATGAAGGGGGACGTTTCTGGCATCCTGTATATCTGGCAGGTGGCGGATTCAGGTATCAAACGGGGGAGAATAGCTTTGTGAACCTGGCTGTATTGTTTGAGCTGGATATTAACGGTGTATCGCTTTATCCTCCGACTGTGTTCCGGATAGGGCTGTTTTTCTGATGAATTTCAAACCGCAACTCCCAAAATTATAAGGGTATTAAAATAAAAAAGCTTTGGTTTACCCAAAGCTTTTAATTATGAAGAAACTAAAAAAGTTTATCCAAACTTTATTTTCTATTCAACAAGCTTAACCTCAGTTGCCTGAGGGCCTCTCTTGCCATCAATTATTTCAAACGTAACTTCCTGACCCTCTTCAAGAGACCTGAAGCCTTCATGTTCAATTCCCGTATAGTGGACAAATACATCATCCCCTTCTTCTGAATGGATAAAACCATAACCTTTGGCTGAATCAAACCATTTAACTTTGCCTTTCATGGTAAAAAAATTAAGATTAAAAAAAATATTTATATATGTTATTACAAATTAACAACTTTTTTTTAAAAAAAAATTGAAAAAGACAGGAATAACACCTTCCGGATAAAAGCCACATACCTTTTCTGCACAAATATATTATCCTGAGTGAGGATATAATCAGGGGTAAATATTACTGAGCAGTTTGATATTGAAGTTTTCCCCCGGCGACAGAACGAGGTATAAATTATCATTATCGCTGCCTGTAATGATATCCTCTGTTGTAATGGCTACATCGCCCGCTCCAATAACTTCAAATTCATCTCCTTTAACTACAATTGCAGTTGATTCCGAAATACCTATCCCGAGAAGTTCCGGATGCTCAAGTATTATTTCCTGAATATCAGTCCATCTGTCCCTTGTATCAATATGCTGGTCAATAGCGGTGTTTTTCATGAACCCGAAGCCTTTCTGATGCCTTTCATCAGTTGATATCATGATGGTGTTGCCGGACATATCACCTCTTGCAAGGAAAGAGCCCTGAATACTGGCACCGGCTGAAGAACCCCCTATTACCCCTCCGCGGTCAAGCAGTTCATGCAGTTTGTTGTAGGTTTCAGTGCCATAGTAGGCATCCACAAGCCTCCATTGCCTGCCTCCTTCAAACCATACACCGGAAGCCTCTGCAATCTTGCCGTAAAAATCTGTTTTGCCTGCCTCTTCAGGATCGGTTGTATGTAGTACTGTAATATTTGTGAAACCTGCATTTTCCCATTTTTCCCTCACCCGGGAAGTGTCGATATTGTCAGGACTACCTGCAGTGGGGATGATAACTATTCCGGCATCAAAACCGCCTGCCAGTTCTGCAAACCTTTCAAAAATGACAGGAGGAAGCTTGCCGCCCCCTGCAATGACAAGTGTTCCGTTATCAGGTCCGTAAAACGGTTTGTCGGGAGCAGCTTCGCTGCATCCCTGAAAAACCAGCAGAAAAAGGGCGGTTATAAAAAGGGTATGGAATCTTAAATTTCTATTCATGTTTTAATTTGTTGGTTTCTGTTTCTACAGTAGAAATAGCTGTTTATTAATGAGCATTTCACCCGGATCAGATATTAACAGCTTATCCGGCTATATGGAAACCGTTACTGTTCTGAATTTCCATTTCTTCAATATCTGTTTTTTCAACACTGGCTGCCCGGGGGCCTTTACGGCACCACAAGGTAAATTCTTTGAGTTTTTTCTCTTCTGCCTCGGCTTCTGCATAAACGGAACCGTCAGCCATATTTCTTATAAAACCGCTCACCCCAAGATTGCCGGCTACTTTCTGGGCTGAATAGCGGAAAGCAACTCCCTGAACCACTCCTTCTATTTTGATCCTGTAGCGTTTTACTGAGTTCATAAACGAGTTAAAAATAGCAAAAAGGCTTTTTTTTTCAATACTAACTGTATAAATACAGTAAATTAAAATAATTTTGTAAAAATAACATTTATTCGTTGTTCCGGTGCTTCGAACTGACAATTTTTTTTTCAGAGCAGGTTTCAGACCCGGAGGTAAAAACAGCTCATTTCAATGAATAATCATCATCTAAAGGCCGGAATTGATGCCGGATCAACCACTGTTAAGCTGGTTGTTACCGGTAATAACGGTGATATTGTTTACAAGGGTTACAGAAGGCATAATTCACTGATAAGGGAGACCCTGGTGTCGCTTCTTCATGAAGCAGTTTCAATATTGGGTGACATGAAAATCCGGCCCAATATGACAGGATCTGCCGGAATGGGATTGTCTGAAACTTTCAACATCCCTTTTATGCAGGAAGTTGTTGCTTCTGCCTCATATTGTGAGAAGTATTACCCCGGGACATCTGTTTTACTGGATTTGGGAGGAGAGGATTCAAAAATGATATTTTTCCACTCCAGGAGAGGCCCTGATATTCGGATGAACGGAAACTGTGCTGGAGGCACAGGCTCATTCATAGACCAGATGGCTTCACTGCTCGGGGTTTCAATTGAAGAGATGGATGAGCTTGCACAAAAATCCACAACTGTTTACCCGATTGCATCAAGATGCGGGGTATTTGCAAAGACCGATGTTCAGAACCTTATAAGCCGCCGTATACCGCTGACCGACATTGCCGCGTCAGTTTTTCATGCAGTCGCTTTGCAGTCTGTCACATCCCTTTCAAGGGGAAAAACTGCAAAACCTCCTTATCTTCTTACCGGTGGGCCAATGACATTCATAAAGTCACTTCCGGCTGTTTTTGCCGAAGTACTGAAACAAGAGCAGTCAGATATGACAGTTCCGCCAAATGCACAGTTCATTCCTGCTATTGGCGCCGCCTTAAATGCCGGAGGCAATGTTTGCATGAAGTTGTCACAACTTGCCGAATTGCTTGTCCGTCCGCATAATTTATCAGACAAAGAAAACAGCAGTCTCACACCTCTTTTTGCAGAGAGCGGGGAGTTTGAAGAGTGGAAAAGGAGAAATTACACATCATCGTTTAAAAAGTACGGATTTGAAAAGGGAAAAGCCGTTAATGCATTTCTCGGTATAGATTCCGGTTCCTCCACTACAAAAATAACGGTTGTTACTGAAAAAGATGAGTTGCTGTTTGATTTTTACAGCAATAACAACGGCAGTCCGCTCAACACTGTTGTACGCGGACTATCGGAGTTCCACAGTCTGATAAGGGAAAAAGGTGCAGATGTTTCAATCAGGGGTAGTGCTGTTACGGGCTACGGGGAAGAGCTCTTAAAAGCCGCACTTGATGTTGATCACGGGATAGTTGAAACACTTGCTCATTACAGGGCTGCAATAAGTATGGATGAAAAGGTCTCATTTGTTCTTGATATAGGGGGCCAGGATATGAAAGCTATATTTGTTGAAGAGGGCAGGATTAGTAAAATTGAGATAAATGAAGCTTGTTCATCAGGTTGCGGTTCATTTATTGAAGGATTCGCCACAGCGCTGGGTTATAATGTAAGTGATTTTGCCGGTCTTGCCTGTTACTCCTCAGAGCCTTCCGAACTTGGAACAAGATGCACGGTTTTCATGAATTCACGTGTTAAGCAGGCATTCAGGGAAGGTGCCTCTCCCGGTGATATTTCTGCAGGACTTGCATATTCGGTTATCCGGAACTGCCTTTTCAAAGTGCTTAAATTAAGCAGAATGGATGACCTCGGGCCCAATATTGTGGCCCAGGGCGGAGCATTCCGCAATCCCGCAATATTGAGGGCTCTTCAGCAGCTGACCGGGAAAAAGGTTACATGTCCGGCACAGCCGGAGCTTATGGGTTCTTTTGGCGCTGCTTTATACGCCAGGGAACGTTATATGAAAGACGGAACGGGAAAGGTTTTCAGTTTGCCTGACACCGGCATTGACCTTGAAGCTGAAAAAAGGATAAGCTGTAAGGGATGCACAAACCATTGTGTGGTGACCCAATTTTTGTTTCGCAACGGGAACAGGTACTTTTCCGGCAACAAATGTGAAAAGATATTTCACAACAAGGGAACATCAGGGGAAACCGGTTTCAATTATTATGAGTATAAATACCGGACTCTCTTCGGGAGTCAAGATGGTGCCGGAGAAACTTCACAGGGGCGGCGGAAACCTCTTCCGGACTCAGTGAAAACGGAACGAAGAGTTGATGAAGGTGCCCAAAAAGCTTTATCAATTGGTGTTCCGAGGGTTCTCAATATGTACTCCAACTTCCCATTCTGGAAGTCATTGTTAGAAGGGTGCGGGTTCAGGGTGGTACTCTCAGGGCATTCAACATACGATATGTACAGGAAAGGGGCGGTTACCGTGATGTCAGACAATATATGCTTTCCTGCAAAAATGGCGCATGGTCATGTGGTGAGCCTAGCAGAAAGAAAGGTTGACAGGATATTCTTTCCTGTGGTGGTATATGAAGAGGAGCAGTTCGGCAGTGCTGATAATAGTTTCAACTGTCCGGTCGTATCAGGTTACGCTGAAGTCCTCAAAAGCTCAGTAAATCCATATCTTAACCATGCGATACCGCTTGATGCACCGGTTGTCTCATTCAGGGATATTCCACTGCTCAGAAAGGCGTGCCGTGAATATTTAAGATCACTGGGTGTTAAGGGCAGCATGTTTGCCACTGCTTTTGAAAGGGCTTTGAGAGAGAGCAGAAAAGTAAATGAGAAGCTCCTCACTGCTGGCAGGGAGGCTCTTTTTTCTGCGATGAAAAAAGGCAGGATGATTGTTGTTCTCGCGGGCAGGCCTTATCATGCCGATCCCTATATTCAGCACAAAATTTCCGGGATCTTTTCTTCAATGGATGTGGATATAATAAGCGAAGAGCATTTGGCAGACCCGGCAGATCCGGTTTTTTCAGCCGGTTATGGTGTTTGTCAATGGGCTTATACAAACAGGATAATTTCGGCTGCCGCTGCAGTGGCAGAAATGCCTTCAAATGCACACTTTGTGCAGCTGAACAGTTTTGGTTGCGGACCTGACAGCTTTGTGACCGAAAAGATATCGGAGATCCTCAGGAAAAAAGGGAAGAACTACACTCTTCTCCGTATAGACGACATTACAAGCCCGGGATCTCTGCGCCTCAGGATTCGCTCGCTTGTCGAATCAATCAGGCTTCAGGGAAGGCAAAGCAAAGCAGTTGCTGGCGACAACTTAAAAAACAAACCCTTTACTGTAAATGACCGGGACAGGACAATCCTGGCACCATGGTTTTCCGATTTTTATTCACCCTTTATTCCCCCTCTGGCAAAGGTTGCAGGTTACCGATTTGTGAATCTTCCGCCGTCAGACCACGTTTCAGCAGATATCGGACTCACATATGCCAACAATGAGATATGTTATCCTGCTACGCTTGTTGTGGGAGATATTGTAAAAGCCCTTAAGTCGGGTAAATACGACAGGAACAGGATTGCTGTGGGGATAACGCAGACCGGAGGCCAGTGCAGGGCAACCAGTTATATAAATTTAATAAAAAGGGCAATTAAGGAGGCAGGTTTTGCTGAGGTGCCTGTTGTTTCAATCTCCGGATCAGATGATGCACTCAATCAGCAGCCCGGCTTTGAAATTGACTGGAAAAAACTTGCAAGGATCACTTTTGCTTCACTTCTTTATGCCGACTCTCTTTCTTCCATGTATTACTCAACAGTATCAAGGGAAAAGGAGAAGGGGGCTGCCCGGCAACTGGTAAACAGTTTCATTGACTCCGCTATTCCTTTAATTGAATCTGAAAACCACAAGGGATTGCTTGTTTTACAAAAAGAAGCTGTTAATGCATTCAACAGTTTGCCGGTCGATACTTCCCCTTTGCCAAAAATAGGTATTGTTGGTGAAATATATGTGAAATATAACTCCTACGGCCATTATGACCTTGTAAGGTGGCTCACAGAAAACGGTATTGAGGTGGTTGTTCCTCCGCTGATGGATTTCATGATACAGGGTTTTGTCAACAGAAAGGTTAATATTAAAAAGAACCTGATCTACGGCAGGTATTTTGATATTTCTGCTGAATTCACCGAGTGGCTTGCAAACAGAATGATTAAATCAAGTGAAAAAGTAATGCGGAATTACAGGTTTTACCGTCCGCTGTACAGTATTCGTGATGAGGCCGAAAAGGCCTCCCGTATAGTTGACCTGGCAAACCAGTTTGGTGAAGGATGGCTTATACCGGCTGAAATATCAGGTTTTGCAATGGAGGAAATCAACCATGTTGTGTGCATGCAGCCTTTTGGATGCATTGCGAATCACATAATTGCCAAAGGTGTGGAAAAAAGGATAAGGGATCTTTATCCCTCAATGAATCTGCTTTATCTTGATTTTGATGCCGGGACAACAAGAGTTAATGTTATGAACAGGCTCCATTTTCTTATCCGCAGCGCTAAGTCGCAACACACCTCCGTTAATTCAGAAGATGAAAAATAGACGATTTTTTTAGCAGGAAATCAAATAAAAAAATATTTTTACACTGCATTGGAACAATTGTCTAATACGGCCGTGCTTCAACCCCCTGATAATTTAATGACGGGACTATGAGGTTTGAGTCAGTTAATATTCAGAAAACCATGAAATCATTTATTTTTAAAACAGCTCTTCTTTTTATTTTCTCTCCTTTTTTTGCACAATCAGTTCAGTCGCCTTCAGCTTTTATGGGCTACGATCCAGGAGAAAGATTTACATATCACAACAGTGTGGTTTCATACTTTGAACATGCAGCAGCAGGGTCTGATCTTGTGAAGTTGCACTACTATGGTGAAACATGGGAAAAAAGACCCCTGCTTGCAGCTATTGTCACGTCCGAAGATAATATGAAACGTCTGGAAGATATCCGCCTGGCGAATCTTGCTGCTGCAGGAATAGACGATAACGGCAACATCGGCCTTCAGATACCTGTTATATGGCTGAGTTACAATATTCACGGCAATGAGGCTTCAGCTACTGAAGCTGCCCTGGTAACACTTTATTCCCTGGTTTCGGGGAAACATGACGGAACAGAAAACTGGCTTGACAGTTGTATAATAGTTATTGACCCCTCCCTTAATCCTGACGGACGCGAAAAATATGCTGTTCAGTATCATTCAAGAGCGGGGAAGGATATAAACCTCCACCCGTATTCATGGCAAAGGAACCAGCCCTGGCCGGGGACACGTTCGAATCACTATTTGTATGATCTCAACCGCGACTGGCCATGGCAAACCCAGACTGAAACAGTTCAGCGCCTGAGCTTTTACAGTCAGTGGATGCCCCATGTCCATATAGATTTTCATGAAATGGGAGCAGACAGCTACTATTTCTTCCCTCCTGCAGCCGAGCCCCAGCATGAAGTAATATCCGCGTGGCAAAGGGAGTTTCAGGATATTCTCGGAAGAAACCTTGCAGAGGATTTTGACAGCCGTAACCAGCTTTACTGGACAGGTGAATCGTTTGATCTTTTCAGTCCTTCCTACGGAGATACATGGCCAACTTTCAACGGAGCTATGGGATTTACTTATGAACAGGGAGGATCCGGCAGAGCCGGACTTGCAGTAGAGCTCGCAACCGGTGATACTCTGACACTGGCTGACAGGGTAAAAAACCAGTACCATGCCGGAATTACAACAATAAGAACAGCTTATGAGCAGAGGGAAAGGCTTCTGGAAGGCTTCAACTCTTTTTTTGCCAGGGGCAGCAATGATCCTCCGGGAGAATACAAAAGCTATGTTATCAGGGGTTCAGAAAACCCTTCTAAACTGAGGGCTTTTACAGAACTTCTTGTTAAAAACAATATAGAGTATGCATACCCGCTCAACCCGGGAAGAAGTTACAGCGGGTTCTCCTATCTTGAAAACAGCTCAACCCGGTTTGAGCTGCATGAGAATGATATTGTTATAAGCGCTTACCAGCCCCATTCTCACCTTGTCCAGGTTTTTATGGAACCGGAAACCGAATCAAGCGACACTATTTCATACGATATTACTGCCTGGTCTCTTCCCTATGTTTACTTAACGGAGGCATATGCTGTAAGAGAAAGGATTGAAACCGGCACAAGTAAAGTTGAATTCCCTTTCGAGCCAAATATTATGACTGCCGATCCTCCTTATGCATATCTTGTAGAGTGGAAAGGAATGGAAAGTGCCGGGTTTCTTGCACAAGTCCTTAAGGAGAATTTCAGAGTAAGGAATGCAACCGAACGTTTCTCAATTTCCGGCAGAGAATTTGAAAGGGGAACCCTGGTGATCACCCGCCCGGACAACACCCATATTACCGGTTTTGACACAAAGATAACCGGGGCATCCAATGAGCATTCAGTAAAGCTTTTTACCACAACCACAGGAATGTCAGATGAAGGCAGGGACCTGGGGTCTAGGAGTGTAAGATATATCGGAAAACCGGATATTATGGTTGTAGCCGGAAGCGGAACCTCCTCTACGGCAGTAGGCGATTTGTGGTATTATTTTGAGCAGGTGCTGAAATACCCTGTTACCCTTGTCGATACTGACAATCTTCAGTCGGTTGACCTTGACGATTTCGATGTGGTAATCCTTCCCGGAGGCAGCTATATAAGATCGGGAGTAATGGAAAGCCTACTCGGTTTTGCAAGGGGAGGAGGCAGGCTCATAGCACTTGAAAGCGCTGTGAGACCTTTTGCAGGGAATACGGACCTTCTTCTTGGAAAAGCCGTCTCCGAAATGAATGAAAGAAAGCAGAGGGAAGAAGCACAAATGGAAAAGGAACCGGAGGATATGCTTTTAAGATATGAAGACAGGAGGGTTGAGGCATTAAGGAACAGGACGAGCGGAAGTATATTCAGGGTAACCCTGGATCCGACGCACCCTCTTGCATATGGTATTGGTGATAAATGGTTTGTCCAGAAACGCAGCAGCACGGTTTATCCATATTTACCACGGGGTGGCTGGAATGTGGGCACCCTGAGGGAAAGCAGCTATGTAGCCGGTTTTGCAGGTGAAGACCTGCTGGAGGAGTTAGAACATTCACTTGTTATCGGAACCGAAAACATCGGTAGGGGAGATATAATATACCTGTCCGATTCACCACTTTTCAGAGGTTACTGGTACAGCGGCAGGATGCTCTTTGCCAACATGCTCTTTTTTTAGTGCTTAATACAATTGCAATGTAATAAGTGATTGTGTATGGAAACATTTTTTCTGGAATCGTCATTTTTTGACTATGTTGTTTTGCCTTTCCTGATAATGGTGGCAAGAATAATTGATGTCAGCATAGGGACTGTCAGGATCATCATGCTTTCCAAAAGCAAAAGATTTCTGCCTCCGGTGCTTGGTTTTATAGAAGTGCTGATTTGGATTGTTGCTATCACCAAAATTATGCAAAACCTTGACAATTACGTCACATATATTGCCTATGCCGGAGGGTTTGCCATTGGAAACTATATAGGTATAATTCTTGAAGAAAAAATGGCACTTGGGGTTATGATTGTGAGGGTTATCACCTCCAAGCCTGCAGACGAACTGATATGCAGGCTGCAGGCTGCAAATTACGGCACCACCAGTGTGGAGGCCAGGGGCAGCAAGCAGGATGTTAATGTAATTTATACAATAATTCAGCGCACGGAATTAAAAAAGGTTGTTGAGATAATAAAAAAATATAATCCAAAAGCTTTCTATTCTGTTGAAGATGTCAAATTTGTAAGCGAAGGGGTTTTGCCTTCCCAGCTTTCAAGACTTGGTAAAACTCCAGATGGACTGAAATACAGGAGGTGGCGAAAGGGGAAGTAATGATTTCCTGCCGGCTAACGCTTCTTATTTAATCTTTTTTTTGAAAAAATACCAAAAGGATCCATAAAGGCTTTCACCAGCCTTTTTTTGTGTTTTTTCGGATCTGAAGGTATCATTGTCATAACGGGTATATCAGAACGGTTGATGATCTCGTTTGCAAATCTGCCTATATATTGCTCCCTCCAGCTTGCCTCCTGGCGTGTCATAACCATTATCAGGTCAGCACCGGTTTCTTTTGCATAATTTATTACAACCTCATAGTCGGGTTTATCGCTTTTCTCAAACAGCTTTATTTTGCAAGGCACCCCGTTTTCCTGGATCATTTGCTGTGCCTTTTTCATCTTCGCATAGATCCTGCTTTGCCTTTTTGCAATGCCGCCGGTCAGCACCGAAACCATCCAGATTACCGAATTGAAATGCAGTCCGAATGACACTGCATTGAATACCTTTTCACGTGTTTTTTTAGTCAGGTCAAGCGGAAGGACAATATCTTCAAATACTATTTTTTGTTCCTTTCCCTTTATTGAAATAACCGGACAGTTCGAGCGGCTTATTACCTGGGATGTGTTTGTGCCGATATATTTTTCAAGTTTTGCATCAGAATCATTTTTTCCCATTATTATGAAACGTGCATTAAGGTTGTTTGCCACTTCGATAATTTTGTGGGCCACCCTGCCGCTTTCTATTATCACAGATGCCTTGATTCCGGCTTTGGAACAGACATTTTCAGAAATGTTCTGAAGCCTTTCGGCTGCTATTTCCCTGAGCTTCTCCTGGCTCTTGCCCCTTCTTACGAGTGAGGTGATGATTCCGGATTCGATTATATAAAGAATGATAATTTCAGCTTTTATGAATTTGGCAACGCTGATTGTTTGGTCAAGTGCCAAAAGTGATTGTTCGCGAAAATCGACCGGGACTACTATTTTGTTCATTGAACAAACAGTTTTGTTGTATGTTAAAACCTGATTATGTGTATTTCTGCTATTGCAATTGCAAATGTACATGAATTTTCCATCTAAAAAAATCTCCGGGATGCTCTTCTGTAAATCAGGTATAATGTTGTTGTGCCGTTGGACGGTTTCGGGTGATCCGTTATTGCCGCTATTGAAATACTGAGCCTCCCCTGAACCTGCATAATCCTGTCATCCTATTTTTTCAACAAAGAGATTATGGCACTGTTTATATCATCAAACGGAAAGCCTTTCATTATTTTATCCATTCTTTCCCTGATTTCACTGTTGCAAAGGTTCCCTGTGCTGCCTTCATGAGTGTGACTGATATCCATTACCGGTCTGAATTCTCCTTTTCGTATCTTTTCAGCAACTTTTATATATGCATCACGGAAAGGGACTCCTTTCATTACAAGCTTGTTTACTTCTTCCACGCTGAATATTGGCGAAAACCTTTCATCATTCTTTATACCCTGCTTAAATTCAGCATTCCGGAGCATTTTAACCGACATTTCAATGCATGAGTCAAGCTTTTCAAAAGCAGGTAGCATATTCTCCTTGATCAGCTGTAAATCCCTGTGATATCCGCTTATCAGGTTACCCGATAATAGCATGCACTCGTTTGGAAGCGACTTTAATTGATTGCACTTGCCCCTTATTATCTCAAAAACGTCCGGGTTTTTTTTGTGGGGCATAATGCTTGAGCCTGTTGTGAGTTCTTCAGGAAAAGAGACATAACCAAAGCTACGGTTCATGAAGAGACACATGTCTGTTGCCATTCGCACAAGGGTGGTTGCTGCGGAAGAGATTGCAAATGAAGCTGCAAGTAAGGTTTTGCAACGGCTTTCCTGCGCGTTTATAGAATTGTAGTTCACTCCCGCAAATCCCATAAGCTTTGCAGTCATCTCCCTTTTGAGTGGGAAAGATGACCCGTAGCCTGCCCCGGAGCCTAGCGGACTCAGATTGGAGATACGGAAAGCTGAATCAAATAACATCATGTCTTCCGTCAGACTTTCTGCATAAGAACCCAAAAGTAATCCCCATGATGAGGGCATAGCTTCCTGTGTGTGAGTGAACCCGGGGATAAGTTTTGATTTGTTCTTATCACTCAGGTCGATCAGCAACCTGAAAAGAGTATTGATCTTACCGGAGGTTCTTTCAATCCCTGACCTTACAAACATTTTGATATCCAAAGCCACCTGGTCGTTCCTCGACCTGCCGGCATGTACTTTTTTCCCTGCAGTTCCGAGAGTGTCTGTAAGCTCTTTTTCAACCTGGGAATGTATATCCTCAACACCCTCTTCAATAAAGAATGACCCCCTGTCGATTTTTTTTAATATTCCCAGGAGTTCACCTTTTAGTGAAGAATGTTCAGCAGGAGCGAGCAAGCCTATCTCTTTAAGCATTTCTGTATGGGCAAGAGATCCGATTACATCAAAACGGGCAAGCATCAAATCAAGCTTGCTATCATTGCCGGTCGTGAATTCTACTGCCTGCCTGTCAGTTACAATACCTTTATCCCAGAGTTTCATGTTAGTTAGATTTTTTGCGGGCAATAGCGTTATGAGCCATCAGCCTTATTGCATTTATCTTAATAAATCCTTCACTGTCTTTCTGGTCAAATCCCCCCTCAATATCCATACTGGAGAGATCTTCATCATAAAGTGAACTTGGCGAGACACGGCCTTTCACAAATACATTTCCCTTGTAAAGAGAGAGAAACACTTTGCCGTTGATCAGTTCCTGGCTTTTTTTGACAGCAGCCATCAAAAATTCCATTTCAGGGCTGAACCAGTAACCGTTGTAAACAATCTCTGCAAATTGTGGTGAGAGCATGTTCCTCAATCTCATGACTTCCCTGTCCATTGCAATCCCTTCAATATCAAGGTGTGCAAGATGAAGAATAGTAGCTCCGGGTGTTTCGTAGACTCCTCTCGACTTAATCCCAACATACCGGTTTTCAACCATGTCAAGAATACCTATACCGTTTTCCGAACCAATTTTGTTAAGGTAGGTAAAAAGTTCCACAGGGTCTGTTTTTATTGTTTTTTCAGAACTATTAGTCACTTTCACAGGAATGCCGTCCCTGAAATCTATTTCAATTGCAGTTTCACGGTCGGGTGCATTTTTCGGCAACACTATCCTGGAAAATATCTCTTCACCGGGGGAATATGATGGATCTTCCAGTATACCTGCCTCGTGACTGATGTGCATAAGGTTGTCGTCTTCACTGAAGGGTTTTTTTGTGGAAGCTTTAACCGGGATATTATGTTTTTTCGCATAAGTCAGCATATCCGGCCTTCCTTTGAATTCATTCAGGAACTCCTGCTCTTTCCATGGGGCAAATACTTTTATAGAAGGATTAAGTGCATAGTATGCAAGTTCAAATCTCACCTGGTCGTTTCCTTTTCCTGTAGAGCCGTGGGAAACATAAGAAGCCCCTTCTTCCTTTGCAATTTCAATCTGCCGCTTTGCAATTGCAGGTCTGGCCAGTGCCGTACCGAGCAGATAACGGCTTTCATAAACCGCATTAGCCTGGATTGCAGGGAATATATATTCTTTTACGAACTCATATTTCAGGTCTTCAATGTAAACTTTAGAGGCGCCTATCTCAAGAGCTTTATTCCTTGCCTCCTCAAAATCATCCTCCTGGCCCACATCCGCAATGTAGGCAATCACCTCGAAGTTTTTACCGATAAGCCATTTAAGTATGATGGAAGTGTCCAGTCCACCGCTGTAAGCAAGTACAATTTTTTCCTTTTTCATTTAAAGATTGATTTTTAATTAGCTAATAACTGATAGAATATATTGTTAATGTTAATAGTCTGTTTTGTAAATGTTTATTGACAAGTATTGCATTAAGTTCAGATTTTTGGGTAAACAGTTTGAGGATTTTGTAATATTGATATTACCAGTGCGTGTAAGACCGGTACTTGCCGTTGTATTAGCATAAATGCCTGAAACCTCTCTTCAGATGTACCTTAAATCAACCGGGAAAGTTTTGGTTCCATAACAGAGAGAGCATTGATTATGTCCATCCTGGTTGCGCCTTCTGCGGGAATGACCAGGACTGTATCGTCTCCGGCAACTGTTCCTAGTATCTCATGCCTGTTATGCTTGTCTATCATTATGGCAATCCCGTGTGCATAACCCGGGAGAGTTCTTATAACAGCCAGGTTGGAGGAAAATCCGATTGAAAGAAAACCGGCTAGAAGCATTTTGTCTTGCCCGGGGGAGTTTTTGTCTTTCGACTGGTCTGTGGGAGGGGTCAATACATAAATGTATCCCATTTCAGGATCAGGAAAACGGCTGGCCTGCAGATTTTTAAGATCTCTTGACAAAGTTGCCTGGGTAATAATGAAACCTTCCTCTTTCAGCCTGGTCAGGAGCTCTTCCTGCCTCCCGATCTTTTCACTGCTTATAATCTTCTTTATGGCAAGTAGTCTCGTTGTTTTTGCTTTCATCAGAACAAGCTAGTTTAATTAATCTAAATATCAATAATTTATATATTGTAAGCAAATCAAATAATGTGTTTCAACTGATGAATTTCAAATCTGATTTAGAAACTCAAAGAGCATTTGTTTACATTTGAAATCGACCAAAGGTCAAACCCCCATGTTAGAAGTACTACCCATTTCCAGACCACTGATTGACTAAACTAAGTTTATTTTTTTTGTCTGACAAAGCTGAAGGGGCTTTCATCTGAATGGAATATGTTGTATAAATATGTTTTAAAACAAATGTTATGTTATTGTTTGTAACACTTTATATTCACAAGATCAAAAACATAACCGATATAATGCATAGAGTCTATGTATATGTATGCATTGAAGCTGTAAATATATGCAATAAATTT
>SL_3KL_010_SEDDRAFT_10000605_pt1 | contig 30097 bp, 26 predicted proteins | sample SodLakKL_010_SED_2_FD_10381 | JGI IMG/M metagenome (IMG submission 10381)
ACGGCGGACCCCATGCTCCAGGCCCAGGCGCTCGCCGGACTCTACCAGGGGGCTGCCGGCGTCTTCGTTGAGCCCGCCGACTTCACCCGTCTCCGGGAGGTGGCCATCACCTTCACGGCTCCCGAAGGGTTGGCGAGCCGACTGGGCGCCGAAGGGCTTCGGCTCACCCTGGCCGGGCGGAATCTGGCCACGTGGACCGACTACACCGGACTCGACCCGGAGCTGAACTTCGCCGGACAGGCGAACTTCGCCACCGCCGACTTCCTGACCCAGCCTCCGCTGCGGCACTTCACCGCGCGGGTCAGCGTGGACTTCTGATGCGTGAGAACCGCGAGAGGGCGCCGATGACAAGAGGTTCCATGGGGTTGTTGCTCTTCGCCCTCGCCCTGGCGGCGGCCGGGTGCGACTTCGACCGGATCCTGCAGGTGGACGACCCCGACACCGCCCAGTTCGAAGACATCGACGATCCCGCCAACCTNCCGGTGTTCCGGGCCCACGCGGTGGGCGAGGTGCAGGTGGCGTACGCCGGGCGCGGCGATGCCCAGGACAACTCGTTCATCCTCCTGAGNGGCCTCCTGAGCGATGAATACGAGGCCTCCGGGACCTTCCTGACCCGGGTGGAGGTGGATCGGCGGAGCATCCAGTCCACCAACGCCACCGTCCAGACCACCTACCGGCTCATGCACCGGGCCCGGCTGGCGGCGATCCGGGCCGACCGGGCCTACCAGCGGCACGCCGCCGGCTCCGCCGGGCAGGCCGAGGCCCAGGCGCTGGTGGGACTCATGATGAACGCCTTCGGCGAGATGTTCTGCTCCGGACAGCCCTTCAGCGAACTCACCTCCGACGGCGACTTCATCTACGGAGCGCCTCTCACGACGCAGCAGGTGTTCGGGGAGGCGCTGGAGTGGCATCGAGGGGCACGCACCACGGCAGGGGCCGCCGGCGCGCTTCGCATGCAGCATCTGGCCTCGGTGGGGGCGGCTCGGGCACACCTGAACCGGGGTGAGTTCCAGGAGGCGGCGGCAGCCGCAGCCCCGGTGCCCACGGACTTCGAGTACGCCATCCTCCACGACGGAGCCACGGCTCGTCAGTGGAACGGGACCTGGAACTTCGTGAACAATGTGAAGCGGTGGCGGATCCCCGACGGCGCCGGGGGGAACGGCTTGCCCTACCGCTCCCTGGGGACCGAGGTCACGTCGGGCGGTGAACTGGTCCGCGCCGGGGATCCCCGGGTGGTCTGGTTCCGGGACGGGGCCGCCTTCGACGCCCAGGTGATCCAGTTCAGTCAGCTCCGCTTCCCGGACCGGGAGGCCCCCACACCGGTGGTCACCGGCGTGGAAGCCCGCCTCATCGAGGCGGAGGCGGCACTCCGGCGAGGGGATGAGGAAGCCTTCCTGCGGATCCATAACGACCTGAGGGCGCGGGTCGCCGGCCTGGAACCCCTGGCCGAGGAAGAGGTGGCGACCCTCACTCCCGGGGAGCGGGTGGACCTCCACTTCCAGGAGCGGGCCCTCTGGCTCTGGCAGACCGGGCACCGCCTCGGGGACCTGCGGCGGCTCATCCGCCAGTATGGCCGGACACCGGATCAGGTCTTCCCCAGTCGGGCGTACCACAAGGGGGGCGAGTTCGGGCCGGACGTGAATTTCCCCATCCCGGTGGACGAGGAGAACAATCCGAGTTTCCAGGGTTGCTTCGATCGCGANGCCTGACCGNGGGCAGANGGGAATGCNNCNAAGCCTGACCGGGGGCAGAGGGGAATGCGCCAAAGCCTGACCGGGGGCAGAAGGGAAGACAGGCGGGGGGCCAACCGGGTCCCGCCTTCCGTGGCATACTCGCAGGGAGCGTCGTTCATGTCAGGAGCAGGAGAATCCTTTCGCAGTGTGCCTGAGGGCGTGCTGGACACCTTCACGCCCGTGGGAGCCGCCGAAGGGCCGGCCCTGCCCTTTTCGCCCCGGAGGGTGGAGAAGCCCTGGGGCCATGAGATCATCTGGGCCCACACGGATGGGTACCTGGGAAAGATCCTCTTCATTCGGGCCGGAGAAGCCATGTCGCTGCAGTTCCACGAGGTGAAGGACGAAACCCTGCACCTCCTGGACGGAGAACTCCTCCTGGAGGTGGGGCGGGCGCCCAGAGCGCTCCAGTCCTGCGATCTCCAGGCGGGGGAGAGCATCCACATCCGCCCCGGCCTCCTCCATCAGATCACGGCGGTGACGGACTGCCGGATCCTGGAGGCATCGACGCCCGAAGCGGACGATGTGGTTCGGATCCGCGATCGCTACGGACGGGCCGAACCCTGAGGGGCGCGGTGGAGGTCTTTCACACCCTGGTCCAGAGTTCTCTCGGCGGAGAGTATCCGGTGGTGGTGGGACCGGGCGCCCTTGAACGCCTGCCGGAGCTCCTCCGGGAGCGAGCCGCCGCCCATGCCTACGCCCTGGTGGCCGACGATCGCGTCATGGAGCTCCATGGCGACACGGTGGCCCGCTCCGTGGAGAGTCTGGGTCGCCCCGTCCACCGCTTGAGCTTCCCCCACGGGGAAGAGAACAAGAATCGAGGGGAGTGGTCCCGGCTCACCGACGCGCTCCTGGAGCGTGGCCTCGGGCGCGATGGATGCGTGGTGGCACTTGGAGGAGGGGTGACCGGGGACCTGGCCGGCTTCGTCGCCGCGTCCTACATGCGGGGGATTCCGGTGGTGCAGCTTCCCACCTCCATCGTGGCCATGGTGGACTCCTCGGTGGGCGGGAAGACCGGGGTCGATGTACCGCTGGGGAAGAATCTGGTTGGCGCCTTCCACCCTCCTCGGTTCGTCCTGGCCGACACCGAGCTGGCCCGAACCCTCCCCCGAGCCGAACGAAGTCAGGGGTTGGCCGAGGCCGTGAAGCACGGGGCCATCGTGGATGCCGACTACCTGGACCGGGTGGTGGCGGATGCGGACCCCCTTCTCGACGGCGCGGACCCCGCCACGGCCCGCATGGTGGCCCGGTCGGTGCAGATCAAGGCCGACGTGGTGAGCAGCGACGAGACCGAAGGAGGGCTCCGCCAGATCCTGAACTTTGGCCACACCCTGGGCCATGCCCTGGAGGCGGCGTCCGGATACCGTCTCCCCCACGGGAGCGCCGTGGGGGTGGGCATGATCCTCGAGGCCCGTCTGGGCGAACGTCTGGGGGTGACCGAGCCTGGAACGGCAGCGCGCATCGAGGAGGCGGTGGCGGCGGTGGAGTTGCCCACGACCCAGCCTCCCGGCCTGTCCCGCTCGGAGGTCCTGGCACTCCTGGCCCGAGACAAGAAGGCCCGGGCCGGAAGCGTCCGCTTCGTGCTCCTCGAGGGGGTGGGGCGGGTCCACAGTGGCGACGGCGACGGTCCCCCGACCTGGAGCCGGACCGTACCGGAAGACGCCGTCGTCGCCGTGTTGGACGGGGTTTGACGGGCTACGGGGTGCTTCCTATAGTTTCGCTGGCGGGCATCGGCCCCAGGGTCGGCGGCCCGCCACTCTCCTTTCCGATTGGACTCTTCCGGAGGTGCCATGGCGCTCCTTGAGCGCGCGTCGGATCTCCCGTTGGCCAGCATCCTCGAGCACTGGGCCCAGGAGACGCCTGCTTCCCCCTTCCTCCACTTCCGGGGTGAGTCGTTCAGCTACCGGCGGGTGAATCGGGAGTCGCGGGCGTTGGCCGCGGCGCTCTCCACCATGGGGATCGAGCCCGGTGACCGGGTGGCGGTGATCCTGCCGGGCTGCCCCGAGTTCGTGATCAGCCTCTTTGCCTTTGCACGGCTGGGGGTGGTGGTGGTTCCCATCAACCCCCGACTGCCGGAGGTCGAGCTCCGCTACATGCTCCGGCATTCGGAGGCCGTCTGCGCCGTGACGGTGGAGAACCTCCACGGGGTCGACTACCTGCAGCTCTTCGAGGACCTCCTTCCGCGCCTCCCCGAACTCCAGTACCTGGTGACGGTGGGGGACGAAGACCTCTGGTACGATGATCGGATCTACCAGTTCGAGGATCTGATGTCGTCCGGCATGGATCGGTCCATCGAAGGGGAGGTGACCGAGGACCCGGACGAGCTCTTCGCCATTGTCTACACCTCCGGGACCACCGGGAAGCCGAAGGGGGTCGAGCTCACGCGGCGAAACCTCCTGCACACGGCGGCCGGCACGGCTCGAGCGCTGGGGGTGGGACCCGCCGACCGGGTGATCGGAATCACGGCCCTCTTCCATGCCTTCGGTCTGGGTCCCGGGGTCCTGGGCACGGCGTTGGCCGGAGCCTCGCTGGTGCTCCAGGAGGAGGTGGAGCCGGCGGGCACGCTGGATCTCATCCAGGCCCACGGCGTGACGGTCCACCACGGCGTCCCCATGCTCTTCGCAGGCGAGCTCCGTGAGCAGGCGCGGAGCCCGCGGGACCTTTCGTCGCTCCGAGTGGGGCTCATGGCCGGGGCTCCCTTCGGGGAGCGCCTCTTCGACGCGGTGGAGGCGGGGCTTTGCCCACGATTGGTGGGCGGTTATTCGCTTACGGAGACCTCCTCCACCCTGGCCATGACCCGCCCCGACGATCCTCTGGAGAAGCGACGTTTCACTGTGGGTCGGCCGCTGGAGGATACGGAGGTCAAGGTGGTGGGTCCGGAGGGGGAGGTGCTTCCGGTCGAGAGCCTGGGGGAGATCCTGGTCCGCGGAGACGGGGTGATGAAGGGGTACTACCGGCAACCCCGAGCCACCGAGGTCACCCGGGACGCCGAAGGCTACTTCCGGACCGGGGATCTGGGCATCGTGGATGAGGACGGATTTGTCCATTTGGTAGGACGCCGACAGGACGTTATCATTCGTGGCGGTTCAAACGTGCATCCCCGGGAAGTCGAAGACCGGTTGCTAGCTCATCCGGCCGTTCTGGAAGCAGTGGTTGTGGGCGTCCAGGACGATCTTCTTGGAGAGGCCGTGTGGGCCGTGCTCGTTCCCATGGAAGGGGCCATCGTGACCGAAGAGGAGATCCGGGATTGGTGCAGCCAGACGCTGGCCGCCTACAAAACCCCGGACTCGATACGGTTCTTCGATGTGCTTCCCTCTACCGGGACGGGAAAGATTCGACGGGTGGAGATTGCTCGACTCCTCAGGGAGGAGAGCCGCTCCACCGGGACATGAACATCGGGCGGCTTCCCCATCCCGCCCCCGGAACCTGCCCATCTGTCCGAGACTGTCTCGGATGCGGCGCTCCGGGTGGGGGAGGGGAGGTCTCGCGGTGATTCCGTGATCACTACTGAGACAGGCTGAATATCAACCGTATGAGTACCCAGTTTTCCAGGGCCCCCCACATGGAGGGAGCCCCCGCGCCGTACCTTCCCCCGCACGCCCCCAACGCCGCCCTCCTGGTCGATTTCGACAACGTGACCATGGGGATGCGCAGTGACCTCTCCAAGGAGCTCAAGACGCTCCTCAACTCCGATATCATCAAGGGGAAGGTCACGGTCCAGCGGGCCTATGCCGATTGGCGGCGGTACCCTCAATACATCGTGCCCCTCTCCGAGGCGTCCATCGATCTCATCTTCGCCCCGGCCTACGGGAGCTCGAAGAAGAACGCCACCGATATCCGGATGGCCATCGACGGGATGGAGCTGGTTTTCACCCGTCCCGAGATCGGGACCTACATCCTCCTTACCGGGGATTCTGACTTTTCATCCCTGGTCCTGAAGCTCAAGGAATACGGGAAGTACGTCATCGGAGTGGGGATCCAGGAGTCGTCCTCGGACATCCTGGTTCAGAACTGCGACGAATACTACTCGTACACCTCCCTCTCCGGCCTCCGGAAGACCAGCGACGGATCGGCGGCAGTGGCCCAGGATCCCTGGGTCCTGGTGGAGAAGGCGGTGGAGCAGATGGCGCGGCGGAACGACGTCATGCGTTCGGACCGGCTCAAGCAGGTCATGCTGGAGATCGACCCGGGTTTCGACGAGAAGAGCTTCGGGTTCAGCAAGTTCTCCCGCTTCCTGACCGAAGCGGCCCAGAAGGAGCTCGTTGAGATCCGGAAGATGGAGAACGGCCAGTACGAGGTGAACAAGTCCGGGGCCGGATCGTCGCCGTCCCGGTCATCATCCCGATCCGACCGGTCGGATCGGGGGCGGGGAGGCCGGAAGTCGGACGGCCGCTCCCGGGATCGGGACGATCGGAAGGCGCCTCCCTCCGAGGCCCCCGCCGCCCCGTCCCGTCCGCCGGAGCCGTCGGCCACTGCGCCGGAGGAGGCTCCTCCCGCCGCCGCAGAGGTGGGTGACGCCAAGCAAGCGGCCTACGATCTTCTCCAGCAGGCCATCCGGGATCTCCTGGAAGACCACGAGGGCAGCACGGTCCGCGACTCGGATGTGAAGCGGCGCATGCTCGCCATCGAGTCGGGGTTCGACGAGGCCGAGCTGGGCTTCAGCAAGTTCTCCCTCTTCCTCAAGCAGGGTGTGGAAGACGGCGTCATCACCCTCGAAAAGGGTGAGAACGGTCAGTTTCAGGTGGGCCTGCCCAAGGCGGCGGCGAAATCCCAGCCCCGGGAAGCGGTCTCGGAGCCGGAGGCCGTCGCGAAACCGGAGGCGTCTGCTTCGGAGGCACCCGCTCCGGAGGCACCCGCTGTGGAGGCCGCCACCGCTTCGCCCCAGAAGGACGCGGCGCCGGACCATCGGTCCCGGGGTCAGGACGCCCGGGAGTCCGCCGTGGAGGAATCCCGTCGTCTCCGGCCGCGGCAGAGTCGTCGCCGGGGTGCGAAGGATGGACCGCCGCCCCTCCTGGAGGGGCAGGTGGTGAGCACGCCCTCTTCAGCCGGCTCGGGGAAGGGGGCCGAGACGGGCAAGTCCGCGTCGGCGGCTCCTGAGACGAAGCCGGAGGCCGAAGCGAAGACCAGGTCCGAGGCGAAGGCCACTTCCGAGCCGAAGTCCAAGGCCAGGAAGGCAACCAGGTCCAAGCCGAAATCCAAGCAGGCGGCCAAGCCGGAGCCGCCGGCAGCGAAGGAGCCCAAGGCCAGGGCCAAGTCGAAGGCCAAGGCTGCAAAGGGGCCCAGGTCTGGAAAGAAGGCGGGTGACACCGATGGATCGTCCGTCATCGAGCCGGCCCGTCTTCATCTGCCCACGGACCCCACCAGCATCATCAAGTACCTGAGCAACTCCTACCCTGGGGTCGGACAGAAGACGGCCGAGTCCCTTGTGGAGGCGTTGGGCGGGGATCTCTTCCGGATTCTCCAGAGCGATCCGCAGAAGGTGGGTCAGATCCTGACCGCCAATCGGGCCGGGAAGGTCCTGGAAGGGTGGACCGAGGACTTCGCCCGCCGGAAGGCTCGGCTGGAGGCCGAGGGTGGCGCCGGCTCAAGCGGACGCTGATCCCGTCGCTCCTTTCCGTGGTAGCCCGGCCCGCCGCGGAGGTGGCTCGGGATCTGCTGGGGTGGAGGATCGTGTCGCGGATTGACGGGACGCGAACCTCCGGGCGAATCGTGGAAACCGAAGCGTATGTGGGTGCCCACGATCCAGCCTGTCACGGCGCTGTAGGCCCGACCCGGCGGAACCGAACCATGTTCGGGCCGCCAGGTCGGGCCTACGTGTATTTCATCTACGGGATGCACTGGTGCTTCAACGTGGTGACCGGTAGGGAGGGGGATCCCGAAGCGGTCCTGGTCCGGGCGTTGGAGCCCCTGGAGGGCCGGGACACCATGGTCGCCCGAAGGGGACGCGACCGGGATCCCGCCAACGGTCCCGCCCGGCTCTGCCAGGCCCTGGGAATCGACGGAGCCATGGATGGGCACAGGATCGACCGACCGCCGCTCTACCTGGAACCCCCGCCCCGACCGGTTTCCCCTGACGAGGTGACCGTCTCCGGCCGCATCGGGATCCGGAAGGCACGGGACTGGCCCCTGCGCTTCTTTCTCACCCACTCTCCCCACGTCTCTTCCGGCCCCCACGTCCCGGCCTCGTCAGAGACCCCCTGGAGGCCATGAGCGATCCTACCTGGGTATCCATCCTTCCCCCGGTCCTGGCCATTGTCCTGGCCATCTGGACCCGGCAGGTCTACCTCTCCCTCGGGGCCGGAATCTGGCTCGGATGGACCATCATCGCCGACTGGAATCCCCTCTCCGGGTTGGGTCGATCCATCGAGGAGACGGTGGCTGTGCTGGCCAGCGCGGGGAATGCCAATGTGATTCTCTTCACCCTGGTCATCGGCGCCCTCATCGCCACAGTGGAGAGTTCCGGCGGCGTCCGGGGGTTCATCCGGTATCTGGAGACCAGGCAGTGGGTGAACGACGGAAAGCGCTCGCAGTTCCTGGCCTGGATCATCGGGGTCATCATCTTCATCGAGAGCAACATCACGGTGCTGGTGTCGGGGGCCGTGTCCCGTCCCCTCTTCGATCGCTACCGCGTCTCCCGGGAAAAGCTGGCCTACATCATCGATTCCACCTCGGCGTCCATCTGTATCCTGATCCCGCTGAATGCGTGGGGGGCCTACAATCTGGGACTCCTGGATTCCCTGGGCGTGGAGGATCCGCTGGGCGTTCTCCTGGGGACCATCCCGCTGAACTTCTACGCCCTGGGAGCGGCGCTACTGGCCCTTGCGGTGGTGATCTGGCAGATCGACATCGGTCCCATGAAGAAGGCCGAGATCCGGACCCGGGGCGGGGTCAAGGAGTGGCCCGAGTCCCAGCCCATGATCGATGAGGAGATCCTCTCTCCCCGACCCAACGACCGCATCCCGCCCCGGGCGGTGAACATGGTGGTACCCATCGCCACCATGGTGGTGATGATGCCGGTGGGCCTCTGGATCACCGGGGGCGGGGATCTGCGAGCCGGGTCCGGGTCCACATCCGTGCTGTGGGCGGTGCTGGCGGCGCTGGCCATGGCCTGGGGTCTCCTTCTGGCCCAGAAGGCCAACACGGTGGATGAACTCACCCGAACGGCGCTGAAGGGAGCCGGAGGCCTGGTTCCCCTGGCGCTGATCCTCCTCCTGGCCCTGGCGCTGGGGAATGTGGCCAACGCGCTGGGGACGGGGACCTGGGTGGCCCAGGTGACCACGGGGGTCTTCCCCCTCTTCATCCTTCTCCCCCTCCTCTTCCTGGTGTCGGCGGGGATCGCCTTCTCCACGGGAACGAGCTGGGGGACCTTCGCCATCATGCTTCCCATTGCCGTTCCTGTGGGGATGACGCTGGGGCTTCCCCTGGCCCCATTCGTGGCGGCGGTGCTCTCGGGGGGGATTTTCGGGGATCACTCGTCGCCCATCTCGGACACCACCATCATCTCGTCCATGGCGGCGGCGACGGATCACATCGATCACGTCCGCACCCAGCTTCCCTACGCCATGCTGGCCGCAGGGCTCGCCACGGTGGCGTTCGGGGTGGTGGGAGCGACCCTGGGCTGATGGTGCCGGGAAGCTGGGCGGCGAGGTCTCTTCCACCCCGGTCAGCGGGGCCCGGCCGGCGGAAGGGCCTGGGGGATCGCCGCCGGGAACCCGGGGTAGGCGCCAGGCCGGCGGAAGTCCAGCACGGCGCTCGTCCCGAATGTTGGACATCCTCCCGACGCCGGGGCCGTACCCCTGAAGCCGGGGTCTTGCCCCCGACGCGGGGGCCGTACCCCGACGCCGGGGCCGCCCCGACCTGAAGAAACAACCGATCTCTTGAACCTGAACGCAGGGAGTACACGCGTGAACATCATCGTCTGCATCAAGCGGGTGCCCGATACCGAGACCCGGATCCGGGTGGGTGACGACGGCACCTCCATCGATCCCAGCGGTGTCAAGTACGTCCTCAGCCCTTACGACGAGTTCGCCGTGGAGGCGGCGCTCCGGCTGAAGGAGGCGCGGGGCGAGGGCGAGGTCACGGTGATCACCCTCGGCGACGATGCCTCCCAGGAGACCCTTCGGACGGCGCTGGCCATGGGTGCGGACCGGGCCGTCCTCCTCCAGGGAGAGGTGACGGCGGACGGGCTCGCCACAGCCAAGGGGCTCGCGGCCGAGATCCGGGGATCGGAGCCGCCCCTGGTCCTGCTGGGGGTGAAGGCCGCCGACGACGATGGGCAGCAGGTGGGTCCCATGCTGGCCACCCTCCTGGGACGGCCCTGTGCCACGGCGGTGTCCAGCTTCGAGACGACGGAGTCCGCCGTGGTTTGCCGCAGCGAGGTCGAGGGCGGCACCCGGGTCCTGGAGCTTCCCCTCCCGGCGGTGGTGACCATCACGAAGGGGGAGTACGAACCCCGCTACGCCTCCCTCAAGGGCATCATGGCGGCCAAGCGGAAGCCGCTGGAGAAGAAGGAGGCTCAGATGGGTCCGTCCCGCCTCCAGGTGAAGGCCATGGAGCTACCGGCCGAGCGGGTGGCGGGTCGGATCGTGGGTGAGGGTCCCGACGCCGTTCCCGAGCTGGTCCGACTCCTCCGCGAAGAGGCCAACGTCCTCTGACGTCTGTCTTCACCACCGTCACCAAGAACCCAACGAACACGAGGGACAGCATGAAGATTCTGGCGATTGCAGAGCAGCGGGACGGAAGCGTGCGGGGTGTCTCCCGGGAGGTCGCGTCGGCGGCAGCCGGGGTGGCCATCGGACACGAGGGCGAGGTGGATGTGCTCCTGGTGGGTGGAGAGGGAATCGAGTCGCAGGCCGGCGAGTTCAACGGCTCCGGGGCTGCCCGGGTCCTGGTGGCCGCCCATGGGGAGCTGGCCGAGTACCATCCGGACGGCTACGCCCGGATCCTGAAGGGAGTGGTGGAGGCCGGCGGCTACGACGCGGTCTTCCTTCCGGCCACGAGCCAGGGGAAGGATCTGGCTCCGCGATTGGCGGCACTCCTGGACGTTCCCCTGGCCCAGGACATCACTGGGATCTCGGTGGTGAACGGGGCACTGGAGCTTCTTCGTCCGGTCTATGCCGGGAAGGCCTTCACCCGGATCTCCGTGGAGGCCACGCCGGTCCTGGCCACCCTTCGACCCAACGTCTTCCAGCCCGAGGATTGGCAAGCCGAGGTGGATGTGGAGTCGGTGGAGATCACGGAGGACCCGGCGTCGTGGCCGACCCGGATCGTCTCCTTCGAGGCCACCGGTGGCGACATCCCGGATGTGGCCGAGGCCGGCGTGGTGGTAGCCGGCGGACGGGGTCTGAAGGATCCGGAGAACTGGAACGTCCTGGAGGATCTGCGGAGTGCGCTCGGGGACTCGGCGGGACTCGGCGCCTCCCGCGCGGTGGTGGACGCCGGCTGGCGCCCCCATGGCGAGCAGGTGGGGCAGACCGGGAAGACCGTGGCGCCCAAGCTGTACTTCGCCGTGGGGATCTCGGGGGCCATCCAGCACCTGGCGGGGATGCGGACCGCCGGTACCATCGTGGCGGTGAACCGGGACGCCGACGCCCCCATCTTCAAGGTGGCGGACTACGGGATCGTGGGCGACCTCTTCGAGGTGGTGCCGCGGCTGACCCAGGAGATCCGAGCCCTCAAGGGAGAGGGCTGAGGGCCACTGCGGGAAGGTACCCTTTGCCATGGGGGAGGCGGCCCTAGGGTCGTCCCCCCAGGTAGAGGGCCGGGTCCACCGGCCGCCCCTGCACCCAGACCTCGAAGTGGAGGTGGGGGCCGGTGACCCTCCCGGTAGCACCGCTGAGGGCGATGACCTGGCCGCCCGACACCGGCTCTCCGGTGCGGACGCGGAGTTCCGAGAGGTGGGCGTAGGCGGAGAGGGATCCGCCCCGGTGCTCGAGCCAGATCACCTTACCGTACCCGCGCATCTCCCCGGCAAAGCGAACCCGGCCTCCGCGCATGGCTCGGATGGGGGTTCCGGTGGGCACGGCGATGTCGATGCCCCGGTGGACGGCCGGCGTCCAGCCGCTCCACCGGATGCCGAAGGGAGAACTCACCGGCCCCTCCACCGGCCACCGGGGCAGAGCGCACCCCGTCAGGAGGAGGAGTCCGGCCAGGACGATCACGGCCGCCGTCAGTGAGGGGCGGGCCATGGTCCACGCCTCAGAAGCGGAAGGACCCACCCACCACCACGGCGCCCACGCCGGGCCACTCCTGCTCCGGTACGGATCCGTACCGCTCCTCGAACTGGAAGAAGGCACGGGGGGTCCCCGCCTTCCAGAGGTGGAGGAGGGCATCCACCCGGAAGGTCAGATTGTCTGTGGGAAGCCAGCGGGTGCCGGCTCCCATGACACCCAGGAAGGAGGGCCCCAGGGTGAATCGCTCCTCGGAGACCAACTCGTCCTCGAGGGAGCTTCGGGGGGTCAGGTCGCCCGCCACACCGCCGCCCAGGATGACGAAGGGGGCCAGACGATTCCAGGTCCGGGCGCCGGTGAGGGTGAAGCGGAGGCGTCCATCGATCCCGGCCACCAGGGAGTTGGAGGTGCCCAGGAACTCCGGGAGTTGCTCATCCGGGTCCACGGTGGGGTCGTAGACGTTCCGGTCGGTGGGGAGGAAGAACGCGGTGCCTTCCAGGGCGAATGGGCCCGAAAGCTCGATACCGTAGCGCGCACCCACCATGATGCCTCCCCCCGGTGCCAGGTCCAACTGACCCCGGTTCTCACCGGCAATTCCCAGGAAGATCCCGGCGGAGTGCCGAGTGTCGATGAACTCGTAGGGGGATGTGATCTGCTGCCCGGCGGCGGGTGCGGCCAGGAGCCCCAGGAGGAGGAGTGCGGGAACCACCGGGATGGGAGCCGGGGTGTTTCGGGGACGACGGACCTTGGATCGGGGCATGGACGGCGTCGGAGGGCGGGGAGTCAGGTGAACGGGCTTCCGGCAGGCACCGGTGGCCGCGAAAATCGATTGACCGGCAGAAGCTACCGGGACCGTGATCCGGGAATCAAGTGAGACACCTCCGGGGCTGCTTCGTTTCGGGCCTCCTTGAATCCTTTGTCTCGGGCTATTCGTATAGGAGAGGGGAGCAGCCGATGCAGGCCAGACTTCCCCATGTCACCGAGGGACGCCCTCGGCCTCTCTTCCGACCCATCTTCTCGCCGGAGTCCCAATTCCCATGTACTGCTGGTCGTGTGGAGCCGAACGCGGCACCATCAAGGCTGGATGTGGCCGATGTGGGGCCGGACCCGTTCCCCTGGAGCTGCCTGAGGAGGGTGGTGGCGCCTGGCCCGTCTCCGGACGAGGTCGGGACGATGGTCCCTGGCAGGCCAGGGATTGGCACGACTGGAGTGAGCGCTCCCGGGTGCGGGTGTGCGGCGGGTGCGGGTACCGGGGAGAGGGGATCGGGTACTTCCGGCGAACCGCCCACGTCGTTCTCCTGGTGGGGGCCGGAATCCTGACCTACGGGGTGGGCGCTCTGGTCTACTGGCTCATCAAGCGAAATGACGACGTGTGCCCTCGCTGCGGCATCTCCTGGCGGCGAAGCCGGTCCCTTGGAGCCGAGCTTCCTCCAGCCGGCGGTTCTTCGGCGGGCATTGGCCGGGAGCAGGGTGGGTCCACCGGGAAGGGCGCGGGGCGGCGGCGCGGTCCCGGGGGAGCAGGCCGAAGGGAGACGGGGCTGCCGTCCGCCGGCGGGGTCCGGAGCGTGATGGGGATCCTCTTTGCCCTCATGGCCCTCCTCTTCCTGGGCATCGGGATCGCCGAAGCGGAGGGGGTGGCCGTGGTCTTCTCCCTGGTCTTCGGCGCCGCCGGCGCCGTGGCCTTCGCCTCCAGTGTGAAGGCACGTCAGGCCCGCCGAGCGGCGGTGATGCGTCGGGCCCAGGCCCAGGTCCTGGATCTGGCCCGGGAGCAGGGAGGGATCCTCACGGCCACGGAGGTGGCCTCGCGGCTGGATCTTTCCCTGGAGGGAGCCGAGCGGGTGCTCCTTTCGCTGGACGACGGATTCCGGATTCGTTCGGAGGTCACCAAGGAGGGTCTGCTGGTCTTCGAATTCCCCGAGATCCTCTGGCGGCGTCGGGGCGGTGGTCTGGACCAGGGCCCCATGCGCCTTGGAAGTTCGGGGGAGGAATCGTAGCTTCCCAGGCATGCGACGCATCATCGATGGGCAGGGTTCCCCCTGGGACGTGGTCGTGGGAAGGGCGTCGTGGGGTGTCTTCGTCCTCCTCTTCGTCCCGGCCGGTGATCCGGGATCCCGGGAGTCACGTCAGTGGATGCTGCACGTGGAGGCGGCGGACCAGGCGGAGCGGGCCCTGGCCGAGATGAGTGACGGGGAGCTGTTGGAGCGACTTCGGGAGGCGGGACCCCGGGACGGGTAGGGGACGACGGGTAAACCACAGGCGGTTGGGAGGCGGAATGCAGATGGAAGTGGTGCGCGAGTTCCAGGATCTCGAGGGGCGGCCATGGCGGGCGGGCTTCAGACATCGGGAGGGCCTGGACCACAAGGGGCGTTACTACCTGACCTTCGAGTCCGGAGACGGGGAGGCGAAGGGTTCGGCGGAGCTGCTGGATGTCCGCTGGAACAGCGAGTATTCGGCCCGGCTCCGGATCGAGACCTTCTCCGAGGTGGAACTCCGTCGAAGGCTGCGCTCCGCCCTGGGGCGGTCCCAGGGAGCGACGGGATCCTGAGCGAGACCGGGGACCGTGCTCCGGGGCTCTCCGGGGATGTGACCGGGGCTTCGGATGCGGACCTGACTGCGGCGGGGCTGCCTCTGGATCCGGTGGAGCTGCGCCGCCGCGAGTTTCCATCGCTGGGGCCGGCCAGCCATCTGGATGCGGCATCGTGGGGACCGTTTCCCGCCCGCACCCGGCGGGTGGTCGAGGCGGTGGCCCGACGAAGGGAGCAGGGTGGGACCCTGGCCCCGGACTTCTTCACCCGGTATCTGGGCGCGGCCCGCTCTGGTGCGGCTCGCCTTCTGGACTGCCCGGTGGAGGAAGTCGCCCTGGCTCCCAATACCACCTGGGGGATGCAGGTGGCGGCGACGCTGGTGGGCGCCGGTCCGCCCGGACGCATCCTCTATCTCCATGGGGAGTTCCCGGCCAGTGTCCTTCCGTGGCGGGTCCTGCTCCCGAGGGGATTCACCCTGGAGGAGGTGCCCTCGGACCGCCTGGGACGGCCGGGGTTGGACCACCTCCTGGAGCGGATCCACTCGGCCCCGGACCTCCGGGCTGTGACCCTGTCGCTGGTTCAGTTCGCCACCGGGGTGGTGGCCGATGTGGAGGCGGTGGTGGAGGCGTGCCGGACCCGTGGTGTCTTCCTGGCGCTGGACGCCATTCAGGGGATGGGGATCCTCCCGCTTCCACCGGCGGCGCTGGAGGCGGACGTCATCGCCTCGGGGGCTCAGAAGTGGCTCCTCTCGCCCTGGGGATCGGGCTTCCTCCGCCTCCACCCGCGTCACCTGCCGGGCGGGACACCCCTTCCTCCGGTGGTGAGTTGGTTCGGGTTCGAGAGCGCCCTGGATTTCACGACCCTTCTGGACTACGACCCTGTCCCCCTTCCAGACGGCCGGCTCTTTGAACCGGCGACGCTGGGGATCCAGGACTTCGCCGGGATGGGGGCGTCGGTGGGGCTCCTCCTGGAGGTGGGGGTGGATCGGATCCGGGAGCACGTCCTGGCGGTGCAGGAACCGCTGATCGCATGGCTGCGAGGGCGCGATGACGTGGAGCCGGTCACGCCGCTGGACCGGGTGGAGGCACGGGCCGGGATCGTGGCGTTCCGGAGTCCCCGCACCGGAGAGGTGGCGGAGGCCATGGCCGAGGCGGGGATCACGCTCTCGGTCCGGGAGGGGCTCGTTCGCTTCTCACCCCACCTGTACACAACGGCCGAGGAGATGGAGCGTGCCGTGGCGATCCTGGACGCCTGTCACTGAGCCCCACCGGACGGGGCTGCATCCCCCCCGTCCAGAGTCCCTTCGGCACCGCCCGGAGCGGCGTCCCTACCGGCCAGCACGGCCCCCACGGTTCTGTGCAGCCCCTCCAGGAAGGTGATCCGTGGGCTCCACCCCACTTCCTCTTCCACCCGGGTCGGATTCACGGCATATCTGAAGTCATGTCCCGGCCTGTCCCGTACGAACCGGATGAGGCGCCGGTGGGGGGCACCGCCGGGACGTGCCTCGTCCATGATCCGGCAGATGGCTTCCACCACCTCCAGATTCTTCCGTTCAGTCCGCGCCCCCACCAGGTAGTCGGCCCCGGTACGCCCACGCCGCACGATGTCCGCCAGGGCTCGGCAGTGATCCTCCACGTAGATCCAGTCCCGGACATTGGTGCCGTCCCCGTAGAGGGGGATGGGCCGGCCGTGGAGACAGGCGTCGATGACGGTGGGGATGAACTTCTCGCGGTGCTGGTCCGGGCCGTAGTTGTTGGAGCAGCTCGAGATGACGATGGGCACGCCGTAGGTGTGGTGGTAGGCCCGCACCAGGTGGTCCGAGGCCGCCTTGGACGCGGCGTAGGGGGAGTTGGGGGCGTAGGGGCTCGCCTCGTTGAAGGGCGGATCGTCGGGGGACAGCTCCCCGCGAACCTCGTCGGTGGAGACGTGGTGGAATCGAACGTCATTTCGTCCGGTCCAGCTTTCGCGGCAGGCCTCGAGGAGCGAAAACGTCCCGGTGATGTTGGAGCGGACGAAGGCCTCCGGCCCGGCGATGGAGCGGTCCACATGGGACTCGGCGGCCAGGTGCATCACCGTGTCCACCCCCTCGCCCTCGGTGAGAAGGGTGCGGACCAGTTCTCCATCGCAGATGTCTCCCCGGATGTGGGTCAGTCGGGGGGTGTCCAGCAGAGGGGCCAGATCATCCAGGCGCCCCAGGTCTCCCGCGTAGGTCAGGAGATCCAGATTGACGATCCGGACCTCCGGCAGGGACCGGATCAGGTGACGGATCAGGTGGGAGCCGATGAAACCGGCCCCCCCCGTCACCAGGATGCGGCGCGGTCGGTGAAGCTCCGAGGGGGTCAGGGGCGGTCCTGGTCCCCGGCGTCGGCGTGGACGCCGGTCCCGGCGGGGATGGCAGAGCCCTCCCCGCCGCCGGGTACGGTGGCTCCAGGGAGCCTCCCGGGCGCCAGGGGGCGGCTGAAGGAGGCCAGTTGGATCCCGATCCTGTCTTCCACCCGCTTCGCGGCACCGGTGGACGGGACGTTGTTGGCGATGATGCTGAAGTAGACCGGCTCGCCCGAAAGGGATGTCACCCGTCCCGACAGCGCCGACACCCGATTGATGGTGCCGGTCTTGGCCCGGAGGTTTCCAGCCGCCGCGGAACGGTACATCCGACGCAGACCCTGCCGATCGCCGGCTTCGGGGAGGGAGGCCCAGAAGAGAGTTCCGTGGGGGTCGGAATCCATGTGGGCCAGGACCTGTACGAATCCCACGGGACGCGTGCGATTGAAGCGGGACAGTCCCGAGCCGTCCTCGATGGTGAGCCCGTCGGCGTCGATCCCCACCACGTCGGTGAGGTAGTCGGTGAGGGCCCGCGCTCCGGCCTCGAAGGAGGCCGTGCCGTGGGCGACCCGTCCGAGGGTGAAGAGCAGAGCGTCCGCGTAGAGGTTGTGGCTGCGCTGATTGATGACCGCCAGGAGGTCGGGGAGGGGAGGGGACTCGTGGACGGCCACCGTCCAGAGGGGCTCGTCCTGGAGGGCCGGCGCCAGCAGGGGGCTGTGGGCCAGGGCCGACCGGGACGGGTCGCTCACCCCTACCGGCCGACCCTGCACGGAGATTCCCTCGTCCCGGAGCACCCGAAGGAGGACGGATGCGGCGAAGGTGGGCGGGTCGGAGACGGTGAGCCGCCGCCAGACATCACCCTGGCCAGGACGCATCTCTCCCTGGATTCCAATGGGCTCATCGGGATCATCCCGGACGATGAGGAGCGGGCGGCGAGCGTTCCCCGCCACCGTCAGTCCCTGGTTGTCCAGAGGGAGAACCGCGCCGGAGGGGTGGGTTCGGACCTCGGGCGGGCTCCGGGGGCGGTGGCCCGAATCTGCAGCGACACCACATTCTCATTCCACGAGAGCCCGGAGATGGGCGCCGCATACCACTCGTTCAGACTGTGGGCGTTCCATGAGGGGTGGCGCGTGGGGCCGGAGAAGAAGGAGCCATCGCCCACCACATCGCCGGTAATGGTGTGGACTCCCTGTTCGCGGAGCGCCCGGGCGAACTCCAGGAAGGGTGCCTCAGCCGAGCCCAGAAGCCGGGAAGCCATGGACGGGTCGCCGGTTCCGTAGAGGATGAGGTCTCCTCGGAGCACGCCTGCGTCCACCCGTCCACGCGCCAGCAGGTAGGTGGGGAAGCGGAAGTCCGGTCCCAGCTCGTGGAGAGCGGCGGCGGAGGTGAAGAGCTTCTGGTTGGAGGCCGGTGCCAGGGAGGCTTCGGCGTTTCGGGCGAAGAGCACATCGCCGTCCAACGCCGAAACGGCCACCACTCCCCACTCGCCGGTCCTTCCCGCTCCGCTGCCCAGGGTCCCCAGAAGCTCGTCGTGGAGGAGGGCGATGCCCGGGGATGACGGCGTCGGGACCGACTCGGCGATGGGGTGGATTCCCACGGGCCCGGCCGACACCTCACCGGAGACATTGCGGTCAGCGGTGGCTGTCGGCTGGTCTCCGGCGGCCTCGTCCAGGAGCGGAGCCGAGAGGGGGAGAAGCGAACCGCTCAGAGCCAAGGCTGCGACCAGGGGGGGGATCCGCCGCCACCGGCGTCTCCGACGTGCAGGACGGGCGTCGAAGGAGAGCGGCGGATCGTACGTGACCATGGGCGCACCGGGGTGGAAGCGGGTAATGCGGGCGTCGGCGGGCGGCGGTACCCGGCGACCCTTTAAGTTTCGACACGAACCCTGAATGCGCCACCCCCCTCAGGGAATGTCCTTCAGGGATGACTTCGCGGCCGGGGTGAAAGCCCCTCCAACGGATCCTGACCCGGAAGGGGAAGGATGACCCCCGGGTTCAGGGTTCCCGCCGGGTCCAGGGTCCCCTTGACCTGGCGGAAGGCACCGGCGAGCCGGGCGCCCCAGATCCTCTCCAGGAAGGGGGCCCTGAGGCGACCGTCCCCGTGCTCACCGGCCAGTGTACCGCCCAGATCGGCGACGAGATCCACCACCGCCTCCAGCGCCTCCCGGACACGCTCCTGCCAGTCGGGAGCCTCCACATCCACCAGGGGGTTCACATGGATGTTCCCGTCTCCGGCGTGCCCGAATACAACGGCGTCGAAGCGCGCGGCTTCGAGGATCCGATCCAACTCGATCAGGTATCGGCCGAGGGCCGGCACGGGTACCACGCAGTCCTCGATGAACTGGGTCGAGAGAAGGCCCCGGCGGGCCTGGCGGGCGATGATGGGGCTGGCTGCCTTCCTCAGTCGCCACAGCTCCCCGGCTTCGTCGTGGGAGCGGGCCCGGATGCCTGGACCGCCGTGGCTGCGGCCCAGGGCCTGGCAGCGGTCCAGGGCGGCGGCCACCTGGGACCTCGTCCCCTCCACCTCCACCAGGAGAAGGGCGTAGGCATCACGGGCCAGCGGCGCCACTGGACCGCCCCGCCGGAGTCCGGTGATGTCCAGGAAGCGTGCCCCCAGCATCTCGCAGGCGACGGCGCCGGCTCCGTCCAACTCCAAGACCAGGGCCACGAGTTCGTCGGGGCTCCGGGCCGGGAGCAGCAGGACACCGCGCTCATCCGGGATGGGGGCGGTCCGGAAACGCACCTCCGTGATGAGGGCCAGCGTTCCCTCACTCCCCACCAGGAGGTCCACGGGGTGGCACCCGGCCCGGGCACCGGAAGGGAGGAATCGGTCCAGGGCGTACCCCGAGGAATTCTTCCGGACGCGGGGCCAACCGGGAAGTCGTCCCTCGTCATCCCGTTCCGCCACCAGTGTGGACAGGGTGGGATGGTGCGGGAGTTCCTCGAGCGCGCTGGCAAGGGATCCGGAGGAGGTCCCCTCCCGGCTCAGGTGAAAGGGCTCGCCGGAGGCATCCACTCCGCTCAGTGCTTCGACCCAGCCGTGGGTCGCCCCATGGCCGAAGGTGCCGGCGCCGGCCGAGTCGTTGGCGGCGAGGCCCCCCACCCGGCACCACGCCGCCGACGCCGGGAGGAAGGGAAGCCGCCTGCCCAGGTCCGACCGGGCCGCCCTGTCCACGGCGTCGGCCACGGCGCCGGCACCCGCCCGGACGGTCCGGGAGTCAGGGTCCACCTGGATGCTCGAAAGCCCGTCGCCGACCGAGAGGACCACGTACGGACCGAGATTTCCCCCGGGCATTCCCGTCCCTCCCCCTCGCGGAACGATGGCGAGACCGTGCCCGGCCGCCCAGGACATCACCTCCGACACGTCGGCGGGGCCGGCGGTCTCGAGGTAGGCGATGGGGCTGGCCTGGAATGGTCCGGAAACCAGGGAGGCCCGCTGGGCCGCCTCGTCCCCGGTCCAGCATCGACCCTGAAAGGAAGGGGGGAGGGGAGGGAGGGAACTCAGTGGTGGACCTGGACCTCTGCGGGAACGGCCGTCTTCGCTTCACACTCCGAGCAGTAGCCGGTGAACTCAAGACGATACCCGGTCACATGAAACCCCTCGGTCCGGTCCTCGAGTTCGGAGATCTCCTCCGAGGGGAGGTGCCCGGAAATGTCGAAGATGCGGGAGCACGACAGGCATCGTGCGTGGTGATGAGGGTCGGTACGACCATCGTAGCGAGCCGAGCCGTCCCCGTAGGTGAGCTTGACGGCCAGACCACATCCCACCAGCGTTTCGAGCGACTTGTACACGGTGGCGAGGGAGATGACCGGCACCTGGGGACGCACGGCCAGAAACACCTCGTCGGCCGTGGGATGCTTGTCCGTGGTGGCCAGGAACCGGAAGACGGCGGCCCGCTGCTCCGTGAAGCGTTGACCGCTGGCCTCCAGAGCCTCTCTCAGGATGTCGTCGTGGGACCGGTGGACATGAGCCATGGCGGTTTCACGCAGGATGACGGCGGGAAGGAACTCGACTCCAGCATCCGGAATTTAAGCCGGGTGCGGAAAAGGTGTCAACCAGAACCATTCGGCGACGCGGGGTGGGCCATTGAGTGAGGGAACCGGTGGACGAGGCGCGATCCTGACCCTTGAACCCTTCATCGAAGGGGTTCGGCATGGAGCTCATGGGGCCGGTTGGCTCCTCTCGGGGCTTCAGAAGACCACGAGTCACGAATTCGAGGGGAGGTGGGCCGGAGAGTCGACCCGATCCGCCTATCTCTTCTTCCACCGGACCGATCTGCCCGACGACGTGTCGGTGGAGGCATTCCTGGACGAGACCAGTCGGGGCCTGCGCGGGAATCTGTCGCTGGTGGTGGAAGGGCCGGAGCTGTCCGGGTTGCCGTCGTTCCCGGAACTGCTGGAGCACCTCTCCTCGGCGGTTCACGCCACCCTTCCGGACGGCTACCGGACACCCATCACATTGCGCGCCGCACTGGCCGGTGTGGATGGCCCACCCGGCGCTGCGGAGGTACAGCTTCGGGTCAAGTTGCGGTTCCCGGGGACCGCCATGGACGCGGGCCACTCCGCCGTGTCGGCTCTGACGTCGGCTACCGTGGCGGCCTTCGAGGCCCTTCTGGCTCGGCCTGAACTCCGCGTCTTCCTCTGAGGATGGGGGTGCTGCCCAGCGGGGCTGTTCGTGGGGGTGCTTGCCCGCGGGGGCCGAGGTTCTCTACTCTCCTTCCGCTACGGTTTCCCTTGAGTTCAACAGCGGAATGGAGCGGCCCTTCATGACACCTTCCGAGATCCCCCTCGACGACCTCCTGCAGGAAGACCGCCGCTTTCCGCCTCCGGAGAGCTTCCGCGAGGGAGCCCATGTGTCCGACGAGGGCATCTATGGTGAGGCCGAGCGGGACCCGGAGGCCTACTGGGCCCGCTGGGCCGAGGAGCTGGACTGGTTCGAGCCCTGGGAGCAGGTCCTGGAGTGGAATCCGCCGCACGCGCGGTGGTTCGCCGGCGGCAAGCTCAATGTGGCCTACAACTGCCTGGATCGGCACCTGGACGGACCTCGTCGCAACAAGGCGGCGCTGATCTGGGAAGGTGAGCCCGGGGATGTGCGCACCTACACCTACTGGGATCTCCACAGGGAGGTCTCGCAGGTGGCCAGCGGCCTCCGGGAACTGGGGGTGGAGAAGGGCGATCGGGTGGCCATCTATCTGCCCATGATCCCCGAGGCGGCCATCAGTATGCTCGCCTGCGCCCGGATCGGGGCCATCCACTCGGTGGTGTTCGGCGGATTCTCGCCCAATTCCCTGGCCGATCGCATCAACGACGCGGAGGCCAAGGTCCTCATCACCGCCGACGGCGGCTACCGACGGGGGAACGTGATTCCCCTGAAGCGGAACGCCGACCAGGCGCTGGAGCGGACGCCGAGCATCGAGCACTGTGTGGTGGTGGCACGGGGCTGGAACATCGCCCGGACCACGCAGACTGGCCTCAAACCGGGTCGTGATCTGTGGTACCACGATCTGATCCGGGGCGTCCCCGCCCAGTGCCCTGCCGAACCCATGGACTCCGAGGACGAGCTCTTCGTCCTCTACACATCGGGAACGACAGGGAAGCCAAAGGGCGTGGTCCACTCCACCGGCGGGTACCTGACCCAGGCGTACGCCACCACCAAGTGGGTCTTCGATCTGAAGGAGGACGACGTCTACTGGTGCACCGCCGATGTGGGATGGATCACGGGACACTCGTATATCGTGTACGGTCCCCTGGCCAACGGCGCCACCATGGTGATGTACGAGGGGGCTCCCGACTTCCCCCATCGGGGCCGGTTCTGGGAGATCTGCGAGAAGTACGGGGTCACGGTGTTCTACACCGCCCCCACCGCCGTCCGGGCCTTCATGAAGTGGGGAGAGGAGTGGCCGGCCCGTCACGATCTGGGCCAACTCCGGCTCCTGGGGAGCGTCGGGGAGCCCATCAACCCCGAGGCCTGGGTCTGGTACCACCGCCACATCGGCGGGGATCGGTGTCCCATCGTGGACACCTGGTGGCAGACCGAGACGGGCGCCATCATGATCACGCCGCTCCCGGGGGTGACCGAGACCGCCCCGGGGAGCGCCACCCGGCCCTTTCCCGGGATTCGCGCCACCCTCCTGAACGAGGCCGGAGAGCAGACCCGTTCCGGATACCTGGCCATCACCCGTCCCTGGCCTTCCATGCTCCGGGGCATCTGGGGCGATGAGGAGCGTTTCCGGGAAACCTACTGGTCCAAGTGGGACGACACGGGAATCTACTTCGCCGGGGACGGCGCCAAGGTGGATTCCGACGGGTACTTCTGGGTCCTGGGCCGGGTCGACGACGTCCTCAATGTGGCCGGGCACCGGATCGGCACCTCGGAGGTGGAGAGCGCTCTGGTGGACCACCCTGCGGTGGCCGAGGCTGCGGTGGTTGGGAAGACGGACCCGGTGAAGGGGCAGGCGGTGGCCGCCTTCGTCACCCTTCGGGAGGGCAAGGAGCCCTCACCCGAGCTGGTGGTGGCGCTCCAGGCCCATGTGTCCGAGATCATCGGAGCCATTGCCCGGCCGCAGCAGATCCTCTTTTCGGCGGATCTTCCCAAGACCCGCTCCGGCAAGATCATGCGTCGGCTGCTCCGGGACATCGCCGAAGGCAAGGCGCTGGGCGATACCACAACGCTGGCGGATCCCAACGTGGTGGAGCGCCTGAAGCGGCGATACGAGGAGTCGGGGAACGGCGGCTGAGGTGGGCCCGACCCCCTGGCGGTTCACCTGTCCGCCAGGGGGTCCCTCCCTGGTGTCCGCGTTCGATCCGTCGGCTTCTCCCTGACCGGCCGCGCCGGGATCCCCACGTGCACGGTGGAGGGGGAGGTGTCGCGGTTGGCAAGAGCCAGCGCACCCACCATGGAGTCCCGGGCGATCCGGGCCCCGGCCAGAACCGTGGCGTGATAGGTGACCCGCACCCCTTCCTCCAGCACGGTCGGGGGGGTGTCCACGAGCTTGGGGTCCACGATGTCGTGGGTGTGGGAGTAGATGTTGACGTAGTCGGAGATGGACACCCGGTCCCCGAGGCGGATCCCTCCGCGATCGTCCAGCAGGACATGCCGGTGGACCACCACATCATCTCCCACCTCCAGGTTGTACCCGAAGGAAAACTTCACGAAGTGGAAGGCCTTGAAGTTCCTTCCGCACTTCCGGAAGATCCGGCGCGCCAGGATGCGACGGAACCGGACGCCCAATTCCACATTCTCCCCCAGTGGGCTCTTGTCGAACATTTCCCAGAGCCAGATGAGCGGCTTCACCCGCCGCCACTTTTCCAGGTCGATCTCGTAGTAGTATTCGGGCTCCAGCGTGACGTTGGTGGCATCCATCTGGAGGAGTGCCACCCGAGTGGTCGCCGGCAGGGTCTCCGGGTCCCTGCCCGCCAACTCCGGATAGTAGATGTCCGTGAGAACCCTCCTACACAGGGCATACCGGTCGCACGCCGGGTCGTCCAGTGTCCGATCCAGCGCCTGGAGCCAGTCGTCGTAGACGGCCCGGGTCGCTTCGGGTAGAGGAACCTCTCGGAGGGGGTAGTAGGGCATGGGACCAGCGGGGGCGTGAGTAGGGGTCGGTCCGAAGTGGTAGAAGTGAAGGAAGATGCCAGCCGCGGCCGGGCGACGGAAGGTCCGTACCGGCCGGTTCACAGATCATGTCGGGGCCATGCGGCTCCCGGGACGAGGTTCGGAGGGAGTATGCACGATACACTGAGAAGTCGGATCCTGCGACGACTGGAGACATTGCCCGAGGCGCAACTCTACCAGATCCTGGACTACATCGAGTTCCTGGAATCGCGGTACGCCAACCGGGCCCCTCAGGATCCAGGCGGCCTTCAGCGCTGGGCGGAGCGCCTGGAAGACGGCCTCCGGAAGCGGACGGTGAATCCGGGCAATCTCCGGGAGGCCTTCCAGCTCATCTCCGTGGCCGATCGGGTCCTCAACTCCGTCTCCGAGGCAGGCCGGCACTTCCTCGAAGACTTTCAGTGGCCGGAGGAGGGCGCGGCGCCGTCCGGCGGACCCCGACGGGCCGGGGGAGGGAGCCCCGAGTCGTCCCGGCCGCAGGAGGAGCGGACCCCGACGCGCACGCAAGAGAGGACGGGTGGGGAGCAGGAGAGGCCGCCGGAGGGTTGACACTCCCGGCTTCGGCTCGTCAGACTTCGCCACCTTCCCACCCCAAACCGGCGAGGACCCCATGGCCGATGCTCCCCGACCCCACGACATCATTGTGGGAGAAGGACTGACTTTTGACGACGTCCTCCTCATTCCGGGGCATTCCACTGTCCACCCCCGGGACACCCGGGTCGCCACCCGGTTGACCCGTCGGATCCAGTTGCAGATCCCCCTCCTGAGCGCCGCCATGGACACGGTGACCGAGTCCCGCATGGCCATCGCACTGGCGCGGGAGGGTGGGCTCGGGATCATCCACAAGAACATGTCCGTGGACCGGCAGGCGGCGGAGGTGGACCGGGTGAAGCGGTCCGAGAGCGGGATGATCCAGAATCCCATCACCCTGGGCCCGGAGGCCACCCTCCGTGATGCCCACGAGCTCATGGGCCGCTTCTCCATTTCAGGCGTGCCCATCGTGGGAGCGGATGAGAAACTCCTGGGCATCATCACGAACCGGGACCTCCAGTTCGAGCGCGAGTTGGATCGGTCGGTAGGCGAGGTCATGACCGATGAGGAGCTGGTCACCACCCCTATCGGGACCACGCTGGCCGAGGCGGAGCGCATCCTTCACCGGCACCGGATCGAGAAGCTTCCCGTGGTGAATGAGGATGGGACGCTGGCCGGGCTCATCACCGTCAAGGACATCGTGAAGCGCCGGCAGCATCCCAACGCATCAAAGGATGAGCGGGGCCGGCTTCTGGTGGGGGCCGCGGTGGGCGCCTCGGCCTCGGACCGGGATCGGGCTCGGGCCCTCATGGAGGCCGGGGTCGACGTTCTGGTCATCGACACGGCCCACGGCCACTCCGAAGGCGTCCTTCAGACGGTGGCTTCGTTCCGGGAGGCCTTCCCCGACGCGCAGATCGTCGCGGGGAATGTGGCCACGGCGTCCGGCGCGGCAGCTCTGGTGGAGCGCGGTGTCGATGCCGTGAAGGTCGGAGTCGGTCCCGGCTCGATCTGTACAACCCGGGTGGTGACCGGGGTCGGCGTCCCCCAGTTGACGGCGGTGATGGACGCGGTCCAGGGGGTGGAGGGGCGGGTCCCGGTGATCGCCGACGGCGGGATCCGGTATTCGGGAGACCTGGTGAAGGCCCTGGCGGCGGGAGCCGACTGCGTCATGATGGGATCCATGTTCGCCGGGACTGAAGAGGCTCCCGGCGAGAGCTTCCTCCTGGAGGGGAGGCGCTTCAAGCTGGTACGGGGGATGGGTTCGCTCTCGGCCATGGAGGAGGGGTCGGCCGATCGATACTTCCAGGACGGCCAGCCCGATGTGCGGAAGCTGGTCCCCGAGGGGATCGAGGCTCGCGTGCCCTACAAGGGACCGGTGGGCGATACGGTCTTCCAGCTCGTGGGTGGTCTGCAGAGCGGAATGGGATACTGCGGTGCCGCCGATCTGGACGAGTTGCGGGAGAAGGCTCGCTTCTACCGGGTGACCTCAGGCGGTTTGCGTGAGTCCCATCCCCACGACGTGACCATCACCCGGGAAGCTCCCAACTACCGCCTCTGAGTCGTCCAGGAAGCTCATAGGGCCAAGTGCGCATGGTTGCCCGACGTCCGGCAAATGGTAAGTTATCAGGTTGGGGTCACCGGCTGCGGTGACCCCGGCTCTGCTTCGCCTTGTGCCTTTGTCGCCCTACGCCAGCCTGGGACTCCATGGATTCATCCTCGCCTCTCCGCCATCTCCGGCCTGGATTGTGGATCCTCCTGGGGGTGGCCTCGTTGGCACTCAGTGGATGTCACCGGGTGGGCATGGAGGGGGTCGGGACACAGCCGGCACCCACNACGCCCACCGAAGATGCCCGGGACGTGGCCACGTCACCGACCGGGGCGGAGACACAGGGGGGGGAGCCCAGGCCTTCCCAGCGACCGCTTCAGGTGAGGGATGGCCGACTGTCCGCCCCGGATGTGGATCTCGGCNCCCTGGACCCCATCCTCCACGCNCGCGTTGCCGAAGACCCTTGGCAGCAGGAGCGCACGGAGTTCTGGATGGAGTTCTGGACCACCCGCTCTCGGGGCCACTTCGAGCGGTACCTGGACCGAATGGGGGTCTGGCAGGACTTTGTGGACCAGGAGCTGGCGCGCCGGGGGCTGCCTGCGAGCCTCAGGTACCTCCCCATCGTGGAGAGCGGCTACCACCACTCCATCCGGAGTCGGGTGGGCGCCACCGGGATGTGGCAGTTGATGCCGGCCACAGCCCGCGGCCTGGGACTCTCGGTGGACGGAATCATCGACGACCGNCGGGATCCGGTGGCCTCCACGCGGGCGGCCCTGGACTACCTGGAGGCCCTGCACGCCCAGTTCGGGTCATGGTTCCTGGCTCTGTCGGCCTACAACGCAGGCCAGGGCCGGATCTCCCGGATCCTGGATCGCCACGCTCCGGATCCGGCCATGCCCGCCGACGAGCGGTTCCTCCGCGCCCGGGCCCACTTTCCCGCAGAGACCCGCGAGTTCGTTCCCCGCTTCTTTGCCGCTGCGGCCCTGGCCTCGGCGCCGGAGGAGCACGATCTGCCTCCCGTAAATGGGGCCCGGCGGATCGCCTTCGAGGAGGTCGTTGTTCCCGACGCCACCTCGCTGGACGTGGTAGCCCGGGCCGCAGGGGTGGACCAGGGGGTGATCGAAGAGCTCAACCCCCACTTCCAGCGCGGCTTCACACCTCCTGGGCAGGAGCGCGTCGTCCGGGTACCCCCGGGAACGGCCGGTACCTTCGAGGTCCGATATGCCCAGATCCCGGCGTCGGAGCGGATCTCCTTCCTCGAGCACCGGGTCGCTCGGGGAGAGACCCTCTCCCACATTGCGCAGCGGTACGGGGTCAGTCTGGCGGACTTGACCGGCTCCAACCGGAACCTGGATCCCCGCCGCCTTCAGATCGGACAGGCTCTGATCATTCCGGTCGGGGGCGCCCGACCGGCCGCTGCACGGTCGCAGGTTGCCCAGAGTCCCGCTTCCACGGGTCCGTCGGATGACCAGGGCACTGGAAATGGGAACGGCTACGGGAACGGAGCCTCCTCTGCCGTGACCTCCACCCATGTGGTAGCGTCAGGCGAGAGCCTCTGGACCATCGCGCGGCGTTATGGGATGGCGGTGTCCGATCTGCAGAGCATGAACGGCCTGGGGAGCGCCGCAACCATCCAGCCCGGGCAGCGCCTGAACGTCCGGGGGACCCGTCGGGCCCACACGGTGGGACGGGGTGACACCTGGGGCGGGTTGGCTCGGCGGTACGGTGTGACATCCGCCGATCTGGCGCGTGCCAACGGCCGGACCACCTCGGACGTCATCCGGGTCGGCGAGGAACTCCGGATTCCCTGAGCTGTTCTTCGACACCACCGAGGGAGGTGGGGCGGGGCGGGACCAGGGTCCGGTTCAATCGGATCAGGAGTCCTGACAGGAGAAGCTGGGGGTTCACATTGCCGGCCGCCTGCTCTCGGGCATCGTGAAGGGCTTCCATGCTGCGAGCCACGGCGGCGGGATCGATGCCCAGCTCCTCCACCGTTCGGACCAGCCAGTCTCCCGCATCCCGGTTGAGGAGCGCTTCAGGCGCCTGTCTGGCAGCCGCCAGGTCCCGGAGCCAGACCTCCAGCCCCAACAAAAGCTCCCGAAGCCCCCGCGCACCGGAGGGTGCGTACTGGAGGGCTCGGGAGAAGCGGTGCGCCGGGTCGTCGCTCAGGGCGTCACGGAGAAGGCGGAACGATTCCTTCCGGAGCATCTCCAGGGGCCCCTCCTCATCGTCTTCGCTGGACAGGTAGCCCAGGGCGCGGCCGATGGATCCGGAGGCGAGGCGCGCCACGGCATCGGCCTGGTCCGCGTCCACCCCGCGCCGTTCCTGCAGAAACGCGGAGACCGCCTCGTTCTTCAGGGCCGGCAGGTGGAGGGACGACGTCCTGGACCGGATGGTGGGGAGGAGTCGCCCGGGCTCTGCCGAGGTGAGGATGAAGTAGAGGCTCGGGGGAGGTTCCTCCAGGAGTTTCAGAAGGGCATTGGCCGCTTCCGGGCTCGCCTGCTGGGAGACCAATTCCTCGGCGTTGGCCACGAGGAAGACCTGCCGGCTCGCCATGGACGGACGGTTTGCCGCCCGCCGCCGGAGGTTCCGGATGGTTCCCAGGTGGAGACCCAGGGTCTCGGCGCTGTGTGTCGGTTGGAGGGGCCTGGCCCGAAGCTCCTCGATGCGCGCCTGCCGGGCGTCTTCCAACGCCTCGTCGTCGCGCTGGGGAGATCCCCGGGACGGTGGCTTCTTGACCGGGACGAACCAGTGTAGATCGGGGTGCTCAACGCGTACCGCGAGGCGGCACCCCTGGCACTGCCCGCAGGGGGTAACTCCGGCGGGCTCCTGGCAGAGCAGGAGTTGGGCGATCCAGAGCCCGAAGCGCTGCTTTCCAACGCCGGGAACCCCATGGAGCAGGAGCGCCTGGGGCAACCGCCCCGCCGCAAAGGCCCGGCCAACGGCAAGGCGGGCTTCCCTGTGGCCGATCACTTCATGCAGGCTCAAGAGTCGTCACCTCTGGGTCGGAGCCATTCCAGGGGATCCTGGGCCCTGGGGCCGGCCCCCCCCACGGGCGCACGGAGTTGGAACTCCATGTGTGGCCCGTCGGCGGTGCTTCCCCCTCCCACCGTCCCCACCACCTGGCCGGTGGTCACCGACCTTCCTTCCACCACACCAATCTCCTCGAGGTAGAGGTAGAGGGTATAGAATCCGTCCCCGTGACTCACGATGACGGTGGGTCCATACCCTTCGAAGGGTCCCGCCAGGACCACCGTGCCATCCCGGACCGCACGAACCGGCTCGCCGAGGGGGGCGCGGATGCCCACCCCGTTCCAGCGCAGTATGGTCCCATTGGGACGCTGATCCAGGCCGAATCGGTAGGCGAGCTCTCCCTCCACCGGCCAGGCCAGGGCACCCATGTCCGCCAAGGAAAGAGTGGTGGCCATGGGGGTGTCTCCAGCTCCGGCGGCTCGACGCTCAGTCTCCAGGCGTCGCCGCTCCAGGTCCCCCACGAGTCCGGCCATCCTCCCCTCCTGCGCCTCCAGTTCCTCGACCCGGGTGGCCGTCTGCGCTTCCTGACCCCTGAACTGATCCAGGGCCCGCTGCCGGTCGGCCTCCACCTCGCGAAGCTGGGCCACCTCACGGACCTGCTCCTGTCGGAGGCGGTCGAGTTCGCTCAGC
>SL_3KL_010_SEDDRAFT_10000606_pt1 | contig 30064 bp, 30 predicted proteins | sample SodLakKL_010_SED_2_FD_10381 | JGI IMG/M metagenome (IMG submission 10381)
GAGATAAGATATATTTCAACAGGGAAGGTGAGGAGGTATGGCGGTTTTAAGACCAGAATTCAGGACTTTTTAGATATAGTATTTCGTATTCCGTTAGGGATTATTCAGTCATTTTTGCATATCTATATCATCTCACCGGATCTGATTTTTAGCAAAGGGGGATACGGCTCTTTTCCAATTGTTATTATGGGTAGATTCTTCAATATACCACTCTTACTGCATGAATCTGATGCCGTTCTTGGAGCGACAAACAAGTTGCTGCAAAAATTTTTTGCGGAAATTTTTACCTCTTTTCCCAAAACTGAAGGAGTAGAAACAGAAAAGATGCTTGTCGTAGGAAATCCTATTCGTGAAGAGATATTGGAGGGAGATAAGAAGAAAGGAGCAGAGCTTTTTAAACTGAAAGCAGAAAAACCTGTTATCGTGATCATTGGAGGTTCTCAAGGCAGTGAAAGAATAAATGATCTCTTTTTATCCGCTCTTACCGGCTTTTTACAAGATTTTGAAATTATTCATCAGTGTGGGAAAAATAATTACAAGGCCGTTTTTGCAGAATCAAATGCGGTTATAAATGATGAAAAGCTTAAAGAAAGCTATCATCTATTTGACTTTTTTGATGAAGAAAAATTAAAGCATGCGTATAAGTGCGCAGACCTCATTGTGAGTAGAGCAGGATCAGGAAGCATATTTGAGATTGCCGCAAATAATAAGGCCGCAATCTTTTTACCGCTTACAGAGTCAGCCCAAAATCATCAGTTAAGAAATGCATATCTTTATGCGAGCACCAAGTCGGCTGTAGTCTTAGAAGAGACAAATCTGACATCACGCTTTTTTCTAAGCAAAATAAAAGAGCTTTTTTCTCCTATAAAACAGATAAGAGTGATGGAGGAGAATTCAAAATATTTTGCGAGACCGCGAGCAGGAGGGATTATCGCCGCATATATTAAAGAATATCTTACTAGGAATGAATAAAAAAAGTGAAGAAAAAATTAGGCTTAGATTTGCTCCTTCTCCTACGGGGAGCTTTCATATCGGTTCGGCACGAACAGCTCTTTTTAACTATCTTTACGCGCAAAAAAAGAAAGGAGTGTTGGTTTTGAGAATAGAAGATACAGACAGAGAAAGGTCAAAAAAGATATACGAAGAAGACATTATGCGAAGTTTATCTTGGCTTGGCATGACTTGGGAGGAGGGGGTTTTTGAAGACGAAGAAAGAGGAGATTATGGTCCATATAGACAGAGCGAAAGAGGAGATATATATAAGAGATACCTAATGAAGATGATAGAAGAAGAGAGAGCCTATTACTGTTTTTGCTCTAAAGAAGAGCTAGAAAAAGAGAGAGAAGAGAGTGAAAAAAATAAGATAGCTCACAAGTATTCCGGCACTTGTCGAAATTTGCCTATTAAAGAGCAAAATAAGAGGATTAAAGACGGGGAAAGATATGTAATTCGGATTCGCCTTCCGGAAAATGAGATTATCAAATTTGATGACCAGATTAGAGGTAGTGTTAGTTTTAGCAGTGGAGAGCTCGGTGGTGACTTTGTTATTGGTAAAGAAAACTTTTTCCCGCTTTATAATTTTGCTTGTGTGGTTGATGATTACGAGATGAAGATAACTCATGTTATCCGTGGTGAGGATCATATTTCAAACACTCCCAAACAGATTGCAATTCAGCAGGCGCTAGGAATTGAGATACCCGAATATGCACATCTACCGCTAATATTGGGAAATGACAAGAGTAAGTTGAGTAAGAGGCATGGGTCAGTTTCTCTTTTTGAATATAAAGAAAAAGGCTATCTCCCTGAAGCACTTATTAACTTTATATCTTTTTTAGGATGGAATCCGGGAGGAGAAAGAGAGATATATTCAAAAGAAGAGATTATTGAGAAATTTTCTTTCTCCAGATGTCAAAAATCGGGAGCGGTGTTCAATATTGATAAATTGACATCAATTAACGGATATTATATTAGAAATATGGAACTAGAAAAGCTAACCGAAATAGTAGTTCCATATCTTATTTCCGAAAAATTAATTACAAAAAAAGGAGAAGGAGAGTATTATGCCCCTCAGAGAGACGAAGATATCAATTTTCGAAAAATAAAGGATATAATCTCCCTGTATCAGGAAAGAATAAAGCTCCTTTCAGAGGTGCCTCTTTTAACGGACTATTTTTTTATTAAAAAATTAGACTATGATCCGAAACTACTTCTATGGAAAGAGGCTAGCCCTGAAGATACGATAAGACAGCTCCAAAACTGCATTAGCCTTGTAGAGTCGATAAAAAAGTGGGATCTTGAAACCATAAAAGAAGCTTTAATTAGAGAGGCTGATAAGAATGATAACAAAGGGGTCTTCTTGTGGCCTGCTAGAGTCGCGTTAAGCGGTAAAAAGGCCTCTGCGGGTCCTTTTGAGATAATATGGGTAATGGGACCGGAAATGACGATAGAGCGGCTCAGAATGGCAATAGAAAGCCTAAAAGGGATTAAATAGTTGGTAGTCAGTACTTTTTTATAAAGAGCCCAAAGAGTATTGTAGTTTTTAAATTTTTGTTATCTATCTTATCTTTATTACAGTATATATAAACCTTAAAGGCAAAGCAGATTTATAAATTGATTTATTAGTAAGACTTAAGCTTATTGCTGTTTTTTTAAAAAAGAGAGAGATATTGACAGAGGGTGATATATCGATTATACTTCGCATAAGACAACTTTACCGAAGTATTTAAGCTAACCTCTCTCCATTTGCAAAAATTGTGAGAATCTGTCTTTTTTAGATAATTGTAATTAATACCTTAAAAGATAATTATCTTATTATAACTACAATCAGGATTAGACGAAATAAATTTTAGATTTTTATTTTAGACAATCTAAAATCAATCTATTTATGAAAAAAGAAAATTCGCCTATTATTGAAAATATACCTCGCTTTTTTGAATTTTTGGATATAGAAAAAGGTGTCTCTAATAAGACTCAGGAGACCTATTCAAGGTTCTTAAAAAGCTTTATACTTTTCTTGGAAGAAAATAATCTAAGAGACTTAAAGCCACATCAGCTAACCGATGAGCATGTTTGGAAATATCGTGTCTATCTTTCAAAAAGATTAAATAAGAGAAAAGGAGAACCAATCACAAAGCGAACTCGGAATTATTATCTGATTGCACTAAGGGCGCTCTTAAATTATTTTGCAGATAGAAATATCCAATCACTTCCCTCGGAAAAAGTAAAGCTTGCCAAAGAGTCTAAAGAAAAGACTGTAAAGTTTCTTGATTTAAAGCAGATAGAAAAGCTTCTTCTTACTCCAAACAATAAGACAAAAACTGGCCTGCGAGACCGTGCAATACTGGAAACCTTTTTCTCTACAGGGCTCAGGGTCGCCGAGCTTGTTAGCTTAAATCGTGAACAGATAAAGATAAGAGAAAAGCCAGAAACTCTTGAAGTTTCAATAATCGGTAAGGGTGGGCATCCTAGAATTGTCTATTTTTCAGAACGTACTGTCAGGGCGATTTATAATTATCTAAAAAAGAGAAAGGATAAAGAAAAAGCACTATTTATAAGGTATCGTGGTCCAAAAGACGCTTCTTTAAGAATAACTCCTAGATCTGTAGAGAGTATCGTTAAAAAATATGTAAAAAAGGCCGGATTACCCCTAACAACAACGCCACACACCCTAAGACACTCTTATGCTACCGATCTCTTGGCACAAGGAGTCGATTTGAGACTTATTCAAGAGTTTTTAGGTCATAGAAATATAGCCACAACACAGATATATACTCATATCACGAGTCAAAAATTAAGAGAAGTTCATCAAAAATTTCATAGTGGAAAAGAGATGAAAGAATAAACTCCTCCCCCACCTCCCCTCTCGTACACCCCCGGGGTGTACGAGGGGTAATTTGTTGTATTGTTTGACAGAAATAAAAAAATAGTTTATAGAAAACTATTCCAAGAGTTCATTAATCTCTTCTTCAGAAAATATCTCTTCAAAAATAAGAGGATCTTTTTCCTCTAATCTTGCTACTATAAAGCCGATAGAAAATGAAAAACTGGAAACTAGTAAGAGAAGAATAAGATACAAGATGTTCGTGTAATTTTCTTTGACAAAATTTTTTATTTTTGGTATCATTTTGGTTGTCTTTTGAGATATAAAAATAGTAAATAGGAAAAAAGTATGGCTACAACAAAATCATCCGGTACAGTCAAGACTGGTAGAGATTCAAAACCAAAGTATCTTGGGGTTAAGCTTTATGGTGGACAAAAAGTTAAAGTTGGCGAAGTAATTATCAGACAGCGAGGAACAAAGTTTATTTTGGGTAAAAACGTCAAAAAAGGTAGAGATGATACCATTTACGCAATAAAAGAAGGAGTTGTCAGTTTTTCTACCAGAAACAAGACTCGCTATGACGGAAGAAAGAAAAGAGTTAAGGTCGTTAGCGTTTTATAGCGATATCTACAAAATAATTAAAGATAGGATGTCCGGTAAGCGGTTTTGACTTTAATTCCGGATGAAATTGCACTCCAAAATAAAAAGGGTGCTTTTTTATTTCGATAATCTCTACTAAGTCGTGTTGCGGATTTACTCCTGAAATAGTTAGGCCATTTTCTTCCAGTATCGGCCTAAAATAGTTATTTACTTCAAATCGATGACGGTGTCTTTCGCTAATATCTCTTTTTTTATAAATTTTTTGGGCAACTGTTTTTGAAGCTATTTTACACTCGTATGCCCCAAGGCGCATCGTTCCACCGTATCTATTATTCTTTAGAAGCTCCTTTTGATCTTCCATTACGTCAATTACAGGATGACTACACTTTTTAGAAAACTCGGTTGAATTTGCATCTTTTAATTTACAGACATTTCTTGCAAATTCAATGACGGCAATCTGCATACCGAGACAGAGGCCTAAAAAAGGTATCTTTTTTTCTCTGCAGAAATTTGCCGCAATAATTTTTCCCTCTACTCCCCTATCTCCAAATCCTCCGGGGACAATGACTCCGTCATAATGCGATAGTTCTTCTACTTTCTTTTTATTTTTTTCGTATTTTTCAGAATTAATCCATGATATCTCCTCTTTGCTGTTGTTTTTCCAACAAGCATGCCTAATTGCCTCAATAACGGATATATAGGAGTCTGTTAGTACAAAGTCCCCTGTCTCAAAGTATTTACCGACAATCGCTATTTTTACTCTTTTTTTTGCGTTATTTTTCTTTTCAATGAAATTTTTCCACTCAGATAGTCCTTCTCTCTTTCTTTTAACACTTTTTCCGACTTTTTTTAGGATTCTTTCACCCATTTTCTCCTTTTCAAAAAGGAGCGGAACATCATAAATTGAATCTGTGTCGGGGGCAGAGATTACATCTTCCGGATCAATATTACAAAAAGTTGAAATCTTTCTCTTTCTTATATTATCAATCGGCATTGATGATCTTCCTACTATGATATCCGGTTGAATGCCTGCTTCATTTAGAAGACGGCTTGCGCTTTGTGTCGGTTTTGTCTTCATCTCGCCAATCGTCTTTGGAATAGGCAGATAACTTACTAAAACCACAAGGACACTTGATGGATTTTTGAGCTTCATCATTCTCGCAGCCTCTAAAAATAGAAGATTTTGATACTCCCCTATTGTTCCGCCGATTTCAATTAAAACAAAATCAGAGTCAGTCACCGCTCCCGCTCTCTTTATTCTGGATATAACTTCATTTGGAATATGGGGAACAACCTCAACACATTTTCCGTTGTATTCAAGATTTCTCTCCTTATTTATTACGGTCTGATAGACCTTTCCGGTAGTTAAGTAGTTGTCTTTTGTTAAATCTTCTCCGGAAAATCTTTCATAATTACCGATATCTTGATCACATTCTGCACCGTCATCTGTTACAAATACTTCTCCGTGTTCCGTGGGGCTCATTGTACCAGCATCAACATTGACATACGGATCTATCTTCATTGCCGTAGCGCTAAAACCTTTTGATTTAAGGATGCGTAAAATAGAAGATGTTGTAATCCCCTTCCCTATTCCCGACATTACCCCACCAACGACAAAGATATATTTTCTATCCATTTTAGTTATTTTTCTTTAACAACAGATAGCTTAATTTCAGAAGCTATATCTTCTTTAAATTTTACTTTGACGGAATGTTCTCCAAGATCTTTAATCGGTTTATCTAATTCAATTTGATCTTTTCTGACCTCAAAACCTTTTTTACCCAGCTCTTCTGCAATCTTTTGTGCAGAAATAGATTCAAATAGCTGCTCTTTTTCACCAACATTTACACCAATCTCCAAAATAAGCCCATCTATTTTTTTCGCATTCTCTTTTAGTTTTTTTAGCTCCTCCTCTCTCCTCCTTTCTTCCTTTTCTTTTTCTGTCTTTAGTCGATTAATTTCCTTTTCTGTCGCAATTTTTGCTAAATTATTCTTAAGTAAAAAGTTTCTTCCGTATCCATCAGAAACATCCTTAATCTCAAATTTTTTACCAAGATTCTTTACATCCTTTAATAAAATTATTTTCATATTTTTAATAGTTATATTGTTTTTTTGAATTAAGAATAGATTATTATCGTTTAATTCTGTAGCAGTTTTTCTTGTAATTTTTCAGAACAAAATCAAATAAATTACTGGCTTTCCTCTTTTATCACTTCTATTGCTTTTTCAAGCTGAGGATCTTCTTCCCTTTCTATGTCTTCTTCAGTTATCTCTATCTTTATGTCGGGCACAAGACCTTCTTCATTAATTGCATTTCTGTTTGGGGTAAGAAAATACTCTTCTGTTATTTTTAATGTTGAGCCGTCTTTTAGGTCATGTATCGCCTGAATTGAGCCTTTTCCAAAAGATGGCATCCCAATCAATTTGGCACCCTTGTTATCACGTAAGGCTCCGGCTAATATCTCTGCAGCAGAAGCACTTCCTTCATTAATTAAAACAACAACAGGATAGTCTCTCAAAGTAGGTCTTGCGTCTCTTGCTCTGAGCAGATCCTGATCTTCATTTTGCGTTGCTTGAGTCTTAATTACAACAACATCTCCCTTTTCAAGAAAATAGCTGGATATATTAACTGAGGTTCCCAAAAGGCCCCCGGGATTATTTCTCAAATCCAAAATAATCTTTTGGACAGGGCTTTCTACTATTTCACGTGAAATAGTAGAAAATTCTTGTGTAATGTTTCCATGAAAATGAAAAAGTTCAATATGAGCAATATTATCCTCAATTATCTGCCAAGAGAGCGAAGGAATTTTAATTACATCACGAACAATACTGACGCTTCTTTTTTCTTCATTTCGATAAATTTCTAGAACTACCTCTTCTCCTCTCTGCCCTCTAATTTTTTGGACCGCCTCTTCAATCGTTATTCCTGTTGTTGACTCTCCGTCAATTTTGGTAATTACATCCATCGGCCTAAGCCCCGCTCTATCTGCAGGAGTATCTTTTAAGGGAGAAATTACCTTTAATTTATTTTCTCTGATACCTATCTCTATGCCGATTCCTTCAAATTCTCCCGAAACATCATCTAAGAAGATTTTACTCTGCTCTTTGTCAAAGAAACTGGTGTGGGCGTCGCCTAGTGAGTTTACAAAACCTCTAATTATTCCGTGAATTTTTTCTTTCTCACTAACCTCTTCAAATCCCGGAAAATTTTCTTGCAAAAGATAATATGCCTCTGTAAAAAGAGAAAAATCCAGTTCAGCGGAAGGATTTACAAAAACTCTCTCTTTTTGCCCAAAATAAAAACCGGAGATAAAAATTATTACTCCAAAAAAAGAAAATATAAGAAATTTTATAAAACCTGATGCTTTCATCGAAAATAATATATCACAAAATCGAAAGAATGACAAATTAGAAAGATGACAATTAATCGTATCTTTTTGCCTTAAAAAAATAGATATCTACCTTTTCCAAATTAGGATCTATTCCACCTTTTTGACAAGCAATAGAGAACTGTTCTTCCGGACTATCTATTCCGGGTAAGTCAGGAAGGAGAAGAGAGCTTTTTTTAAGGTCTGTTTTTAGCAGAATGCCGTATCTTTTCGGATCAAGACTTGATATCTCTTTAATTAGTTGAGGTTTTTCCAGTATATATACGGAATATTTCAGATTAGGCAAGTCACTTTTTTTTATTTCCGGAAACCTCCCATCTCTTGTAGCTGCTGATATCGCATTATCAATAATCTCTTCTGCAATATTTTCTTTTGCAGGAAGATATGTTCCGATACAACCTCTTAGATGACCCTCTTTTGAAAGAATACTAACAAAAACAGCCCCCCTCTCTGTCAAGAGATCTTTGTATCTTTCTTTGTCAGGCTTAATTACAATCTTATCTTTTATAAATTTTTCAACTGCACTTTTGGCAAGCTCTACATATCTATTCATATATTTTAAAATTAACCGTAAGATATCCTACTCCAAAAGGATACTGATATGCTAGTACTTCAGGATTATATTTTTTTTCTGAAGCCTCTAGTACTCCTAAAAGGAATAAGATTGGTCTTAGACCGCATTCTAGAGCCTCTGGGAAGAGATTATCTAGCCTTGTAAGAGTATCAACATCCTTATCATTTAATGACTTAATTAACATTTTATCAAAACTTGGACCATCATGATGAAAGCCGTAAGGGCCATCCTCTCTTAGGCAGTGTGAAGTATCTCCGGAAGCAATAAGAGCTATCTCATCACTATTATCTTCTAATTCTGAAAGATAATATCTTTTTCCTTTTAAAAACTCTTCCTTAAGGTCACCTGAGCCTATTAATACTTTGTCAATTTTTCCATTAAAGTTTTTTGCAAGATAGAATAGAGGAACAGAAAAGCCCCAATCATCGTGAGGTGAAGAGATAATAATTTTATCAACTTCTTTACTCTCTAACTCTTTTCTTAAAAAAGAGAGAGCATCTATCGTATCACTCAGCTTCTTCCTCTCTTCTTTTTTGGATACAGAAGGGAGGAGGAGCGGTGGATGTGGTGCAATACAGGCAAATTTAATAGACATCTTTTTGTGTATTGTGTATCACTTTAAATTTTATAATAACTCCATCTTATTGTTGCAGTCTGGACAAATTGAGTCTTTTGTAAGTATCTTAACATTGTAGCCACTTCTTTTTACAACTGTCTTTCCGCAAAAAGGACAGCTTGTATCTGAAAAGATTGCTTTTCCTGTGTTACCGACATAGATATAATTTAGACCCTCTTTTTTCCCGATATTATATGCATCTTCCAAGCTTTTAAGAGGAGTTTCTGGAATATCTTTTAGCTTCCATGAGATGGAGGGTGTAAATCTACTTATATGCCAAGGAGTATCTTTACCGAGTTTTCTCTTTATAAAGCGAGCAATCTTTGTTAGATTATCTTTTTTGTCTGAGAGATTCGGAATAATTAAGGTGGTTATCTCTACCCATACACCTCTATCTTTTAACAGCTTTGCTGTTCTTAAAATTGGTAAAAGAGATGCATTACAATTTTTTTTATAAAAACTATTCGAAAAACTCTTTATATCAATATTTATAGCGTCAAGGTATGGTGCAATCATCTCTATAGTTTTCTTGGAGAGAAAACCATTAGAGACCCAGATATTTTTTAGATCCTTCTCTTTTGCAAGTTTCATCGTATCAATCGCATATTCTAGAAATATTGTCGGTTCGGTATAAGTATAAGAGAGCGAAGGCACCTTTTTTTGAAGAGCTATTTCAACAACCTTTTCTCCCTGAACCTCACCTTTAAGAGAAGAGATCTCTTCATATTCTTGTGACAATCTGAAGTTTTGACAATTCATACAGCGAAAATTACAGCCCGGAGTGGCCAAGGAGAGAGTCTTTGTCCCCGGCAAGAAATGGAATAAAGGTTTTTTTTCTATCGGATCAATATCCAGTGCGACTACCTTGTTGTAATTAAGAGCAAATAGCTTTCCGTTTTCGTTTTTTCGCATTCCGCAAAAACCTCTTCCTTGATTTGAAATAGTACAGAAGTGAGCACATGTTTTGCACCTTACTCTTTTATTTAATAGCTTTTTATAAAGATATGATTCTTTCATATTCTACTTTCTTAAATGGTAATTGTAGCATAACACAAAGAGTTGATAACGAAAACTATTATCATTAGATATCTTTTTGTGTTATAGGATATGATTTAGCTCATTATCTCTTTAAGTTTGAGGATAACAGTCCTGTCAAAGCGCTCTCTCTCTTCTAATTTTTGAGATATATATTTTCTCACTCTCATCATTTCCGGGATATAGACATGCTCTAAAGAGTTGACTCTTCTTCTCGTCTTTTCAATTTCTTCAGCTAATAGACGAATTTTAATTGTTAGATTTGCGTAGTTAATTAAATTATTACGAATTGCAGATATATCTTCTTTTGAGCGATACAGATCGCTATCAACAGAATGTAGAGATATCTTACTCTCTTCTAGCTTTTCTCTGTTTACTACATTCCCCTCTCTAATCTGGACGCCCATTATGTTCCTAAAAGTGAGATTGACATCAGCAAGAGGAAGATGACTAATTAGGTTTTCTGTCTCTTCTTGTCCGGCTCTGCTTGCAGAAAGAAAAAAATGATAAAATGCGGGCGATATCTTTTCTCCTAGGCCTTCTCTAAGTTTTTGGAGCTCTCTAATGTTTCCGAGAAATTCTTGCATTAATCCATCAAGCTTCTCTTTAAGAAGATCATGACCGGACTGAGCTGTCTTTAATCTCTTCTTAATCTTTAGAAGTTCTTGTCTTGTCGGATTAACTTTTAGTTTCATTTTGTTCTTTGTTTAGGTATTTTTCCATATCTTCTTCTTTGACTCTCTTTAATTCTTCTTTTGGTAAAATTGAAAGTAACTCCCATCCCAGCATTAAGGTTTCTTCAATCTCTCTGTTTTCATACAGGTCTTGAGTTAAGAATTTTTCTTCAAATTTTTCAGCAAAACGGAGATATGCTCTGTCTGTTTCAGATAGAGATGATTCCCCTAAGATTACCGTTAACTCTTTTATCTCCTGTCCACGAGCATACGATGCAAAAAGCTGATTTGCAAGCCCCGGGTGATCTTTTCTTGTTTTCTTGTCGCCTATCCCCTTGTCTCTTAATCGTGAAAGGCTTGGCAAGACATCTATTGGTGGATAAATTCCTTGTTGGTAAAGTGTTCTTGAAAGCATAATCTGTCCTTCTGTAATGTATCCGGTAAGATCAGGGATAGGATGAGTCTTGTCGTCTTCCGGCATAGTAAGAATCGGAATTTGTGTCACGGAACCCTTTTTGCCTTGAATTAGACCTGCACGTTCATATATTGATGCAAGATCTGTATAGAGATAGCCCGGATAACCTCTTCTGCCGGGCACCTCTTTTCTCGCTGCAGAAACTTCTCTTAGAGCCTCACAGTAGTTAGTCATATCGGTTAAGATTACGAGCACATGATAGTCTTTTTCAAATGCGAGATATTCGGCTGCCGTTAGTGCAAGTCTAGGGAGAGTAATTCGTTCTATTACAGGATCTGCCGCAGTATTTATAAAGAGAGTCGATCTTGATAGTGCACCTGTCTTTTTGAATTCTTCAATAAAAAATCTTGACTCTTCAAAAGTAATACCCATTGCACCAAATACAATACTAAAATTACCGGCAATTTTAGCTTGTCTTGCAATCTGGGTTGCCAGTAATGAATGTGGAAGGCCTGATGCCGAAAATATGGGAAGTTTTTGTCCTCGCACAAGAGTGTTTAGTGCATCGATTGATGAAATACCTGTCTGAATAAAGTTGTCTGGATACTCTCTACAGTAGGGATTAATCGGACTACCGTTAATATCAAGATTTTTTTCTAATATCGGGTAGGGATGTCCATCAAGAGGTTTTGCCGACCCATCAAAAACTCTTCCAAGCATCTCTTCTGATGCTTCCAGTGTCATTGTTTTTCCTAAAAAAGATACCTTTGAAGATTCGGGAGTAAGACCTCTTGTCTCTTCAAACATCTGTACCAGCGCTTTACCGGCACTTGCCTCTAAAACCCTTCCAACTCTTTTTGAATTATCGGGCAGTTCAACTTCTACCAATTCTTCGTATTTTGCATTGGATACTCCTTCTACAACAATCAAAGAACCGGCAATCTCTTTTATTCCTTTGTATTTTAGCATATTACTTTATATCATCTTCATTTATAAACTTCGCTTTTGCAAGCTCCGCCTTTTCTGGAAGATTTAAGACATTATCGATACTCTCGTCGGAACTTAGAAGCTCTTGACCTTTTTTATAAAAAGAGATAATCATTTCAAGCATCTTCTTTTGTTTTCTGAAGGATGTGAATGTATCTGCATTATCAAAAGCGTTTTGCATCAAAAAGTCTTCACGAATAGCTCTTGCCGTCTCCATAATTAATTTATCTCTACTCGAAAGAGATTCAAATCCGATAAGACGAACAATCTCCTCAAGCCTTGATTCCTCATTTAATATTCTCATCGCATCTTCTCTCTCCTGTAAAAATCCATCTCCTCCTTTTTCTTCAAAATAGTCTTTGAGGTTGTCCATATAGAGAGAATAGCTATTTAGCCAATTAATTGCCGGGAAGTGTCTTGCGTATGCCAATCTATCCTCTAAGCTCCAGAAAACCTTTACGGTTCTTAGGGTATTTTGTGTAACAGGCTCAGAAAGATCTCCTCCGGGAGGAGAAACAGAACCAATTACGGTAAGTGAACCTTCACGGTCTTTTGATCCTAAGCACTTAACATATCCGGCTCTTTCATAAAATGATGCAGTTCTTGATCCAAGATAGGCCGGATATCCCTCTTCTCCCGGCATCTCTTCAAGGCGAGCGGAGATCTCTCTTAATGCCTCTGCCCATCGTGATGTAGAATCGGCCATAAGAGCGACATTATATCCCATGTCTCTAAAATATTCGGCAATTGTTATCCCGGTATACACAGAAGCTTCTCTTGCCGCTACCGGCATATTGGATGTATTTGCGATGAGCACGGTTCTTTCAAGAAGTGGACGGCCTGTTTTTGGATCCTTAAGTTCTGGAAACTCCTTCAAGACATCGGTCATCTCGTTTCCTCTTTCACCACAACCGACAAAGATAATAATATCTGCATCAGCCCACTTGGCAATTTGATGTAATACGACTGTTTTTCCACTTCCAAATGGTCCGGGAACGGCTGCTGTACCACCCTTGGTAACCGGGAAGAAGGTGTCAATTACTCTTTGTCCTGTGACAAGGAGGTCTTTGGGAACAATCTTTTGACTAAAAGGTCTCTTTTCTCTAATTGGCCACTTTTGAGTCATCTTAATTTCTTCTATCTTTCCATCTTTGCTCTTTATCTCTGCAACGGTATCCTTAATTGTTAAATCACCCTCTTTAATTGAGACAACCTCTCCCCCACTACTACTTGGAGGAAGCATTATCTTGTGCATTATCGACATCTCTTTGACCTCACCGACAAGATCACCTTTCTCCAGATAATCTCCCTTTTTGACAAGCGGAGAAAAGTGCCATTTTTTTGACTCATCTAATGATGGAACATTAATTCCTCTCGTAATAAAGTCGCCAGAGTTTTTAAACAAGTCTTTAAGTGGTCTTTGAATTCCGTCATAAATACCGCTCATTAAACCCGGACCGAGTTCAACCGATAATTGGTAACCGGTCTTATGAACTGGCTCACCGGGACCGATGCCCGATGTCTCTTCATAAACTTGAATGGAGGCTATACCATCACGCATCTCAATAATTTCACCCATAAGTTCTAGTCTGGAAACTTTGACAACTTCGTATATGCTTGCCCCCTCCATATTTTTAGCAACTACAAGTGGTCCAGATACCTTAATTATTTCTCCTTGACTTTGTTTCATTTTAATAATTTTAATTAATATCTTTTTATGATTTTACTGATAAATCAATTTCACCTCCGATCGCTTTTGTAATTTCTCTTTTTAATTCTTCAGGGTCATCTTTTTTTACAATTCCAGGAATAATTACAACATTATCAAAATTAAGATCTTTTGGCGCGATATCCTGCGAGACAAAAATTAATGCATATTCTTGGCCATCTAATTTTTTAATTAGATCAAAGACCTCTTCATTTGACGATACACCGTAGCATTCAAGACCGGCAAACCTCATCGCATTACTATATTCAATTGGCCCAATAAATGCCATCTTTTTTTCTGTCATGATGCTATAGGACTATTAATTATATTTTGAATTTTAGATGTCTCCATACCGAGCTTTTTGCTCGCAAAAATTCTTCTAATTGCTTCTTCTGCTCGTCTCTTTTTAATAAGAAAAGCTAAAAGAGGAACAATACCGGCTATTTCAGATTTACTCTTTTCAATTAAGCCATCTTCTAATTTAAAGATAGCTTCATCCCTCTTTCTTAGGTTTTTCGGATTTGACTTTTTAACTATTTCATATGCATCGACAAAGAACGGAAGGGCATTATTCTCTCCACTTCTTTTACAAAAATCTATTGCTCTTTTGTAATAGGTATTTGTAAGAAAGAGGTCAATCTCAAATGCATTACTAAAATTTCTGTTTTTTGCTTCTTTTATTAAGTCAAGATATTGCTTAATAAGTGAATTCTCTTTTTCAGCCTTATAAAAGATAATCTCTTTAAGTTCTTTTGTTAGTAAGATTAAATCATCCTTAAGGAAGATAAAATCGAGAGTCTCTTTGTCAAGTCCCATTACTTCAAGTGATTTTCTTAAATCTCTTCTTTCATCCTTAATAATTTCCTCAATCTCATTATAGCTTTTCCCTGAAATAAAAGGAGCATAATCGGTGTCATTTAAGACCTTAAAGCTTTCTTCTATTTTTACTGCCCCAATCATTCGTTCCAGATCGATTCTATCTGCTAATTTTTTCTCTCTCGCCCTCAGAAAGGATATAAAAAAAAGATTTTTCATATTTAAGAACTAAATAGTATATTTGCAAAATAATCTTTTTCATCTTCAATTTTTTGTTCGACAATTCCACTCAGCGTTACTTCAAGCAGAAACTTTGGACCCTCAATAATAAATCCGTCCTCAAAAACGAGCGTGTCCTCTTCTCTTATTTTTCCGTTTATCTTTTGAAGGATTTCGGAAAAATAATCTTGCTTTTTTGGAGGAACCTTTATTATAAGATCCTCTTCTCCTATATCGATACTTTCAATCTCTCTCAAATATATCTCTTTTTTTTCTTTATCGGAAAGACTAAAAGCGCCACCTTTTGCTTTCTTAATCGCTAAAGAAAAAAGATTCTTTTTTCTGTCTAGCAATCTCATTCGTGCATTGAATTCTTCTTTATCCTTGCACTCTGAAAGCAATCTATCTTTCTCTTTTTCCAACACTTCTTCTTCCTTTTCTGTCAAAGACTTTATCTCGGCCTCTCCTTCTTCTCTTATCTTGTCAAGTATCAATTCATACTCTTTTCTAATCTCCTTTTTCTCTTTTTCTCCTTCTTTTTTGATTTCCTGTAAAAGTTTTTCTATTTCCATTTAAACTGTTATTCCGTTTAAGATTAATATTGTTGCAAGTAGAGATATAACGGCGTATGTCTCAACCATTGCAGAAAGAATAATAGCTTTTCCGACCTCCTCAGGTTTTTTTGCAAGTGTTGATATACCGGCTGTACTTACCCTTCCTTGAAATGCTCCCGAAAAAAGACCTGCAATTGCTATTGGTAAGCAAGCAAACATGATTTGCCACCCGACTGATGCTGAAATTGCGACTACTTCACCTTCAAAGATACCGATTTTTTGTAGAGCCAAAACTGCAGCCAAGAATCCGTATATACCTTGAGTTCCGGGAAGAACTTGAAGTAAGAGAGCCTTCCCAAATTTTTCCGGCTCTTCAGAGATAAGACCTGCGGCTGCTTGACCTACATGACCGATTCCCATCGCTGAACCGACACCCGGCAGTGCTACTGCTAACGCTGCCCCTAAAATTGCGATTGCGATACTAAGTTCCATGGTTTTAAATAATTAATTGTTAATAACTTTTATAAAGCGACCTTTCTTTGTAAATGGTTTAAAATATTTACCCCCTCCCTCCATAAATTTGGAAAAAAACTCTACAAATTGAAGTCTTGCGGAATGGATAAATGCGCCAAGAGCATTAATGAGCAGATTTCCTACATGTCCAACAATAAGCACAATACCCGCTATAAGCCAGTTGAGACCGGGAACAGGAATCATCTCCATAACTAGAACGGCTATCATATTTATAACAGCTGCAATAATTCCGGTTGCAAGCCCGAGTGCCAAGATTCTTGAATATGAGAGGATGTCACTAAAATAACCAACCAGCCCATAAATTGCCCCAAAACCTTTTCCAACTTTTAATAAAATATTTGCTTCTACTGATGCAAAGATAGCAAGAAGTAGCATAAAAATTAATCCAGAAATAGCAAACGCATAACTACCTGTAATAAGTGTCATTACGACTCCTATAAAAAATACGATAGAGGATCCATTGCTACTTATCCCCTCTCTTATATTCTTATTTTTAATTTTCCAGATAAGCCCAATCAGGAGACCGACAAAGATTTGAAAAAATCCAAGCATCAAAACAAACTGAAGAGTTCCAATAGGGTCATTAATCGGATCTGCAACTCTTAGAGACTTGGCAATATCGGTTCCAAACACTGTTCCAGCAAAGATTCCCGCAATTGTGGTTAATAGCCCTCCAAAAATAAATAGATTAAAAAAATTATCTACATCACCACCTTTGAACATTCTTTTTGCAAGAAAAGAGAGTGCAATTAAAAGCACTCCATAACCGGAATCGGATAAGGCGAGGGCAAAGAAAAATATAAAAAATGGTGCAAGATATATAGTTGGATCTAACTCATCTTCTTTTGGAAGTCCGTAAACACCCGTGACTATTCCAAAACTTTTCCCAATTCCTCTGTTTTCCAATATAACAGGAGGATTATCATCTTCTTCTAGTGGCAATTCATTTAGCAGATAGAATGGAGAAATTGCCTCTATCTCTTTTTTCGCCTTTTCTATCTTATTTTCTGCAATCCATGCCTTGATGCTGAAATAATTTTTAGTACTCTCCCCTTCTTCAAAAAATTCTTCTTTTTCAATTTGCCAGGAGAGCCAATCGGAAAGTGCCTCCATCTTAGGAACAAAGAAAAGAATTTTTTGTACTTCCTTTTTTTGTATATCAATCTCTGGATCTATCTCGCTAAGCTCTTTTTTCCTCTCTTCAATTGCTGTTTCTGGGTTTTTTTCCCAAAAAACCTCCTCTTCTCTTGCGGAATACTTTTTGAGATAATTTATAAAAGTCTGTGCCTCTTTCTTAGGGTAAAAGATAGCAAAGTAAAAATTAACTAAATCGGTCTCACCCTCCTCTATAAAATAATTATTTTTCTTTGGAAGATTATTTAGAAATTCTTCTTTTTCTTTTATTTTTATCGATCCGGCAAAAAAAGATACTTTATTTAGAGCATTGTCTTTTAATATTGATGTCTTTTCAAATCTTTGTATTGCAGTAATCTCTTCCAATAGATTATTTTTTCTTGTATTTAATTTGTTTAATTTTTCTTCACTCTTTGAGCACTTTTTAATGATTTTATCAACATATGATGAGGTCGCTATCTCTTCAAGTTCGGTTTGCTTAAAATTATTTTTTATTGGGACAAAGCTATATAAGAGATTTTTTATAAAATTTTCCGTTGGTTTGAATTCTTCAAGAAAGGACAAGACAAAATCAACTTCGCTTTTTCGATGCTTGTAGTCACTTTTTTTGCTGGGAGTAATCTCTCTGCTTTTTGTGTTTGGAATAATTTCCAAAATACCCGCAGATTGCAGTCTATCCACTATCTTTTCTATCTTTTTTTGAGGCAATATTAGCTCTATCTTTTTTACAGGTAGATTCATATTTTTCTTAAAACTTCCTCTTCAAGTTTTTTAAAATTTTCGCTTGCAACTTTATCAATCTCCTTCTCCTTTGATGAGTATTTAGTCTCTGTGTCTTTTTTTATATCCACAAAGTCTTTCTTTAGTTCAAGCGGTAATCTTTTCCTCTTTTCTCTATAAGAAGCGACAATCTTTTCTTTTTTCTTTTTATAATCTTCGATTCTCTCTCTTTTCTCCTTTTCTAGTTCATCTTTTAGCCTTGACACTTCTTTTTCAATTTTTTCCTCTTCTTTTTTTATAATGTCTATTGAGTTGTTTTTCATAATTGCTTTTTTAAAGATATCTGTTCCCGCGAGATTATAACAAATTATTAGAAAAAATCAAATTTTGGAATTATAAAAATAACTCCCTTCTTTAAAAAAGGGAGCAAAGAGATTTTATCTCTCTATTCTTATTCCTCTCGCCTCATGGTAAAAGACGAGAAATAAAAGAGCTGCAAATATTAAATTTATTAAAAGTACAAATAGGTGTCCGATTAATGAGAATTTATTTGACAACATTAGAAGATAGAGTCCATATGATATGGCAAACGGTATGAGTGACAGAAAGAGAGATGTTATTACTGCAGATAGTTTCTTCTTTGGCTTTATTGGGCTTGGATAAGTTTGAACCAATATTCCAAAAAAGATAAAAAGCGAAGCAAAAACAAAGAATAAATATGCTACAATAATTAAAAGCATAATACCCCTCCTTATCTCCTTTCTAGAATATCTCGCAGCTCTTTTTCTGAGATTCCAATATCATCAGCTGAGAAATATCCTTTTTTTGCTTCCTCCCCTAGAAGAAGGATAAGTTTTTTTTCTTCACCTTCTTTAATACGAGAAATTAAGCTTTTTGCATACAATAAGCTACCTTTTTTTATTAGACCTCTAATCTCTTCCTCTGAGGTTCCCAGATCTTCTAAAGATATTTTTCCTGTGTCCATCTCCTGGTAGAGGTGAGAGACATAATTTGTGTAATTAACTGTACCTTCGCGAAGCGTTTCCAACCATGCTTCGGATAACAGGAAAGGTATACTCTTTTTGTCTGCATTGTTTGGCTCTGCATTGTTTTGTTCTGCACTCTTTTTTCTCATTATTTTACCTCCTTTTAATGTTCTGGCTTTATTATAATATATTTTTTATAATTTTACAAACAGAGATGAGTTTGCTATCCCTCACCCCCTTCGTACACCCCCGGGGTGTACGAAGGGGAAGTAATGAAATGTATTGATGTAGTATGGGTTGTATAAAAAATAGCGCTATATGGCACTATTTTTAGCTTAGGATAGATATTTTTCATTATGTGCCCCCGGTAGGATTCGAACCTACGACACTCGGCTTAAAAGGCCGCTGCTCTGCCAGGCTGAGCTACAGGGGCTCTCCTGCGCTTGAACCTTCATTCAAGCTTCGGATGAGCAAGTAATAACATATCATCACTACTTGTCCTTCCGAAGCTCAATTGGAATATTGAGCGGAGGGGGAAGCTACAGGGGTATAACAACTCTTGTATTTTACTCTATTTTTTCTTTTTGTAAAGATTTTGGGGCTATAATCCCTCTTTGTGCAACTCTTGAAGAATTTCTTTCTGTTTTTTTGTTATCTTTTGAGGAATCTCTATATTTAAAATAATATAAAGATTTCCCTGCCCATAGCCGGAAAGCTTAGGAAGCCCTTTTCCGGAGAGGCGAATAATTTTTCCGGAAAAACTCTTTTCCGGAATTTTGAGACTAATCACTTTTCCTGATATTAGCTTTAGCTCAACTGTATCTCCTAATACCGCCTGAGAAAACTTTATGTTTGCATCATAGTATAGGTCTGCCCCTTTCCTCTTAAATTTCGTCTTATTTTCTACATCTATTTCAATATATAGATCTCCGGGAGGGTTACCTCTTCTCCCCGCGTTTCCTTTTCCGTCAATCTTAAGTGTTTGACCACTATCTATCCCGGCAGGAATAACAAAGCTTATCTTTTCTTTTTTGCTAATTCTGCCTTCGCCGTGACAATCCTTGCACTTTTTGTTAGAGACACTTCCTTCTCCCTCGCAATCAGGACAAGAAACAATTTGAGAAAATGCTCCAAAAAAAGTTCCTGTCTCTTTTCTTATTCTTCCCTCTCCCTTACAGGAACTGCATTTTTCTTTTTTGGCCCCTTTTTCGTCACCGCTTCCATTGCAAGAATTGCATAAAACAAGCTTTTCTATAGTCATCTCTCTCTTTTCATCTTTTATAACTTTTTCCAAAGAAGTAGTAACACGTATTTTGAGATCTTCCCCACTCTTTCTTCTCTTTTTTGGCCCTCCGCCAAAACCAAAAAAATCTTCAAAAATATCACCAAAATCAAAGCCTCCTTGAGAAAAACCATCAAAGCCTCCAAATCCTTCTCCCGAATTTTCGGCACCTCCAAATCCTGCGCCGGGACCCGCCTTGCCAAATCTATCGTACTGCTCCCTTTTCTTATCACTTGAAAGAACATGATAAGCCTCGCTTATCTTTTTGAATTCTTTCTCATCCCCTCCTTTGTCGGGATGGTGTTTATGAGCAAGCTTCCTATATGCTTTTTTTATCTCATCTTTTGAGGCGTTTCTATCAACACCAAGAATTTTGTAATAATCTTCCATACCTACTTACAGAATAAAAATCTTTGCCCTTCTAGCAAGAAGAGCAAAGATAATTTTTATTTTTAAATCTATTTTGTCTTGTCACTGTCTTCTTCTTTATTGTCTTCCTCTTTCCCGTCTTTTTCGCCTTCACTGCTTTCCTCATATTCTCCTTCTTGTTCTTTTTCTTTTGACTCTTCACTACTACTCTGAGCACCTTCTTTTGTGGCNTCTTCATGAATCATCTTTCCAATTTCTTGAGATANTTTGCTCAAGTTTTCTATTTTTTTCTTTATCTCTTCTGCATCATCTTTTTCTTGTGACTCCTTCAATTCTTTAATCTTTTCTCCCAGTTCTTTTTTCTTCTCGTCTGAAATTTTATCACCTGCATCTTTTAACATCTTCTCCGAACTATAAACTATCTGGTCGGCCTGATTCTTGATATCAATAATTTCTGATTGCTTTTTATCTTCTTCAGCATGTTGTTCTGCCTCTTTTTTCATTCTCTCAACCTCTTCATCCGAAATACCACATGTTCCTTCTATTCTAATTGATTGTGACTTGTTTGTGCTCTTATCTTTTGCGGAGACATTGAGAATTCCATTTGCGTCAATATCAAAGCTTACTTCAATTTGAGGAACTCCACGAGGCGCGGGAGGGATTCCGTCTAAAATAAATTGGCCGAGTGACTTATTGTCAGTTGACATTGGTCTCTCTCCTTGCAAGACATGAATCTGTACAGAGTTTTGATTATCTACTGCAGTAGAAAATACCTCGGTCTTTTGAGTGGGAATTGTCGTATTTTTTTCAATAAGAACCGTGTTTTTACCTCCTAATGTCTCAATTCCCAAAGATAATGGGATAACATCTAGGAGTAAGACATCCTTAACATCACCACCCATAATCCCCCCCTGAATAGCTGCACCGATAGCAACAACCTCATCAGGATTAATCTCTTTATTGGACTCTCTTTTAAATAAATCTTTCACTCTTTCTTGAATTTTTGGCATTCTTGTCTGACCACCAACAAGAACAACCTCTTCAATATCTTCTATTTTGATATTTGAGTCCTCTACTACTTTTTTTGCAAGATCAATAGATCTTTCAACCAGATCTTCAACAAGTGATTCTAGCTTAGCTCTTGTCAGGGTATAGTTGAGATGTTTTGGCCCAGACTCATCAGAAGTGATAAAAGGAATATTAATTTCAGCCTGCGTGGTTGTGGAAAGTTCTTTTTTTGTTTTTTCAGCCTCTTCTTTTAGCCTTTGCAGTGCAAGTGGATCTTTTGACAGATCTATTCCGTTATCATTGTTAAAGCTTTCAACAAGCCATTCGACAATTCGATTATCAAAGTCTTCACCACCCAAATAACTGTCACCACCCGTTCCTTTTACTTCAATGGTATCGTCACCAACATCTAGAATTGAGATATCAAATGTTCCTCCTCCAAAATCATAGACAACTATCTGTTGATCTTTCTTTTTGCTGAGGCCGTATGCAAGAGCCGCGGCAGTAGGCTCGTTTATTACACGACGAACATTAAAACCTGCAATTTCTCCGGCAACTTTTGTCTCTTTTCTTTGTGCGTCATCAAAATATGCCGGGCATGTGATAATTGCATCGGTTATTGTTTCTCCTATCTTAGATTCAGCATCTTTTTTTAACTTTTGTAAAATCATTGCCGATATTTCTGCCGGCTTGTGCCACTTTTCACCAAGCTTTATCTCTACTCCATCACCACCTTCTTCCTTTCTGATTTCATAAGGAAGATTTTCTTTTTCTTTTTGTACTTCCGGATCGGAAAACCTTCTTCCTATAAGGCGCTTAGTTGCGAAGACGGTATTTTTCGGATTTGTGACTTGTTGTCTTCTTGCGATAGTTCCCACCAACCTCTCCCCTTTTTTGCTCATAGCCACAACAGAAGGTGTTGTTCTTGAGCCTTCTTTATTTTCTATTATTTTTGACTCCCCGCTTTCAACAATTGCCATTGCGGAAAAAGTTGTACCTAAGTCTATTCCTAGTATTTTTGTCATTTTTCTGTAAGTATTGGGCTTTATTTATCTCTACCCAAAACTTTATTAAATTATTTATTTATTTATTAACCTTTACTTTTGCCGGACGGATAACATTATTATTCATTATGTATCCTTTTTCAAGTTCTTCAACGACTATTCCACTTTTTTTATCTTTTTCCTCTATGACTTCAATCGCATCGTGGTAATAAGGGTCAAACTCTTTATTGACCGTTTCTATCTCCATAACCCCGACGCTTTTTAAAAAGTCTTCAAGTTGTTCCATAATTTTTAAAAAACCGGAATAGATCTCTTCTGTGTTAGATTTATCCCCTTCTTTTTTAACCTCATTTTGCGCTCTTCTGAAGTTATCCAAAATAGGTAAGATTTTTAGAACAAAGCCTTCTCTTTCCTTTTGAATCCTTGTTTCAACTCTATTTAGCTCTTCTTTCTTGTAATTGATAAAGTCGGCCTTACATCTCTTCCATCCATCCAGATATTCGTTTCGTTCTTTTTTGTATTTTTTATAACCGGATATCAATTTTTTAATCTTTTCTTTATCTTTCATTATTATTTTTTAATAGCTTTATAATTGATTCTACTAACAGAATATTTTTATCATACGGCATTCTCTTTGGCCCAATAATTGCCAAAAGACCTTTTTTTCTTGATATAGAGCACGGAGAAAGAAGGATACTAAATCCGTGCTGTTTTGAAAAAGGAGACTCACTGCCGATAATAATTTGAACATTGTCTTCCTTTTTTTGCCCCAGAAAAGAGTCGATATTTTCTTCAAAATCGCTTACCATTGTCGTAAATTCGTGAATTTTTGCAATATCAATGAATTCAGGATCTTGCAAAACTTCTTTCCACCCCTCTTTATAGAGAAGATTTTCTTTTGGAAAGTAGGATACGGTAAGACTGGAAGAGGTTTGTGCTAAAAATCTGGTAAACTCCCTTATAAAATGAACACGTCCATCAATCTCCTTTTTCATTTGAACTATCTCTTTTACTATTCTTTTTTCAAGCTCTTTTGTTTGGCTTTCCGATAGTAGGTTTACGAAAAAGCGATAACCTTTGTCAGTCGGAACTCTTCCCGATGAAGTGTGTGGTTGAAATAGATATTTCTTCTCAATAAGCTCAAACATCTCGTTTCTGATTGTTGCCGGAGAGACTCCCAAATCATACTTCTCTTCAATAAATTTGGAGCTAATAGGAGATGCGTGATAGATATATTCCCTAATCACAATCTCCAAAATTTTGGACTGTCTCTTGGTTAAATCTTCCATATCTTTTTAACCATATCCCTAATAATAGAAAATTAGCAAACCTTTGTCAAGAGTGCTAATTTTTTGCTTCTCTACTTGTAGAATATTCTGTCTTCAAAGCGGAGATCAATATATTCTAATTTTTCGTCCAGCTTCACCTCCTCCTTTTTCAAAAATGCCTTGAGTTTAGAAAGATTACCATCTATATCTTCGCGCAAAAGATATAGTTCAAAGCCATTTAGAAGAGAGACCTTAATTTTGGTGGGAGAAGATATCTTAATATAATCTATCTTTAGGCCCGCTCCATTTAGCTCTTTTTTGATTAAAAAGAAGTTTTCTATCATTTTGGCATTTGTAATTTTTTTGTCTTTTGGCAGAGTGTAGTAGGTTGTAAAGATGAGAAAATCCTTTTCTAACACCTCTGCTCTCTTAAAAACAAAACCAACTCTGTCCGTATAAAAACAGCTCTCTTTTGATTTGTCCTTGCACCAGTACATAATTGGCTCTCTTTCACTTGTCTCCACAACTAGTGTCGCAGGAAAAGATCTTCTAATCTTGATATCTTCAACCGTTAAAGTCTCTTTTAATATTCCTTCTTCAATTTTTTCAGGCGAAATAAGAAAGATGCTTTTTGTTGTAAAAAGTGAGATATTTTGTGTAATGTTTTTTTTGATATATTCTTCTAAAGAATCTCTGTTTAGACCTTCTGTCTCCTCAATTGTGATTGACTCAATTTGAAAAAATGGAAAAAAGATAAAAAAATAAGCCGACAATGAGATAAGAATAATTAAAAATAAAAAACCTGAAAATATATTGTTTTCCAATATAGATTTTTTTTTCCTAACAGACCTTCTTTTTCTTATTGTGTTTTTTTTCATCTTGTTTAGTATATTTACTCCTTCAATTTCCAAAAATCCGTCTGTCTAACAAGAAGCTCACTTGCTCTTTCAACATCCTGCATAATCGCAAAAACAATTTTTTCTGTTCTTACACCTTGCGAACCTTTTATTAAAATAACATCTCCCCTATCAATTATCTTCTTTAATTGAGGAATTACATCAATTGATTTTTTGTAGGTAGCTATCTTTTTTTCTTCCATTCCACTTTTTATTGCCCCATCCTTTACTTTGCTTGCCCACTTACCGACTGATATCAGATAATCAGATGACAAAGCGGCAATTTCCCCAACTCTTTGATGTTCTCTTTCTGAAAAGTCGCCAAGCTCTAGCATGTCTCCAATAACCGCTATCTTCCGCCTTCCTTCTATCTCTTTTAGTGCAGAGAGAGCCGCTGTCATTGAAGATGGTGAGGTATTGTAACTTCCATCTAAAATCAAGCTCTCTTTTATTCCTATAAGAGGATACATCCTGCCCTTACTGGGACGTATCTTTTCAATCATTTTAATAATTTTTTCTTCGTCAATCTCTAGCGATACTCCAACAGCAAAAACTGCTGCTGCAATATAGGCAAAAGAATCACCTATACACATTGGAAGAAATAGTGGGAAATCTCTTTTTTTATAGCTCAAGACAAGAGAAGATCCTTTTGCAGAGACTACTCTGAATTCCTTAATTTTTACCGTCGCATCACTGCTAAAACCAAAAGTTATCTTATTTGCATCTGTTTTTATATTATTGATACTATTGTCATCAGCGTTTAGAATTGCAAAACCATCTTTTGATAGAGCTTTTATCAGCTCACTTTTCTCCTTTATAAGCTCTTCTTTGTTTTTATAGAATTCGATATGTACCGGAGCTTCTCCTATCGCCGTTAAGATTGCGATATCCGGTTTTATGAAATTTGCCAAGTATTTTATGTCTCCCGGTTTATCCGCTGCGATCTCTGTTACGATAATTTCAGGATAATCCTCATCTCTTTTAATAAGGAGATAAAGTCCTCCAAGAAGAATAAGAATCCATTCCAATGGGTTTTCTCCGGGCTTATCTTTTTTTAAAAAAACAAGAGGTGCTCCAATCTCTGTATTAAAATTTCCCTCACTTTTTCTTATCTTTTTATAGTCAGAATAAGAGCTAAAAATAGCATCCTTTGTCGATGTTTTACCGACACTTCCGGTAACGGCAATAATAAGCGGTCTATATTTTTTAATTATCGCCTTGGTTAATATTTTTAATAAAAACTGGTATATCTTTTTCATTATCTATCTCTTAAATAGTTTTACTAAAAGAAGGTAGAGCCGATATTTATTTATTTGTATCGGTAAGTCAACTGCATTTGGATATAATATATCTTCTCCCCCAAAACCTTTTTTAAATGTAGTTACACCGGGGAATTTTTTTCTATCTATTCCCCACAAGTCATATCTTAGACATCCTCTTCTTTTTGCCTCATTAATAGATTCAAAGATGAGGTAACTTGTTGCATTTAACCTCCTATCCATTATTGAAGATGCCGAGTGTAGATAAAAGGCGGTTTTTCCAAAAAAAAGAATAATTGATGCTGATATTACCTTATCTCTCTTTCTTGCAACAAAAAGAGTGCTATCTGTTTTATCTAGTAGCTCTTTAAAATATTTTTTGTTATAGCTGTTAAATTGTTGTCTTTCTGTAGTCTCTTTAATAAGATTAAAGAAGATGTCACAATCCTTGCTTTTTTCAACAATAATCCCGTTCTTTTTAGCATTTCGTACATTATAACGTGTACTTTTCCTAAAATTCATTAAAATATCATCCATCTCCTTATCAATATCGATAACTGATGTTTCTTGAGGTTGAACTCTACGCAGAGCCTTTTTTCCGATAGATATATCTCTTTCGGGCTCTACTTTAATAAAAAAAGAATTGCTATCTATTTTTTTGGCAACATTATTTATCAATTTTTCTCTTAGCTCTCTCTTTTCTGCAATTGGACCATGTGGGATATATAGATATTTTTGAAATAATCTCTTTTCTTCAAAGAGCTGACATGCACCTATAATTTTATTCTCTTTATCCCGAATACAGACTCGCCAGACACCTTGATAGCTTTTTTTAAATTCTCCCCAATCAAAAGACTGCAAAAAACTATTACTATTTTTTTCTACGAACTCATCCCACTCTCCCTTTGAGTTATTATCTAAAAACTCCATTATCTTTTTCTCTTAGCTGGAATTTTTGTAAATGGTAGATACTTATGAAGAATTTTTGGAACCTTTACGCTACCGTCTTCTTGTTGATAATTTTCAAGAAGAGCAATTAAAATTCTTGGAGAAGCAACCACTGTATTGTTTAGTGCATAAACAAATCTTTTCTCTCCATTACTCTTTTTATATCTGATATTTAATCTCCTTGATTGCCAATCGGTTAGATTTGAATCGGAATGAGTTTCTCCATAAGACTTTCGTGAAGGCATCCATGTTTCGATATCATACATCTTGTATTTTCCCGCACCCATATCACCCGTACATATCTGCAAAACTCTATAAGGGAGTTCCAGTTCTTGTAGAATTTCTTCGGATATTTTTTTCATCTCTTCAAGCCAAAAATTTGATTCTTCTATGTCGTCTTTACAGAGAACAACTTGCTCTACTTTCATAAATTCACGAAGTCGATAGAGCCCCTTGGTATCTTTCCCATAACTCCCTACCTCGGATCTATAGCACTGAGAGAAGGCGCAAACTTTTTTGGGGAGATCCTTTTCTTCAATCAAGTTATCTGCAAAATATGCAAGAAGCGATGGCTCCGATGTTCCTCCAAGATATAATTTTTCTTTAACATTACTGCCATCTGCAAGTTTTCCGGGATTTGCAATCTGATAAATCTCTTCTTTTCCAAAAGGAAAATGACCACTCCCAATTAGTGCAAAATCTCTTATAATTGTTGGAGGAATCAAAAAATCAAAGTCCTTTTCCTTCATTTTAAGAATTGAGTGCCAGAGAAGCGCCATAGCTAAAAATGATGCCTCATTTTTTAAGTAATAGCCACGAAAACCGCTTGTCTTAACACCACGCTCAAAGTCGATAATATCTAGGTCATTCCCGAGCTCTATATGGCTTTTTGCATTAAATTTAAAGCTTGGAGGATTTCCCCACTTAAAAGTTTCAACATTATCATCTTCACTAGAACCAACTGGAGTATCTTTTGAGTATATATTCGGAGTTAAGAGAATTAATCTATTATATTCTTCTTCAATAGTCTTAAGCTTCGGCAAAATCTCCTTTATTTTTTTCTTTAATTCCTTTGCTTTATCAATATCATTCTTTGTTAATTTATTTTGTTGAGATTTTAGCTTCTCTTTTTCTTGAATTAATTCTCTTCTCCTTTTGTCTAAAAAAAGAAGACGGTCAAGGTCAAGTTGAATATTCTTATCATCAATTATCTTTCTTACAAGATCTCTATTTTCTCTTATAAATTTGATATCTAACATTATTTTTTCCTTATTTTTTTATAGCTCTAGCTCTTTGCTAATTTCTTGCATTGAAAGAAGTCCAATCTCAATAAATTTATCAAGTTCAAGCCCTATCTCACTGCAACACTTTATTGTCTCTCTATCAGCCCCTCGTGCAAAAGATTTTTCCTTAAATCTCTTTATAACCGAATCAGTAGTTAAGTCATTTATCTTCTTACTTGGAATAATTAGTGCTGAAGCTACAATAAGTCCTGTTAACGGGTCTGCCGCATGAATCGCCTTTTCAAGGTCTGTTTCCCTCTTTTTCCCCGTAGCCTTGTTGTGAGCCAAGGCAGCATCAATAACTTTTTTAGAAACACCCTCTTTTTCTAATATCTCAGCACCCTTTTTGCCATGCTCTTCCGGATTATTCCTATAATCGACAATCTCCATGTCGATATCATGAAGGAGTCCGGCAAGACCCCAGAGCTCTTCGTCTTCATCAAATCTTTTTGCTAGAGCTCTCATTACCGCTTCAACTGCAAGCATATGTTTGATGCTATTTCTGTTTTTTACATGCTTTTTTATGAGGTTTATCGCTTGTTCTCTTTTCATTTTTTTTTCTTTTTTCTCTCTTTTTTTTCTTCACTTTTTGGTCTCATTGTTGGAAACATAATTACTTCACGCAAGCTGTGCGAATCAGTAAAAAGTGCGGCTATTCTGTCTATTCCCATACCAAATCCGGCAGTTGGTGGCATACCATACTCTAAAGCATCGATAAAATCTTGATCCATTCTTTGTGCCTCCTCCATCCCCTCTTCAAAATATTTTTCTTGTTCTTGAAAAATATCCTTTTGCAAGACAGGGTCGTTGAGCTCCGAATAGGCATTTATTACCTCCCATCCACCNGCAACAACAAGTTGAAAAGAGGCAAGCTTTGAGGGATTATCATCAAGTGGCTTTGCAAGAGGCTTTGAGTCAGCCGGATGGTGAATTACAAAAGTCGGCTCCCAAATTTTTGGTCTACAATGTTTTTTATAAATTTCATCAATAATTTTTGCTTTACTTAAGCTCTTATCGACATCAACACCTATCTTTTTGGCTTCTTTATAGAGAGCTTCTCTATTTAATTCGTTAATATCNAGTTTTGTATTCCTCTTTATTAGATCTTCGTATTCAACTCTTGGCCAAGGAGTNTTAAANTCAATCTCTTTTCCTTCGTAAATAATCTTTGTACCACCAAAAATATTTTTTACCATAAAGGAGAACATCTCTTCTGTCAGCTTCATAAGTTTTTTATAGTCGCTGTAAGCCCAATAAAATTCAAGCATTGTAAAGTCAGGATTATGCATTCGTCCCACTCCTTCGTTTCGGAAGACTCTTCCAATTTCATAAACTTTCTCAAAACCTCCGACAATTAGACGTTTTAAATCGAGCTCCAAAGAGATTCTGAGGTAAGTCTCGATATCAAATGCATTAATCTTTGTCTTAAATGGTTTTGCTTCGGCACCACCATAGATATTTTGAAACACTGAAGTCTCTACCTCTATAAAATCTTTACTATCTAAAAATTGACGAATTAATCGAATGATTTTTGCTTTCGTTTCAAAGTTTTTCTTAACTTGCTTATTAAAAATTAGATCGAGATATCTTCTTCTATACCTCTCTTCTTCATCCTTTAACCCATGCCATTTTTCAGGAAGCGGAAGTATGCTTTTTGTTAGCATCTTATAATCGGAAACCTTTAACGTTTTTTCGTTTTTTCTTGTAATAAAAAGAGTTCCTCTTATCTCAATAAAGTCTCCAATATCAAAATATTGAGAAAAGAATTTATAAGACTCCTTCCCAACTTTGTCATGAGCGATAAGACCTTGTATCTCTCCTGTGCCATCTTCAATTGTAAAAAAAGTGAGTTTTCCGTGCTCACGAAAAGACCTTATTCGCCCTACTAAAACCACTTCCTTTAATTCTTTTTCTAAGAGATCAAATGACGCAAGGGCATCGTATCTCGTATGCCGTCTTCTGCTTG
>SL_3KL_010_SEDDRAFT_10000607_pt1 | contig 30022 bp, 21 predicted proteins | sample SodLakKL_010_SED_2_FD_10381 | JGI IMG/M metagenome (IMG submission 10381)
TGATAAAACCTGCACCTGATGCGATATCAAATTCTCGAATTGTAATGTAGAAATCTTTAGGTCTGTTTAATTTTTTAGGGTCATCAGATAATGAGTTTTGTGTTTTAGCAATACAAACAGGTAATTTGTCTAATCCGATTTCTTTAAATTGTCTGATCTGTCTTTTTGCTTTCGTATTGTATTCAATAGTTTCAGCGCCATATAACTTGGTTGCAATAGTTTGAATTTTATCTTTAATACTATCTTCAAAATTATATAGTGGTTTAAACTTTGACGAAGAGTTTTTAGTTTCTTCTTTTACTAATTCAGCTAATTCTGTTGCTCCTTTACCTCCTTTAGCCCATGAATAAGAAACACCCATTTTAATGTTAAGTTCACTGCATTTATTTCTTAATACCTCTATCTCTTCATCAGTATCAGCAGAAAATTTGTTTAGAGCTACTACAGGGTTTAAATTAAAATGTTTAATATTTTCAATGTGTTTTTCCAGATTTTGAAAACCTTTTGAAACAGCTTCAGGATTAGGGTTGTTTAAATCATCTTTGCATACTCCTCCATGGTATTTTAAGGCTTTTATTGTTGAAACCAAAACAGTAGCATCAGGATTTAAACCGCCATATTGGCATTTAATATCAAAGAATTTTTCAGCTCCAAGTTCTGATGCAAATCCTGATTCAGTAACAACATAATCAGAAAGAGAAAGACCCATTTTGGTTGCTATCAAAGAGTTTGTGCCTTGAGCTATATTGGCAAATGGGCCTCCGTGAATAATTGCCGGGTTCCCTTCAATAGTTTGAACTAAATTAGGCATAATTGCATACTTCATTAATGCAGCCATAGCTCCTTGAGAATTTAACTGATGAGCATAAACAGGCTGTTTGTCAAAAGTAAATCCAATAAGAATGTTGCCAAACTTTTCTTTAAGGTCATCTAAGTCTTTTGCCAAGCATAAAATTGCCATAATCTCTGATGCTGCAGTAATATCGAAGCCCGACTCTCTTGGAATACCTTGCGTTGAACCTCCTAATCCTATTACAATATTTCTTAAAGCCCTTTCATTCATATCTATAACACGATTCCATAAAATTTTTCTAGGATCAATATTTAAAGATTTTTTATTGTGATAAATTTCATTATCAATAAGTGCTGCGAGTAAATTATGTGTTTTTTCTACGGCTGATATGTCGTTTGTAAAATGAAGATTTATGTCTTCCATTGGCAGTACTTGTGAATATCCTCCACCTGCAGCGCCTCCTTTAATACCAAAAACAGGACCTAAAGATGGTTCTCGTAATACAACAGTTGTTTTTGCTCCAATCTTGTTTAAACCATCAGTTAATCCAATACTGGTTGTTGTTTTTCCCTCTCCGGTTGGAGTTGGTGTCATAGCTGTAACTAAGATTAACTTCTTCTGGTTTATTACTTTATCATTTATTAATCGTAAAGGGAGTTTTGCAATATAATTTCCAAAAAGATTAATATCACTCTCTTTTAATCCAATATTTGCTGCTATCTCTTTTATATCTTTAATTCTTGTTGCTTTCGCAATGTCAATATCTCTTTTTATCATAATATTTGGTATATTAAATTCTGAAAATTTAAAATTAAAACATTAATTCTTTAGTTGTTCGCAAATAATATAAATCACTAACTAAACAAAGATAATTGTTTTACTTAAATATCCAGATAAATAATAAACTTTATATTTTTTAAATGTAATATCTCTATAACGCTTTCGTTTAAATATTATTAAATTAAAAATATGTTAATATTAATAGATGGATTATGTTTAGATTATGTAAACATATTTTGTTTTTAGCCGGGGTTTTTATTATTAGTTCAAGTTTCTTTAATTCACTTTATTCCAGAGATGGACGTATTCCAAATCTTTTGGATTATGATAACAGAGATTATCATTTTGGATTTTTGCTTGGATTAAATAAAATGGATTTTGCTCTTCAACCAAAAGAAAATCTACATGATTTGGATATGAGTATAGGATTGCATAGATTTGATACACTTAAATCTGTTTTGTGTTATCCTGAATATGGCTTTAATATTGGTATTATATCAAATTTGAAGCTTGGAGAATATTTTGACTTAAGGTTTATTCCGACGCTTTCATTTGGAGAAAGAAGCATCGTGTATGAGGGTGTTAGAGAAAACGGTGATTGGATCAGGCGTTCGCAAAGTATTGAATCTACTTTTCTTGATTTTCCTTTGCATGTAAAGTATAAATCTGCCAGAATGACAAATACACGAGTTTATGTTTTAGGAGGACTTAAATACTCTTATGATTTAGCATCAATTGAAGATCAAGATGACCCCGATTCAGATGTTTTAGCGAGATTATTGAAAAATGATTTATATTATGAGTTAGGTGTTGGCTTTGATTATTACTTTTTTTATTTTAAATTATCAACCGAAATAAAAGCATCTTTTGGTTTAAGAAATATATTAAAAGATGAAAATACGCTTTATACCAACTCTATTCAAAACTTAAATTCAAATATAATTCAACTGTCTTTTCTTTTTGAATAAATTAATTGTAATGTGTTATCCGGATTTGATTCTAAAAGCTCTAAAAATTGCTTGTGATGCAAGTAAAGAGATAATGTTAGTTTATGATGAAGAATTTGATGTAGTTAGCAAGAAAGATGGAAGCCCTTTAACAATTGCTGACACTAAATCTCATAACATAATATCAAAAACATTATCTGAAACTAATATTCCTGTAATTAGCGAAGAATCTAAATTGTTGGATTATGATATAAGAAAAGATTCAGAACTCCTGTGGCTTGTTGATCCGCTGGATGGAACAAAGGAGTTTGTTAAAAGAAACGGGGAGTTTACTGTAAATATTAGTTTGATTAAAAATAAAGTGCCTGTTATTGGGATTATATCTGTTCCTGTTCAAAGAAAAATATATTTCGGATGGGTTGGAAAAGGTGCGTATGAAATAGATATTACTGATGAATTTTATGATTCTTTGAAAATAATGGATTTTGAGGGTATTAAGAAAAGATATTTTAAACAACTTAACTCCCCGGATTCCTTAAAAAATAATGAAATATCTTTGGTTGTCAGTAGATCGCATTTTGATGATAATACAAATAAACTAGTTGAATTACTTGAAAAAGAAAATTATCAAGTAAGAGTATTAAAAATAGGTAGTGCTTTAAAATTCGGTATAATGGCTGAGGGTTCAGCAAATATTTATCTTAGAAGTACATATTCTTATGAGTGGGACATTGCAGCGGGAGATGCTATAATAAATGCTATAGGAGGGAAGCTGCTTTCTTTATCAAGTGGACAACCTTTAATGTATAACAAACCTGATTTAAAGAATCCGGGATTTATTGCAACAACATCCGATTCTCTTTTAAAAATCGTTAGAGAAAAATTTCTTCTTTAGAACGGGATATAGAAATACTGCTAAGATTATTATAAACGCTCCAATATAAAAACCCGGAGACATTTGCTCGGATTCACCAAATATTATTAATGCTAAAATAATCCCATAAACAGGTTCCATGTTTATGGATAAAACAACATTATAAGCCGAAAGAACTTGCATTATTTTAACTATAGCTGCAAAGGCATAGGATGTGCATAAAAATCCTAAAATTGAAATATAAATCAAATCCTGTATGGATATTTTTAATAAACTGACATCAAAATTACCTGTTGAAATATAAAATATTGTGATTATTCCAAAACCGCCTATCATCTCATAAAAACTTATAACCGAAGGATCGTATTTTAAACTTACCTGTTTGTTTAGAACTGCAAAAAGACCACTTAAAATCGCAGCTATTAAAGCAAAGAGTATTCCTTTATAATACTGAATCTCAAATTGGAAAATTATATATAATCCTGCTATTACAACAATGCCTATAAATACTTCAAATAATAAAATTTTTCGGCGATTTAATAATGGCTCCATCAAACTGGTAAATAAGGTAGTTGATGCCATTACTCCAAGAGTAACAGAAACATTTGATACTTTAATCGCATGAAAAAAAGCTATCCAGTGAAATGCAATAATAACTCCTATGCCAAGCAACTTTATTATATCTTTAAAACTTAAGAAATAATTTATTTTTTTTATTAAAAAGAAAAGCCATAAACCCAAAAATGCAAAAAACATTCTGTACCATACAATATGAATTGCCTCAAGAGTTATTAAATTTCCGAGTACTGCTGTAAATCCAAGTAGAATTATAACAAAATGAAGATGTATATGCGTTTTAGATACCTTTCTTTCCATATTATAATTTATAAAAACGACAACAAATATAGTTAGTTTATTATATGCAATACAAAATTTCAATTAAAATTAAAAAAGTGTTAAAAATTTTATATATTTGCCAAGCTTTATTTTAATAAAGCTTGTTTTAGCTAATAGTGTTATTTAGTAAGTATAATTGTTGTTTGTTTTTTTAAACCCAAAAATCTTAAAATATATGAAAAGGGCGTTTTTTTTAATCAGTTTGTTTTTATTATTTTTTATAACTTCTAATTTACACTCAGAACCACCTTTCGAGTTTAGGAAAATTTCAGAAAACGATTTAGATATAGAATATTATAAGGAAAAATTTCCCGGTAAGCCTGCTGTTATTATAGGAGATATTGCAGATTCTCATTTTAATTATGACTATAATGCAGGTGGCTTTCATTTTGTATTTAACAGAAAAAAAAGATTGATTATTTTGGATGAATCAGGATTAGATTACGGGAATATTATAATACCTTTTTATGGTGCGGGGAGGAGTGAAGATATCCGTGGTTTTAGAGCAAACGTTTATAATGAAAAAGATGGATGGCTTAGGAATTACGAAAGGAGCAGTGCAAGAGAAAGGCATGGGTATGTTAGAGATATCGGTAATAACTGGAAAGAGCTAAGAGTTCCTCTGCCTGACGTTAAAGTAGGAAGTGTAATTGAGTATAAATATCAAATTGTTTCGTCATCTTTTAGGAATTTGAGGCATTGGCAACTTCAGTATGAAATTCCAAAAATGCATAGTGAATATAGTGTTTCAATACCTAATTTTTATATTTATAGACAAAGAATGCAAGGGATTGAAGGCGTTGAAATAATAGAAAGCGTTGAAAACAAAGAAGATTTGATTAGAATACCCCAAGGTTATGTAGCTTTAAATACAACAAAATATAGCTGGAAAGCAAAAGATATTCCTGCGCTTACTTCTGAGCCATATACTGATAATATATTTAATTATGCCGGAAGATTATTTTTTGAGCTTGTTAGAGTTGAGATGCCTAATAATCCTTTCGTACATTTTACTAGCACATGGGAACACGCAGTTGATCATATAATTAAAAGATATAGTTTTGGTGGATATATAGATAACTGCGAAGAGTTTACTAAACAGTTTGTTAAGGATAAAGATTTTGATTCAACAGAAGATAAACTTTGGTGGGCTATAAATAAAATAAATGATAAGGTTAGGTGGAATGCAGCTTCTACATATCTGGCTTATAATTACCCTGAGACAGTTTGGGAAAGAGGTAGCGGAAACTCTGCTGAAATAAACTTACTTTTAGTAGCATTGCTACGCAACCTTAATCTTGATGCATATCCGGTAGTTCTAAGTACTGTAGACGGAGGGATGTTGTTTACAAGTTCTCCTACTATAACACAGTGGAATTATGTAGTTGCTATGGTAATAGATGAAGACTCTAATGAAATTTTGATGGATGCCACAGAACCTGTACCTGTGCCAGGTTATTTGCCGTTTAGAGCAATTAATGAAAGAGGAAGATCTGTTGATGAAGATGTTAACAAATGGGTTGATCTTGAAAATAATATACTTATTAATGAGAAAAGAATTTATGATTTAAAGTTGAACTCCAATGGCGATTTGACAGGAAGTCTAAGATATGAGTATTCCGACTTTGGTAAATATTTTATTATGCAGGTTATTGAAAATCACGGGAAAGAAGCATTAGTTGACATAATAAAGGAGGATAAAGATTTAGATATAAAAAATGAAAATTTTGAGTGGGATGCAGAAAATGACTTGCCCTTAGTCTTTACTGCTGATGTAAGTGTGAATTCTTTTGCTCAAAGAATAGGAGATGAGCTTATATTACCGGCTTTGCTTTTTGATACAGATACTGATATGATATTTGATAATCCGGAACGTAAATTCCCTGTTGTCTTTAACAATACTCTTAACTCTAATGTTGTATACAATGTTATGTTAGATGATAACCTTAAAGTTAGCTATTTGCCTGAAAATAGCAGTCATAGATGGACAAGATTCTCAAATGAAATTGTTTTCGAAAATAATGATAATGGCTTTACAGTCAATGATACTAGTGTGAGAAATACTAGAACGGTTAGTGCTGAACATTATGAGAATTTAAGAAAATTTTATAAAAATGTTGCTGAAAGCAATTCTGATAATATATTATTAAAAATTAACTAAATAGTTTTATTTTTTGTTTTTAGCAGAAGTATTAAAATTATTGCATTTTTGAACTGTCCTAATTATTTCTGTTTAGAATAAAAGATATTTTAAATCAAATATATTCAGTAATTAAATAGATATTTTCTTTTAATAAAAATATGTTTTTCTAAATTAAGTATTTAATTAAACCTTATAACTGATGTCGTATAAAAATTTAATTTATTATTTGATAGCATTCTTAATAACTTCATTTTATTATCAAAAAATTGAAGCAGGAAAATATTGTATTGAGAAAATCAGTTCTGATTTAACTGAAAATGCCGATGCGGTTATAAGAAAAGATGTAACTACTATTGAATCCAGATCCTTTAATCGTTCAAGAAAATCAAGACATCTTGCAGTAACAGTTCTTAATGAGAACGGAAGACGTCAAGGTAATTTAATTGATCATTATGATTCTTATGAGAGTATTGATTTAATCAAGGCAGTTTTGTATGATAAGAATGGGAATAAAATCAGGGAAATTACCAGACAAGAATTTGCGGATGTTAGCTATACTTCTTTTTCTCTATATCAGGATATTCGTTTATTTACAACAAGTGTTCATTCAAGACAATTGCCATACACAGTAGAGTATGAATATGTAAAAAATAAAGATTATATATTTTTTAATGAAATTTGGAAGCCGGTAAGAAGAACAAAAACCTCGCTTGAATATGCAAAACTTAACATTATTGTTCCTGATAAGGACTTCTTTAGACATATTTCATATAATCATGATAGTTTAAACCCAAATGTTGAACAATTAAGGAGAGGTAGGTATAAATATGAGTGGGAGTTGACAAATATTAATGCGATTGTTGAAGAACCTTATATGCCTCCTTTTTATCAATTTGTCCCTTATGTTAATATAGGCGCTAATAATTTTCATTATTCGGAATATTATGGCAATATGTCTACATGGGAAGATTTCGGACTTTGGATTAACGAGCTTAACAGAGGAAGGCAAAATCTATCTCGTTCAACTATTAATGAAATTAGAGAATTAACAGAAAATATTGAAGATACGCTGGAAATCATAAAAACTGTTTACGAATATGTTCAGTCAAGTACAAGATATGTTAGTATTCAGCTCGGAATTGGCGGACTCCAACCTTTTGATGCAAGAAGTGTTGAAAATAATGGTCATGGAGATTGCAAAGCCCTTTCTAATTATTTGCAAGCACTACTGGATGCTGTTGGTATAAAATCTTATTATACATTGATTAGGAATGGAAGTCAGAGTATTAGATTTAATCCTGAATTTCCTATGAACTATTTTAATCATGCTATAGTATCTGTTCCTCTTGAGAATGATACTATATGGATTGAGGCTACAAGTAATACATTTCCTGCAGGATATATTGGAAGAAGTAATTCAGGAAGATATGTTTTATTAATAACTGATGATGGAGGAAAACTAGTTAGAACGCCTTACTATAAACAAAAAAATAATGTTTATGAGCAAAATATTTCAGCTAAAGTTATTGATAGTCAGCAAGTAAATATATCGCTTGATAAAAATTACTCCGGTTATACTACAGAAAGGGAATTTACGTCATATAAATCTGATAGCTTTACTAGAAAAAGATCTTTCTCTGATGCCTATAACGTTAATGAAAGTAATATTAAAAAAGTAGAGTATTCTAAGATAAACAACCTGCCGGATAGTATTAGAATTATAAAAAATGCAGAGTTTGTTTTAAATGATCGTTTTACTAGAGCAGGGGAGAGGCTTATATTTGAGCCGGTTTTGTTTAACACTGAAATTAGAGTCCCTTCTAATTCAGATGAAAGAGTTCATGAGTTATTTGTGAGACCAAGTTATATTTACACCAATAACATTAAGTGGGAACTTCCTGAAAATTATGAGTTGACTCATTTGCCGGAAAATGTGGAAAGAGACGAAGACTGGGGTTTTTATAGTTTAAAATATAAACATGACAGTAATGAAAATTTGCTTTATGTCAATAGAATATTTTACATGAAATCAGGCAGGTTTGATAAAGAAGACTTTGAAAATTTTGTTGATTTTACAAGAGCTGTTAGAACAAATGACAGTAATAGAATAATGTTGATACCTGAGTAGAATTTATTTCTAGTTTCCTTGTTTAACATAGTTTTATAAGTCAAAATAAACGTCTTTATGGAATTAACTCCGAAAGAGTTTAATATTTAAAACTACTGCCACCAATAAATTCTCTTAAAATTGAAGTAAAAGGAATATCTTTTGGGTTAACAGGAATGAATAATGAAAGAAGCCTGTTTAATTTTTCAACTTTATAAGAAATATATTCAGATTCAGCTTTTTCTTTATTTAAGATTGCAGGTGCATAATGTGCAAAAACTCCCATTTCATAAATAAGAGCTGAGTTAAATATTGCATGAGCACTTTCCTGATAAGGAAAAATGCTTTGATATTCATTCTTCATTACATCATTCCACCTTTTGATAGTTTCGTTAAAGTCATAGCCTCTAAAGAGCTGGTCTCTCACAATTCTTCTTATTAATCTGTGATCTGAAGTAGATACAGGTAAATGATTATGAATATTTATAGTTGTTAGAGCGCTTATGTATAAGCGATATGATTCGAAATTCATTATTTCTTGCCATAACTGAGGATTCAAGCCATGTATCCCTTCAACAATAACATAAGTTTCTTCATCAATTTTTGTTGATTTTTCTGATGGTTTTGCCCCTTTACCATCAAAATGATATTTGGGAAGGTTTACAGCTTCATTATTTAAAAGTTTATCAAGAGTATCCTTTAGTAATTGAAGGTCTAACGCCGTTATAAGTTCAAAGTTTTGCAAACCTGTCTTGGGGTCCGTAGGAATTTCAGAATGTGGCAAATAATAATTATCCATTGATAAAATCAAAACTTTCTTTTTTAACACTTTTAGCTCAACGGCTAAACGATTAGCAGTAGTAGTTTTTCCTGATGATGTCGGTCCGGCAATAAATACTACCCGGGGTTTAGCTGCGTGACTTAAAATATTATCAGCAATTCGAGATATCATCCTGGATTGATAAGCCTCAGATATTTTTATAAAATCTGATAAATGACCTTCTTTTATTATTCTGTTTAGTTGTGCTATAGATGATATTCCAAAATGTTGCATAGTATTGCCGGACTCCTTAAACCTCTTAAGATATTTGCTCAATTCAAGCCTCTCCGGCATAACTCTATCAAAAAAAGTTGAATCTGCTATAAGAAAAAAACCGGATTCATGTTTAAAAAGCTTGAAATCCTTTAAAATATCATAATTATCTATAACCTTGTTTAGTAATAGCTCTCCGTTATTATTTATGTGGCTAACCAAAACTTTATTATTTATGCTTTTTGAGTCTTTTTTTGAGTATAAAAGTTCTAAAATATCCTCTCGGTTATTATTTTTAAAATAATCAATAGCTTCATTATAATTAATTATATTATTTTCAATCGGAACTAACTCTTTTATTAGCTTTTTAATTTTTTTCTTAATCAACTCAACTTGCTTTGTGCTTGGCGAAAAATCATCAAAATAACCATACATCCCGCCCGGTATACTAAATTCCAAAGTATATGATTTTTCAGGAAAAGTTTCAGATACAGCTTTGTTAAAAAGTACTATCAAAGGTTCCATTAAACTCCTGAAACTACTATCGGAGCTGTAATTTGTTTCTAACGAATTGCTCATTTATTGAAAAATTATATAAGTAGTTTATTTAATATAATAATTGTTGAAAGCAAAGATAATATTCAATTACTACTTTTTGATAATAATTTAAAAAACTTAACAAGAATAAGTGATTTTTGTAAAAATTTTATTAAAAATATATATATTTGTAAATTAATATTAGGTAATTACTTATATGGTTTAAGATTTCTTTTTTTGTAGTTTTAATGCTTTTCTATTAGGAATTTTAAAATGTATATTTAATTTTGTTGTGTAAAATAAATTTTTAATTATTAAATTAATAAAAAAAATGGCTGATTTATCAACCTCGTACATGGGAATAAAATTGCGTAACCCTTTAATTGTTGCAAGCTCAGGACTGACAAACTCTCTTAAAAATATTCAGGAGATAGATAAAAAGGGTGCCGGTGCAGTAGTTTTGAAATCATTATTTGAAGAGCATATTAAAGCGGAAGTTAGAAAAGTTTTTTCTTATGATGACGTTCAGGGAGTTAATACAGAGGCAGAAGATTATTTAAGAAATTATGCCAGAACTCATACCTTAACTGAGTATACGGATCTTATTCATGAAGCTAAAAAATCGGTTTCAATGCCGATTATAGCTAGTGTTAATTGTATATCATCTACAGAATGGACTTCTTTTGCTAAAAAAATTGAAGAAGCAGGAGCGGATGCTTTAGAATTGAATATTTTTATTTTACCTTCTGATATTACTACCGAAGGAAAAGAATACGAACAAGTATACTTTGATATTATTGATAAAATTAAATCAACTATAGATATCCCGGTATCCGTTAAATTATCATATCATTTTTCCGGTCTGGCTGAAACAGTTAAAAAGTTGTCATGGACAGGAGTTAAAGGAATTGTATTGTTTAATAGATTTTTTAACCCTGATGTTGATATTGAAAATTTTAAAATTAAACCGGGGAATTTATTTAGCTCTCCCGAAGAGATTACAAATACTCTACGTTGGATTGCTATATTGTCCGACAGGATAGAATGTGATCTTTGTGCGTCAACCGGTATTCATGATGGGACAGGATTAATTAAGCAATTGCTTGTTGGTGCAAAAGCCGGTCAAATATGCTCTGTACTTTACAAGAAAGGATTTGATGAAATTGAAAAAATTCTTGATGAGCTTAATGATTGGATGCAAAAGAAAAACTTCTCTAAAATAGAAGACTTTAGAGGTAAAATGAGCTATAAAAAATCAGATAATCCTGCAGTTTTTTATAGGGTGCAGTTTATGAAGCACCTTGCTGGAATTGAATAGTATTAGTTTTTTTAAAGCCAGTTATCCGGAGAATTCTTTGTAATAAAATTATTTGATTCGTTAATTAGTTCAAATAATACTGTATCATTTTCTACAAAAGGTATGGTATCACGAACTTTATGTATTATTTTTTCTAAAATTGGTGATGTCTTAGCCGGGCGCCTGAATTCCATCGCTTGGCAAGCATTAAGTAATTCAATAGCAAGTATTTGTTCAATATTTTTTACAATTTGTAATGTTTTTATTGCTGAATTAGCTCCCATACTAACATGATCTTCTTGTCCTTGTGATGACTCAATAGAATCAACCGATGATGGTGTACATAATTGCTTATTATAACTGGCTATAGATGCAGCAGTATATTGAGGGATCATGAATCCACTATTAAGCCCGGGATTTGCAATTAAAAAAGAGGGGAGTTGCCTCTCTCCCGATATTAATCTATATATTCTTCGCTCAGAAATACTCCCCAGCTCCGATAAAGCTATTGAAAGAAAATCAAGAGACAAAGCTAATGGTTGTCCATGAAAATTTCCGGCTGATATTATTAGATTATCATCAGGAAAAATTGTTGGATTATCAGTAACACCATTTATTTCATTTAAAAAAGTTTTTTCTGCATAATCTATCGCATCTTTAGAAGCCCCATGCACCTGAGGGATACATCTAAAAGAATAAGGGTCCTGAACATGATTCTTTTTTCTGTTAATTATCTCGCTTCCTTTAAGTAAAGTTCTTATATTTTTTGCCGTTTCTATTTGCCCTTTATGCCTTCTTATATTGTGAACTTGCTCTAAAAAAGGCTCAATTCTGCCATCAAAAGCTTCAAGAGATAAAGCGCTTATTAGATCAGCCCATTTGGATAGTTTTTGGGATTTTATAATGCAATAAGAACCAATTCCACTCATAAACTGAGTCCCATTCAAAAGTGCTAGTCCTTCTTTTGATGATAACTCTATTGGCTCCCATTTTTTTTCAGCTAAAACCTCTTTTGATTTACATTTTTTGCTATTATACCAAACCTCTCCCATGCCAAGTAAAGGTAAACTTATATGAGCTAATGGTGATAAATCTCCTGATGCTCCTAATGAACCTTGAGAATATATCACAGGTATTATATTATGGTTATACATATTAACTAACCTTTCAATAGTGGAAACTTTAACTCCTGAATTTCCATAAGAAAGTGAATGAACCTTCAAAAGCATCATTAACTTTACTATTTTTTGATCTATAGGTTCTCCAACTCCACAAGCATGTGACATTACTAAGTTTTTTTGTAATGTTGCTAAATCACTTGGAGAAATACTATGATTGCATAAAGAACCAAATCCGGTTGTAACTCCATAAATTGGCTCTTTTGATGAAGATATTTTCCGGTCAAGATAACTACGGCAATTCTCGATTTTTTCTAAGGATTCTTTTGATAATTCAATATTATAGTTATTATCTAAAATCTTTTCTAATATTTCAAATGTTAATTCTTTTGGAGATATTTTATGTGTTTTCATTTGAAAGAAATATGATTAATAAGTTCAGTTTTTGTAACATTTATTTGCTCCCCGGTTTCCATGTTTTTTAAAGTTAATTTTCCGCTGTTTATTTCTTCTTCTCCAGCCATAACAACAAATGGTATATTATTTTTATCTGCATACTGCATTTGTTTTTTAATTTTAACTTTATCCGGGTATATTTCACATTTGATTCCTTTGTCTCTTAGCTCCTTTGCAAAGGATAGACAAAACAATTCTTCTTTTTTTCCAAAATTAATAAAAAGAACTTCAGAGAAAGTTTCAATATTATCAGGGAAAAGTTCTTTTGCTTTCATTACATCATATATTCTATCAGCTCCAAAAGATATGCCTACGCCTGACATTCCGTCCATTCCAAAAATTGAAGCAAGGTCATCATATCTTCCTCCTCCGCAAATACTGCCAATTTTTACATCTTTTGATTTGACCTCAATAATAGTTCCTGTGTAATAATTCAAACCCCTTGCTAATGTATTATCTAACTCAACGCAATTAAAAATCTCAAATTTTTCGAGCATGTTAAAAATTTCTTTCACCTCTTCAATTCCCTTCAACCCTGTTTCTGAATTCTTTAACATAGTTTCCAAATATTCAATCTTTTCTTTATTGCTTGACTTTAATTTTAGCAACGGTTGCAAATCATTAACAGCTTTTTCATTTATTCCTTTTTTAATAAGCTCCTCATTTACTTTTTCCAATCCTATTTTTTCGAGCTTATCTATAGTTGTTGTAAACTCGGTAAACATATTTGAATAACCCAGCACTTCAATTATCCCGGCAAGTATCTTGCGGTTATTCAGCTTAATAATAGCATTAATATTTAATTTTTTAAATACCTGGTCAATTATGTTTATTAGTTCAACTTCATTAATCATCGAATTACTACCGATTATGTCGGCATCACATTGAAAGAACTCTCTATATCTTCCTTTTTGTGGTCTGTCGGCACGCCATACAGGTTGTATTTGATAACGTTTGAAAGGAAAAGTTATATCATTTTGATGTTGAACAATATATCTGGCAAAGGGTACTGTCAAGTCATATCTTAAAGCTTTCTCGCAAATTTCATTACCGATTTTCGATGACTCTTTTGATTTTAAAGTATCTTCAGATAAACCGGATAAGAAATCCCCTGAGTTTAGTATTTTGAATATTAGCCGGTCACCTTCTTCTCCATACTTGCCCATAAGAGTTGTAAGGTTTTCCATTGCAGGAGTTTCTATAGGTTTAAAACCATGAAGCTGATATGTTTCTCTTATTATATCAAATATATAGTTTCTTCTTGATATTTCAACTGGTAAAAAATCGCGTGTTCCTTTTGGTATTGATGGTTTGGTCTTAGACATGATAAACTTTTACGGTTTTATATTCAAATATTAAAACGGTTATATAAAAATAATTTATAGCACAAAAATACAAGTCTTTTTGACAAAAATTAAAAAAATTATCCTTTTATTACTGCTAAAGGTTCTAATTCTACTAATATCTCTACAAGGTCCTCTTGTTGTTTCATTACTCTATTAATATTTTTATATGCACTGGCAGCTTCGTCCAAATCTTTTTCTGATTTTATTGAATGAATAATATTTTTTTTATTTAATTTATTAATTTCAGTTTTTAGATTCAGTCTTCTAATAGCTTCTTTTCTACCCATGACTCTGCCTGCACCGTGAGAACAACTTTCAAAACTATCTTTATTCCCCCTGCCTTTTACAATATAGCTGTTTGCTCCTTGGCTTCCGGGGATAATGCCTGTTGTATCCTTGCCTGCATGGGTAGCTCCTTTTCTATGAACAACCACTTTAGTGTTAAAATGTTCTTCAATAGAGGCGTAATTGTGTGCTATGTTTATCATAGGAGCAGAACGAAAATTATTTTTGAAAAAATCATCAAAAACTTCAAGAATATTTTTCATCATAAGCTTTCTGTTAGCAAAAGCAAAGTCAACACAATAATTCATTTCTTTGAGGTAATATTGCCCTTCATCACTTTCTGTTTCCAAATAAGCTAATTGAAAATTATTTGGTATCTGAATTTTAAATTTTTTGTTAAGTTCAATAGCTCTTCTATTATAATAATCGGCTACTTGTTTTCCAATATTCCTACTCCCTGAATGCACCATTATCCATATCATATTGTCAGAACCCTTTTGTATTTCAATGAAATGATTTCCTCCTCCTAAAGTGCCAACCTGATGTGTTGCTTTATAGTATTCTCGTTTTATGATTTTTAACTTATCTATATCGTAATTTGCAGGCATTTTGTCATTACCCTGTGATTTTTTGTGATGTTTAAAGCCGAGCGGGATTTTATTACGAATATTATTTAATATCAGTAATAAGTCTTTTTTATTAATACTTTCCAAAGAAGTTTGTACTGCACACATTCCACATCCAATATCTACGCCCACAGCATTGGGTATAACAACATTGCGGGTTGCAAGCACTGCACCAATAGGCATTCCAAAACCTTGATGGCAATCAGGCATTAATGCTATGTGCTTAAAAGCAAATGGTAAATTAGCTAAATTTTTTGCTTGCTGTAAAGCCCCCTCTTCAATATTATCAACCCACATTTTTATCGGAATACGCTCTGTTTTTATCTCTTTTATCATAATTTTAAAATATATTAAAATTTTATTTTATCTGTCAATAATATTTAAAAATTGTTTTTTTAAAAATAACAAAAAAATAACATAAAGATTTTTTATTATTAAAAATTAAATATTATTTCTTTGTTATTATATTATATTTGTATTATTAAAATTCAAATAAAATCATCGTTTACCAAAGGTATATTAAAAAGTTAAATAATAGTTTAAAAACATATTGATATTTGCTTTTTTTGATAAAGAAATAAAAATCTATAAATACGTATAATTGTTTATGAAGCAGAATATAAATGAATTAATAAATAAAATAAATGAGGAGATTGTAAAGCTTGATATTTCGGGCGATCCTAAAGAATTATATGAGCCGATAGAGTTTAGTTTGCAAAATGGAGGTAAGAGGATTAGACCTCTTATGACTCTTATAGCTTGTGATATGTTTGGGGGAAATACAGATCAGGTAATGTCTTCTGCAATTGGTTTAGAAATTTTCCATAATTTCACTTTGGTGCATGATGATATCATGGATCAGGCTCCTATACGCAGGGGGAAGCCAACTGTTTACAAAAAGTGGGATACAAATACAGCCATTTTATCGGGGGATGTTATGTTCGCATTAGCATACCAATATTTGCTAAATTCTCCGGAAAAGTATTTAAGTCGAGTTTTGAATGTGTTTAATGACACTGTAATACAAGTTTGTGAAGGACAACAATATGATATGAATTTTGAGATTTCGGAAAATGTGACAGAGGCAGAATATCTCAATATGATTCGATTAAAAACAGCAGTTTTGCCCGCTGCTTGTTTAAAAATTGGAGCAATTATTGCCCGTGCCCCTGAAAATGAAATTCAAAATCTATATCTTTTTGGAGAACTTTTTGGATTAGCATTTCAACTAAAAGATGACTGGCTTGATGTTTATGGCGAAGAGGATGTTTTTGGAAAGAAAACAGGAGGTGATATTGTTGCTAATAAGAAAACATGGTTATATATAAAAGCTTTTGAAAAAGCTGATGATAACCAAAAAAATGAACTTAAACAAGCTTTTTCGGGAAATATTCAAAACCAAAAGGATAAAATTGAAGTAGTGAAAAATATTTATGATAACCTCAAACTAAATGAGTTAGCTATTGAGCAAATAGATAAATATCATAAAAGAGCAATAGATTATGTTAACAAGATTAAGATTCCGGATGATTCAAAATCTAATTTGTTTGATTTGCTAAATAAACTTGTTGAAAGAAAATCTTAAATCTCCGTTTTTTTGTTATTGCTGTCATGATGTATTCTAAAATCGCGATGTGATTTTAACATATTAATAGTATGGAGCAAAAGATTTTTTGTTTCAGCAAGTAAATTGAAGAAAAGTATGCTGTTACGTGTTTTTACTTTTTCTTTTTTAATTAGTTTTACTTGCATTCTTTTCAGGCGATCAAGTTCCTCTAATAAATCTGTTTGATGTTGAATAGCATTTTCAATTCTTTCAAAATCGTCAGTCTTTATTACTTCCAGTATTTTCCCGTATAGTAATGATACATTCTCATTTAATTGTAATAATTCTTTCTCTTGATCCGGTATTGCAGGAGTATGGTTGTTTTCAATATGTTCATAAAGTGGCTCAACGATAAAAGTTAAACAGTGTGCAATCTCCCTTAAATAGTCAATTATTTGCACATAGTAATGCCCTGTTTCAATAGAATCTTCTTCAAGTTTTCTTAAAACATAATAAACATCCTTCTTTAGTGATTTAGTATGTTTGTTAAAGTTTTTGATTCCCTTTCTTGATTCCTTTAACTTTTTTCTATCTTCCAGCAAGAATGAACTTATTACAGAGTTATAAAGTTTAGATACAGATACTACTGTTTCAATTATGGTAGATTTACATTCGTCCATCACATTTTGGTCATCAACAGTTATTTTATTAGCTTCACTTTGCTTTTCTTCTTCTTTTTCCTTTTTTGCAGATAATTTTTTATGTAAATAATGTGTTCTTATAACAAACCCAAAAGCTATACATACAGCAATAACCGCAGCGGTTATACCTCCTAAACTTAAGAAAAAAGCAAAAATAAATGCTACAGTAAAAGCACTAAAAGCAGTAAAAAACCATCCTCCGATAACTGTTATAACGCCAGTAATTCGATATACAGCACTTTCTCTGCCCCAAGCTCTGTCTGATAAAGATGTTCCCATTGCAACCATGAATGTTACGTATGTTGTTGATAAAGGAAGTCTAAGAGATGTTGCAAAGGCTATTAAAATACTTGCAATAAACATATTTACAGAAGCCCTTAGTATATCAAAAGAGGACGTATCTTTTTTAATCTTTTTACGTCTATTATATAATGATTGGTCAAATCTTTTATTAATTAAACTGACAGCTTTTGCAGGTAATATTTTTTTTATTGTTTTATTTAAATCTATAGCTTTTCTAACAATTGTACGTGCAAATAAAGAGGATGAAAATCTTTCATACCCTTCTGACTGTCTGGCAAGGTTTACTTCTGTTTTAGATACTGTTCTTGATTTTTTTGAAAAGAATAGAGCTAATACCATTATTGCTCCAGCTCCTAACAAATAGCCGGTGGGAGTCTGAATTGGCTCAAGCAAAGACTCCATAGTCATGGTGTTTGGTGATAGAGAAGAATCACTGGCAAATGCTAAAAATGATTCATAACCGGCAATAGGAACTCCTATAAAGTTAACTAAATCGTTGCCTGCAAAAGCCATTGCAAGAGAAAATGTTCCTATTAGAACTATCAATCTGAATATATTAAACTTAAATAAAGATATTAGTAATTGTGAAATTATTGCTACTGTTATAAAACAATACAGTAAGATTCTAAAAGTGTTATTTTCTATCCACTCTACTGTTTCAGGTGTCATAAATGATGCTCCGTCTGCTCCTTTAACTATGATAAAATATATAATTGCGGAAACAGCTATTCCCGTCCAAATAGCTCCAAAAAAAGGTAGCTTTCTCTCATAATTAAACGTAAACAATACTCTTGTAATAAACATAACTATAGACCCAACAGTAAAAGCAATTATTACTGATAATAGAATCCCGGATATAATTCCCAGTGCACGAGCGGAATTTATATAAAGACTTAAATCTTGAGCTTCAGCAGGTATGTCAGTAAAATAAATCTTGAACAAAGATACTGCAACTGCTGCTCCTAAAAGCTCAAATACTATAGAAACCGTTGTTGATGTTGGAAGTCCAAATGTATTAAATGTATCTAACAGTATAATGTCAGTTATCATTACTGCCAAAAATAATATCATTATTTCATTAAAATAAAACTGGTCAGGATGAAATACACCTCTGCGGGCAATTTCCATCATTCCACTGGAAAATGTTGCACCAAATAAAACTCCAACAGCAGCAATTGATAGTATAACATAAAATGGAGCAACTTTAGAACCTATAGCAGAATTTAAAAAATTAACAGCATCATTACCAACCCCAACAACTAAATCAGATATGGCTAAAATGAAAAGTGCTATAACAAAAAATAGATAAATGCTCTCCATTTATTTTATTTAGTTTATAATTGAATATTATAAAAAATAAATAATTTTTAAAATTTCGATTGCAAATCTACAAACATTTTTTTATGAAAAGCAAAAAAAAAATAAAAAAAAATAATTAAATATTTTTATACTTAAAAACGACTAAGTTGTTGATATTTAAATTGTTAAAAAAGATATTGTCTGAAAAAGATTGTTTTTTTGCTTGAAATATTTTATTAACTTTTTTTTATTAAATTGTTAATAGTTTTGTAACAATAATTTATTTTTTTATTGCTCTAAGCATTTCCCTTTTTCCCGGCGGTCCGGAAAGCCGCTCAATATGAAATCCTACCTCTTTTAAATCTCTTCTGACTTGGCCTTTTGCGCAGTAGGTTACAAATATACCATCTATCTTCATTGATGAATATATTTTTTCAAATATAGATAGTGTCCACATATCAGGTTGTACTTTAGGTCCAAAAGCATCATAGTAAACAACATCATAGGTAAAGTCATCTAAAGCAGCATCCTGAATTTTTTGTTTCTGTTTTAGCAAATAGAATTTCTCTTTAAGGTTTAATAGATTACCGCTTTTGCTTTTATGTATTAAATCCATTAATTCATTGGCTTCAGCGAAATTGATTAAAGAGTGATAGTTTAACTTTTTAATAGTTTTTATATCAAGAGGGGTTGGTTCTAATGAATGATAACAAACTTTTACTTTATGTTTTTGACTTTCAATAATCGTAAGCAAACAATTTAGACCCGTTCCGAGTCCTACTTCTAATATATTAACCATTTCTTTTTTACAGGAAACCGGTTTAAATCCATTTTCAATAAAAACATGTATTGATTCTGTCAAAGCTCCTTTACAAGAGTGATAAAATTCATTTAATTCCGGCACATAAATCGTATGCGAACCATCATTAGTTGTGTATATTTTGTTCTTCACCTGAGATGTCTTTGTTTAATATTATTGAGTTTAGTCTAAAAAGGTATAAATTTAAAAGTTCATAAAGTTAGTTTATTCATTAATAGATACTTGTGAAAATATTGCCTTTTATTAATAGGTTTAATATCAGCATATTACACTTTTTGCTTTATACGCTTTAAATTTTTATACTCTTCTGTTTATTGCAAATATAAAATATTATAATTTAAATAGTTTCTAATAATTATAGATTTTTATTTGATTGGAAATATAAAAATTTAAATATTATCTTTGGCGGGATTTTTAATTCTATATAAGTAAATAATTAAAATGTCAAAAAATAATACATTTATAACAGGAGCGAATGGATTTTTAGGTCGTAATATGCTTGAATTGTTGTTGAGGAATACTGATGACAATTTTTATTTGTTGATAAGGTCGGAAGCTTCAAGAAATTCTATTATGGAGAGGTTCAAATGGGCAATTCCTGAAAGAATTAATTTTGTTCATGGTGATTTAAAAATGCCTTTTTTTGGAATGGATGATCGGGATGTGAACAAGGTGGTTTCTTGTAAAAACTATTGGCATTTTGCTGCAGCAACAAGCTTTGATGATAGAAAACAAAAATCTATTGTTGAAACAAATATTTGCGGAACCAAAAATATAATAAAGTTAGCTTTAGAGAGTAAAGATCTTAAGCATCTTCATTTTGTCAGTACAGCATATATTGCAGGTAATAACAAGGGTGTAATCTATGAAGACAAAATGCCTCAAAAAGTTGGTTTTAAAAACAGCTATGAAGAATCTAAATATGACTCTGAAATAATCCTAAAAGAAACAAACCTTCCCTGGACGATATACAGACCTTCAATTGTTGTTGGAAATTCCAAAACATTATCATCTCAAGGTGAAATGAGAATGATATATGGTTATGTTTTGGGTGTTTATAATGCTCTTTTACATCATTTTAAAAGCGAGGAGAAATTTGTTAGTAATTGGGAAAACCAAACTTTTTCTGAAGTTAATTTAAGAATGAAAGGTTATTATAAAACAAAAAAGAATTTTATTTGCATTGACGATGTTGTAGGTATGATAAATGATATTATGCAAACAGATTGTATAAATAAAATATATAATTTGACTAGTGATTCTATAAATGGAGAAGATATTTGTTATGCTTTTAATAAAGGATTTAGAGTAAAAGGCATAAAATATGTCGGAAAAGAAATAGATAGCCCTTCAAGAGTAGAGTTGAAAGCCCACAGACTTACTTCTGCATTTGATGATTATTGTTTGAATGATGATCCGGCATGGTCAACAAATAATACGGATAAAAGTCTTAGTAAACATAAAAAGGTTGGAATGAATAAAGATTTATTTTGTAATTTAATTGAACATTTTATAAAAAATGAAATTATTAACCCTTATTTATCAAAAAATGGCATAAAGGTGTTATGATAATTGAAGTTTAATTTTTCTCTTAATTGATGAGTTTTCAACTCCATATGTGAATTTTTACTTTAATTTATTTATAAAAAAACAAAATACTTCAAAAAATAACCAAGCGTTTTTAAAAAAATTTGCTATTGATATTTTTTTAGAGTATTTTTGCAATTCATTTTAAAAAAGTATAATTAATAATAAATAAATAATTTTTAGGATAAGTTATGTATCTAACAGCAGAAGTAAAAAAAGGCATTTTTGAAAAGCATGGAAAATCTGAGCATGATAACGGTTCTCCGGAAAGTCAAATCGCATTGTTTACATTAAGAATTAAACATCTTACAGATCATTTAAAAGAAAATAAAAAAGATAATGCGACTCGTAGATCTTTAGTGCTTTTAGTTGGTAAAAGAAGAAGATTGCTTGATTATCTTAAGAAAAAAGATATTGAAAGGTATAGAGCAATAATTAAAGAATTAAACATTAGAAAATAAATTGTATATAAGGCATTATAAGTAATTATTTTTGAATTATAATAGTTACTTATAATGCTTTTTTTATAAGTATGCTTTTTGTTTTACTAATAAAAAAAGTAATATGATAAAATATACTTTTTTAAGTTATCGCCTCTCCCGGACAATCCTTTTCTTAAATAGTAACTTAGCAATTATACGAAATTTTAATATAAAATAAAAATATTTAATTAATAATACCAATATATATATGAATTATAAAGAAGTAAAAAAAACAGTTGATATAGGAGATGGAAATTCAATAACTTTATCAACCGGAAAATTAGCTAAACAGGCTGATGGCTCTGTTGTATTGACAGTGGGAAATACTATGCTTTTAGCTACGGTTGTTGCTAAAAAAGAGAATTCTGAAAACACAAGTTTTTTGCCATTATCAGTAGATTATCAGGAAAAATATGCTTCTACGGGTCGTTTTCCCGGAGGTTTTTTTAAAAGGGAAGCAAGACCTACTGAAAATGAAATTTTAATATCCAGACTTGTTGACAGAGCATTAAGACCTATGTTCCCTGATAATTATTATGCTGAAACTCAAGTATTAATATCTTTGATATCAGCAGATAAAAATACTTTACCTGATGCTTATGCCGGCTTAGCTGCTTCTGCTGCTATCGCTGTCTCTGATATCCCTTTTAACGGACCTATCTCAGAAGCACGAGTTGCACGAATCAACAATGAGTTTGTTGTCAATCCGACTATTTCTCAACTTGAAGAGGCTGACATGGATATTATTATTGCAGGAACTCTTGATAATATAGTTATGGTTGAAGGAGAGATGAGCGAAGTTCAGGAAAAAGACCTTATCGAAGCAATAAATTTTGGACACGATACAATTAAAAAGCAATGCCAGGTTCAGCTTGAATTAGCTGAAATGGTTGAAAAATCTAAAGTGAAAAGAGAATATCCCCAGATTGAACAAGATAAAGAGCTTTTTGAAAAAATGAAAAGTGAACTTTATGATAAACTTTATGATGTTACAAAAAAGGGAATAAAGAATAAATCTGAAAGAAAAAATGCATATAAAGAAGTAAAAGAAGTTTTTGTTGATTCTTTTAATGAAGAAGAACTGGAAGAAAAGCAAAAGTTTATTGATAAATATTTTGATGATTTGCAAAAAACAGCTATCCGCTCCTTTGTTTTAAAAGAGAATAAGCGTTTGGATGGACGTAAACCGGATGAGATTAGACCAGTATGGACTGAAGTAAATTATTTACCTGCTGCTCATGGTTCTGCAATTTTTACAAGAGGAGAAACGCAATCTTTAACAACTGTCACTCTTGGAACAAAACTTGATGAGCAAGTTGTTGATGGAGCTGTTGTAGAAGGAAAGAGCAAGTTTTTGTTGCACTATAATTTTCCTCCATACTGTACAGGAGAAGTTAAAATGATGCGAGGAACAAGTAGAAGAGAAATAGGACACGGAAATCTTGCTTTACGCGCATTAAAACCTGTTATGCCTGAAGAGGAAGATAATCCTTACACAATAAGAGTTGTATCTGATGTACTTGAATCTAACGGCTCTTCATCAATGGCTACTGTTTGTGCAGGAACTATGGCTCTTATGGATGCAGGAGTTAAAATATCTAAACCCGTTTCAGGTATTGCTATGGGACTTATTGCAGGCGAAGAATCAAATAATTATGCAATACTTTCTGATATACTAGGTGATGAAGATGCTCTTGGAGATATGGATTTTAAAGTTACAGGTACAGAAGATGGTATAACGGCTTGTCAAATGGATATAAAAGTTGACGGGTTAAGTTATGATCTTATGCAAAAAGCTCTTGAACAAGCTAAAGAAGGAAGATTACATATCTTAAAAGAAATGGTTAAGCCTTTATCTAAACCTAGAGAAGATCTTAAACCATTTGTACCTAGAATAGTTAAACTAACTATACCTAAGGAATTTATCGGAGCAATTATCGGACCTGGCGGAAAAGTAATTCAAGAAATGCAAAAAGAAAGTGGTAGCACTATTGTTGTTGAAGAAGTAGGAGAATATGGTGTAGTTGATATAGTCTCTGAGAATAAAGAATCAATAGATTGGGTTGTAAACAAGATTAAAGGAATTACTACAGTACCTGAAATAGGGGAGGTTTACAAAGGAATTATTAAAAGCATTGTTGCATTTGGTATGTTTGTTGAAATACTGCCGGGAAAAGAAGGGCTGGTTCATATTTCTGAAATAGAGTGGAGAAGACTTGAAAAAGTTGAAGATAGTGGCTTAAAAGTAGGTGATGAAATTGAAGTTAAGTTGTTGAATATTGATGACAAAACAGGAAAATTGAAGCTTTCAAGAAAAGCTCTTCTTCCAAAGCCTGATCAATCAAAAAATAGATAAGGTTTTTTGGCGAATATTTTTAGTTAATTTTTTTTAGTATAGATTAGTTATCAATTACGTTGACCGTGAAAATAATGATTGCACCATCGCTTCTTTCAGCTAATTTTCTCAAGCTTGAGGATGAGATAAATATGATAAATAAAAGCAAGGCTGATCTTTTTCACCTTGATATAATGGATGGAAAGTTTGTACCCAACATAACTTTCGGCTTTGGAATAATCAAACAAATAAAAAAGGTAGCAAATAAACCGTTAGATGTTCATTTAATGATAGATGAACCAGATAGATATTTGAGCGAATTTAAAGAAGCAGGCGCTGACTATCTTTCTGTTCATTATGAAACCTGCAGTCATCTTCATAGAACAATTTTTGCAATTAAAGAATTAGGAATGAAAGCAGGGGTAGTTTTGAACCCTCATAATCCCGTTGAGTTATTGTATGAGATTGTTGATGATGTTGACTTTTTTTTGTTAATGAGTGTAAACCCGGGTTTCGGAGGACAAAAATTCATCCCTCGTACAATAGAAAAAATTAGTAAATTACGAAACAAGATAGAACAAAATAATTCAAAAGCTCTTATTGAAGTTGATGGTGGTGTTGGTTTAAATAATGCTTCTCAACTTGCCGATGCAGGAGCCGATATTTTGGTTGCTGGTAACAGCATTTTCGGGTCTGATAATCCATTAGATACTATTTCTAAACTCAAAGAGATAATAAAATAATTTTTTATAAAGATTAAATTTATTATTAAAAGAAAGGATCTTGTTTTTTCTTTTTAGTATCCTTAATTTTTGATTTAAAAAGATACTTATAATGTTCTTTATACTTCCATAATAAGTATATGTGAGCAACCATCATTACAATGCTTAATGGTGCACTCCCAGGATTTAGAAAAATATTGAAAAGAAAAATATTCAGGTTTACAGGCATTAAAACAACCAAAGCAAAAGGTACATAAATACTAAATACAAGGAAAAAGCCCATAGAAGCTTCAACAATTCTTAAAAAAGGCAAAAAATATACTGCATTATTTAACCCTTTCATAAATTTTTGAGCAGCTTCGCCTTCTAAAGTTTGGAGTGGCCCCATAAAATCAAAAAGACCATTTAATCCAAATAATAAAAAAACACCACCCAACATAAATCTGGAAATGTTTGTAATGAATTTTTCAGTCATGATTGATATGCTATTTTTTAATTAAAGACAAAAACACCCGATTAAACCCGGGTGTTTTTGTTTATGATTTTACTTATTAACTTCCTAATGTTGCTACCATAATAGCTTTAATTGTATGAAGTCGGTTTTCTGCCTGATCAAAAACAATTGAATGCTCTGACTCGAAAACATCTTCAGTAACCTCCATACCATCAAGTCCGAATTTTTGGAATATCTCTTCGCCTACAGTAGTTTCACGATTATGAAATGCCGGTAAGCAGTGCAAAAATTTAACTTTTGAATTGCCGGTTTTTTTGATAACGTCCATATTTACCTGATATGGTTTTAGCAATTTTATTCTTTCTTCCCATACTTCATCGGGCTCTCCCATTGAGACCCAAACATCAGTATATATAAAGTCAACGCCTTTTACTGCTTCATCAACATTGTCAGTGATAGTGATTTTAGCGCCGGTTTGTTTAGCTATTTCTTTGCATTCAGCAACAAGCTTTTCATTTGGTTGTACAGATTTTGGTGCTGCTGCTCTAAAATCTATTCCCATTTTTGCAGCTCCTACCATAAGTGAATTTCCAACGTTGTTGCGAGCATCACCCATATAGCAAAAAGACATTTTGTTTAATGGTTTATCAGAATGTTCCATCATTGTCAAAAAATCTGCTAATATTTGAGTTGGGTGATATTCATCGGTTAAGCCATTCCAAACAGGTACATTTGAGTACTCTGCCAATTCTTCCACTACAGATTGACCAAACCCTCTGTATTCAATACCATCATACATGCGTCCTAAAACTCTTGCAGTGTCTTTCATAGATTCTTTATGACCTATTTGGCTACCTGAAGGTCCAAGATATGAAACTTGAGCCCCTTGATCAAATGCTGCTGTTTCAAAAGCACAGCGAGTACGTGTTGATGATTTTTCAAAAATCAGAGCAATGTTTTTGCCTTTTAGTTTTTGCTGTTCCGTTCCGGAATATTTTGCTTTTTTAAGATCTAATGATAGGTCAAGCAAAAATTTTATCTCATTTTGGGTAAAGTCTAATAACTTTAAAAAACTTCTGTTTCTTAAATTGAAAGCCATAATGATTTCTCCTTTTATTATAAGTTAAAAAAATTAATTAAGATTATAAAATTTAAAATATTATTGTTCCTTTTTCATTTTTACCTATTTGTGATGCATCAGTAATTTCAGCTTTATTTTTGCTGTTTTCAACAAACTGTATGCATGCTTTTATTTTTGGAGCCATGCTACCTTCAGCAAAATGACCTTCCTCAAGATATTTTTTAGCTTCAGATAATTTTATTTCTTTAAGTTTTTTCTCCTCAGGTGTGTTAAAATTAATACATACATTTGGTACATCAGTGAGTATAATAAACTCATCAGCTTTAATCTTAGAGGCTAGTAAAGATGATGCTAAATCTTTATCAATAACAGCATCGATACCTGAAAACTTTCCATCACTTTCAATATATGCAGGTATCCCACCGCCACCAACGGTAATTACAATGTTTCCATCACGAGCCAATTTTTCAACTGCATGCCAGCTTGGAATATCAGAAGGCTTAGGGGATGGAACTACACGTCTCCAGCCTCGATCTCTTGGATCTTCCTTAAATATCCAGCCGTTATCCTTATTTAACTTGTCAGATTCTTCTTTTGAATAAAAAGGACCTACCGGTTTAGTTGGATTTTTAAAAGCTTCATCATTTTTATCTACTAATACTTGTGTAACTAAAGTTACAATATTTTTTTCTATTCCATGTTCGGATAAAACATTTTGTAACTGCTGTTCTATCATATATCCAATTGAACCTTGCGTTTCCGCAACGCAAAAATCTATAGGTTGTTTTGGAAGGCCATACAAACGCATCCCTGCTTCATGCTGCATTAAAACAGTTCCAACTTGCGGACCATTTCCATGACCAATTACAACATCGTATCCCTTTTTTATTAAATTTACAACTTTATTGCAAGTATCATATATGTTTTTTTCTTGCTCATGTATTGTTCCTGCTTGATCTCCTCTTAGCAATGCATTGCCTCCAAAAGCTATAACTAATAATTTGTTCATTTTGTTTTATGTTTTTAATTTAATCAATACTATTTAATATTAAGTTTTATAAAAACTTAAATAAACTAATATTAAATTTCGAAATAAAAATTGAAAATAAATGTTAAGATATATAATTTAAATCAGGGAACCTTTTTTGATATTGTTTAATTTTATACTCTAAACTTAAATTTAATATCTTTAAGATCCTCATTAGCTTTTACAACTTTGCTTTTTAGATTTTTCTTAAATTCTAAAAGTTTATCATTAATTGATTTATCTGATAAAGCAAGTATTTGTATTGCTAATATCGCTGCGTTACGCGAATTATCAAGTGCAACAGTTGCAACTGGTATTCCTGCTGGCATTTGCAAAATAGATAAAATTGAATCCCAACCATCAATAGAGTTGGAGGATTTAACAGGGACTCCAATTACCGGAAGATGTGTCCCGGCAGCAACTACTCCGGGTAAATGTGCAGCTGCTCCTGCTCCGGCAATTATTACTTTTACCCCTCGCTTATGAGCATTTTCAGTGAAATCCATGACCTTCTCAGGTGTGCGATGTGCTGATAATGCATTTATCTCAAAAGCAATTTCTAACTCTTCAAATAATTTCGCAGCTTCTTCCATCACTTTCCAGTCGGAAGTGCTACCCATAATGATACTAACTTTCGGCTCCATATTTATTTTATTAAATTAATTATTTTGAATTATTATAAGTCAATGTTACATATTATTTCAATTTTGAGCAAAAATAATAATTTAAGTGATATATTAAATATATTGGTGTAATTATTTAATTAAAATTTTGTTAAAATATTATATTAATTAGTTTGTTAGATTCTCAATTATAGGTCAATTCTAAAGTTTACGGAATTAAATTTTGCAGTTATACTACAATTTATTAATTTTGTGTTTTGTTTCAAACAAAAATTATTCTGTTAACATGCTGAAGATTGCAAGCTTTTTATTAATAATCAGTTTAGTCAGTATTTTTATTAATAAGAGAAGATTTGTGTTTGCATTAAACAAATCAATATTTACTGTAGTTTTATACTAAATGCAAATAAATCATTAAATTCTGTTTTGCTTGCTTTGTCGCCCGTCATTACATGTTTTTTCATTTATATAAATAATTTGGGCATAATTCGCTGACAAGTGAAATAGATTTTTATATTTATTTAATATTTTGGTAAGGAAAGTATATAATGAATTTGAATGATATAATAAATAAAAGAATTTTAGTCCTAGATGGTGCAATGGGTACTATGATACAAAAGGAAAACCTCAATGAAGAGGATTTTAGAGGTAGCCATTTTAAAGAACATAATGTACCGTTAAAAGGATTAAATGATTTACTGGTAATTACTCAACCTGATATCATTAAAAATATTCACTCTCAATATCTTGATGCAGGTGCTGATATTATTACAACTAATACCTTTAATGCTAATTATTATAGTTTAAAAGATTATAAATTACATTCAATAGTACATGATATTAATTATCAGGCTGTTAAAATAGCTAAGGATGTAACTTTTCTTTATAATCAAAATGATGATAAACCTCGTTTTGTTGCAGGTACTATCGGTCCTACTGCAAAAACAGCCTCTATATCTCCTGATATTGAGAATCCTGAATATAGAGATGTTTCTTTTGATGAATTAGTAGAAGTATATTATTGCCAGGCAAAAGCAATGGTTAAAGCAGGGGTTGATATTTTATTGGTTGAGACTGTTTTTGATACATTGAATGCTAAAGCAGCTTTATATGCTATTAATAGAATTTTAAAAGGATCAGATAGAGAAATTCCTGTCATGGTTTCTGCTACTATTGATGAAAGCGGTAGAAATTTGTCAGGACAAACCGTAGAGGCTTTTTATAATTCAATGCTTCCGTTTTCTTTGTTTTCAATTGGTTTAAATTGTTCTTTTGGTGCTGATAAGATGTTGCCATACCTTGAAAGATTATCTGTCAAAGCAAATATTAATGTTACAGCGCATCCTAATGCCGGATTCCCAAATGAAATGGGAGAATATGATCAAAAGCCCGCCGAAATGGCAGAGATGATTGAAGTTTTTTGCAAAAATGGGCTTGTTAATATTGTAGGAGGATGTTGTGGTAGCAAACCCGAACATATAAATGAGATAGCTGAGATATCTAAAAAATATTCACCTCGCAGGATTGTTAAAAATCCTCAAACAATGAGATTAAGCGGTCTGCAGTCGCTTGGAATTAAAAATAAAACCGGATTAATAAAAATATCTGAAAAAACTAATGTAAACGGCTCGAAAAAATTTGCTGACCTGATTAAAAATAAAAACTTTGCTGATGCTCTTGAAATAGCAAGAAATCAAATTCAGGAAGGAGCATACATGATAAATGTCAATCTTGATGATAGCTTGATTGATGCCAAAAAAAATATGCAAATCTTTTTGAATTATATTGCTGCCGAACCTGATA
>SL_3KL_010_SEDDRAFT_10000608_pt1 | contig 30015 bp, 28 predicted proteins | sample SodLakKL_010_SED_2_FD_10381 | JGI IMG/M metagenome (IMG submission 10381)
CGGGGAAGTTCTGGGCCTGCATGGCCAGGTGGTGACCCACAACGCCGGCCGGGTCCGAGGCCACTGGCGACTGCCCTGCGAGCCCCAGCGCCTGGAGGCGCAGCCGAGCGATCTGTGGAGCGGAGAAGGAGGGGCGCTGGACCATGATCAAAGGTACGAGAGAGCCCGTGAGCACGGCAATCCGGCCTACGACAACAGCTCCGCGAGCTCGCGAACCCGCGTCGTGAGGTCCAGGTGTCGGGCCTTGGAACGGCGAAGGTGCAATACACAGCCCCCACGCCTAATTTGGCTCAAGTTCCGAGCGCGTTCCCATGTTCTGACGCCGGGAAGCACTCTCGTAAGGTCACAGGAGAGGAAGGTGAATTCATGACGCTCGCCATGCTGGACCTTGGTTGGTTGACCCTGGTGGGAATCCTTGCGGGTGGGTTGACCAACTTCATGATCGGTGGCCTCTGGTACATGAAGCTCTTCAACAAACCGTGGCTCCAGGCCACCGGCCGCACGCCGGAAGATTTCGTAGACAGCTCACCCGGGGCCGGAATGCTACTGACCCTTGGCGGATGCTTCGTCACAACGGCAGTGTTGGCAATCGTTTACCAGTGGGGCGGTGGCCAAACCGTTCTGGATGGCCTGGCGGTGGGGGCCCTTCTCGGCGCCGGGGTGGCGGCCATGGAAGGAATGAAAGCCGCCGTATACAACTTCGACGAACGAGTGAAGCCGTGGGCCCTCTATGCTGTAAACGGCTCGTATGCAGTGTGCGGCCTGGCCCTGGCCGGGGTCGTCTACGCTTTGATCGTGCAGTAATCTGATTCCGCAGCCTGATCAGGAGGTCTGATCAGAAGGTGGGGCGCACCGCGTTGCCGGCGCCACAGAGTCGCAGTGCCAACGTCACCTTGATCCCAGGAGGCATCCATGTCGGACACGACCCGAACCAACCCCAAGGACCCCGTGGATCCCATCCCGGAAGGGTATGGCACCGTCACACCCTACCTCATCGTGGAGGACGGCGACGCCTTCATCCGGTTCGCTCAGGAAGCCTTCGACGCCACCCTCGTGGAGCGGGCCGACACCCCGGAAGACACGTTCTACGGTGACCGGACGGGAGGCATCCAGGATCCGTTCGGCACCCAGTGGTGGATTGCCACCCGGATGGAAGTCCTCTCTCCTGAGGAGATGGAGCGGCGGCAACGGGAAGGGTAGAACAGCCGAGCCCATCGGCTCTCCCCGGCCCTGGGTCATCTCTACCTGACAACGGGACGTCCTGGGCGGACGGTGCGCCCTCCCTCCCGGTCGCCTGGTCGGCTCGGGCCGCAGGGTTGTCAGCGCCGCTCCGTCCCCGGCCTCGCCTGCAGAGGCTCGATGTTCCTGGCCTTCCCCAGCAGGACGGCCAGGGTCGCCAACGTACCCAGCAGGAGGCTCTCCACCGGTCGCGGCATCCCCACCAGTCGGTACTCCCCGGGGATCTGGCGAAGGATGTAGGCGCCCTCCAGTAGCGAAGCATCCTTCCAGCGTCCGCCGGAGCGGATCGCAGACTTGGCCGACTCCGTCAACATCCACTGAAAGTTCAATGCAGGCTCGACGGTGCAACGGAGCACCAACGGTTCCGCCTCGCTCCCGTTCCGGAAGGAGTGGACCGCTCCCGGCTGAACCAGGAGCTCCTCACCGGGCCCAACCAAGTGCTCGACCCCGTCCACCGTGGCCAGCATCTGTCCCGTAGACACGGTGAACAGCTCACTCTGCTTTGGATGGATGTGGGGTGTGGGACCCATGGCACCAGGGGCGATCTGCACCTCGAACTCGAGCCGAGGGGCAGCGCTGTCCGGCTCTCCGAAGAAGGTCAGCGTCTCTCCCTGTGCCTCCAACGCAAACGTGGTGGGACCGCGTCGATCGTTCATTCCCCTCCCTCCGTGCAAGCTGGAATGCCAGTCCTCGATCTCGGGAGGGCCCATAGGCATCCCGGGAGGGCCCACATGAACCCCGGGACGGCCCACACGGCCCTGGAGGCGAAAATACGATGGGATTTCTGGGGGGGCCATGCGGATGGGTTCATCCCCGACGCTTGCCCGATTCCCGGCCCCCCTCGTACCTTCGCTGCCGTCTTATGCGGGCCTTGGAATTCCTGCCCCGCCGTGGCGCGGAATACCTGTCTCGCCGTGGCACGAACCCGGGCTCTCCCGCTTTCCGTTTCCTCATGACAGTCTGATGCGTACATGGGTGGGAAGCTGGTGAACCAAGGATGGCAGACTCGGCATAGACGGCCGTCTCGGCTGTGGATCTGGCCGAGCGTATGCCTGGCTTCGGTCCTCCTCTTCTGGGCAAGTCAGGCCCTCCACGGGTCCAGCCCCATCTCTCCCTCGGCTGCGGCTCCCCTCGAGGCTCCTCCGGCTACAGCCTCGGTCGAAGCTCCTTGGACTAGCGCTACCCTCGAGACTCCTCCGGCTCCGGCCCCGGTCGAATCTACTTCGGCTACGAGCCCCCTGGAGGCCGGCCAGCCCCCCATGGAGATCCTCTCACCCCAGGACTACGGTGCCCATCCGCAAAGCTGGGCCATCGTGCATCACCCGAACGGCCGGCTCTATGTGGCCAATGTAGACGGGATCCTGGAGTACGATGGCGTGGACTGGCGGCGCATCGGAACGATGAACCGGCCTGCCATGTCCCTGGATCTGGCCCCTGACGGGCGCATCTACGTGGGACTGATCGGGAGCGTGGGCTACCTGGCACCGGATGCCGTGGGCAACATGGACTTCCATTCTCTGGAGGAGGAGCTTCCGGAAGGGAAGGGGGATTTCAGCCAGGTCTGGCGCACCTGGGTCGTGGATGAGGCCGTCTACTTCGGCGCCAACGAGCGGGTGCTTCGCTACGATGGGGAAGGGTTCACGAGCTGGACTCCCGACACGGGCTTTCATCTGGTCTTCGCAGTGGGCGACCAGGTGTTCGTGCGAGAGCGGGAGCAGGGGCTCAAGGTCCTCCGCGACGGCGAATTCCACCTGGTTCCAAACGGAGAGCGTTTCGCCGAGTCACGGATCGACGGCATCCTGCCCTGGGTGGATGACACCCTCCTGGTGGCAGCCGGCCAGGAGGGAATCTTCATCTTCGATGGGGAAACCTTCCAGCGTTGGGGTGGCGAGGCGGTGGACCAGGCGGCCAGGGCCTTCGTCTACTCTGTTTCCCGGCTGAGGGACGGTGGGGTAGCTGCCGGGACGGTGATGGACGGCGTGTACATCTTCGACGAAACCGGCCAATGGGTGGACCACATCAGCCGAGATTCGGGACTCCCTACCAACGCAGTGAACTATGTGACCCAGGACCGGCAGGGCGGGCTCTGGGTGGCGCTGGATGTGGGCCTGGCCCGCGTCGATGTGGGAAACCCCGTCACTCGCCACGACCAGAACAATGGCCTGGAGGGCATCGTGAGCATGGTCCACCGTGACGGCGACGTCCTCTATGCCGGCACAGGCGAAGGGTTGTTCCGCCTGGAGCCGGGACCACGGGCCGTGTGGCACCGGGTGGAGGGCATCCAGTCCCAGACCTGGGATATGCTCCGGCACGACGGGCGGCTGCTGGTGGCGAACCACGCAGGCGTATTCGAATTGGAAGACAATCAGGCCCGCCCCGTCTACCAGGCGGAGAGCCCGGTTCTGGCCCTCATAGCGTCTCCCAGCATGGAGAACCGGATCTATCTGGGCACCTCCGATGGACTGGAGGCCATGGAATACCGAGACGGGAGTTGGCAGGGGCTGGGCTCGGCTGAAGGGCTGTCACACCCTGTGCCCAGCATCACTCTGGGGCCTGATGGCGACCTCTGGCTGGAGACCCTGGCATCGGGTGCCCTGCGCGTGGTGATGGACGAAGCGGCGTTTCCCGCCATCTCGGAGGTGGTCCAGTACGACACAGATGCCGGATTGACCTCCAACCAGCAGGTCCAGCCCACATGGGTGGGCGACGAGTTCTACCTGTCCGGGGTGGGCGGGCTCTTTGCACCGGTAGAGGGGGAGCACCGTGCCCGGATTCCGGAGAAACTCCAGGCCCTCTTCTCGGATCCCGGCGTCAGGCCCTGGAGCCCCTACCAGGATCAGGACGGACGCATCTGGATGCAGATGGCCAGCGACGATCCGCGGCGAGCCATGGTGGGATTCGTCCAGGAGGCAGACGACGGGACCCTCGAATGGCATTCACCGCCCGTCCTGCGCTGGATGGATGACCACTTTCTGCCTGGGTTCCATGCTGATGAGGACGGCGTCCTCTGGTTTGCTGGTGACATGGGATTATTTCGCCTGGATTCGACCCGGGAGGTTCAGACGGACCATGCCTTCCCGGTACGGATTCGTGAGATCATGGCTGGAGACGGGGTGTCCCTCCTGGACTCCCTGGCCATGGATCGGACGGTTTCCCTTCCGTATGAGCAGAATCGGGTTCGCGTGGAGTTCGCTGCACCTAGCTTTGTCGATCCCGGGAGCACCCAGTATCAGGTCCGGTTGGAGGGCCTGGACGATGAATGGTCGGATTGGCGGGATGAGCCGTTCATGAGTTACACGAGCCTGTGGGAAGGGCCGTACCGCTTCCAGGTTCGGGCCCGGGACCTGTACGGCAATGTGAGCGAGATGGCGTCGGTCTCGTTCCGCGTGCTCCCGCCCTGGTATCGGACGATCTGGGCCTATGCGGCCTACGCCGTGATGCTGGGCCTTCTCCTCTGGCTCTTGATGCGGTGGAGGTTGGCTCGGCTGGAGGCCCAGAAACGCCACCTGCAGGAGGAAGTGGCCCAGCGGACCCGTCAGTTGGAGGAAGCCACCGTCACCGATCAGCTCACCGGGCTCCGCAATCGCCGATACCTGGAGAAATTCCTTTCCGAAGATCTGGCCGGTGTGCGTCGGCGTTTCAGGGTCTGGCGTGCATCCAACGGCGAGGGCCCCCCACCCGACAGTCATGTCTTCTTTCTCATCGACATTGACCACTTCAAGCAGGTCAACGACAAGCATGGTCACTCGGCCGGCGACCGGGTCCTGGAACAGTTCGGCGAACTCCTGACCGAAAGTTTCCGCCCCACGGATCTACGGGTGCGGTGGGGTGGGGAGGAGTTCCTCGTGATCGCCCGCGCCCTGCCCGCCACCCAGGCGCTGGCCCTGGTTGAACGCCTCCGTCAGGCCGTAGCGAAGCGCCCCTTCCACCTCGATGACGGCAAGGTCCTGGCCCTCACCTGTTCCATCGGCTTCGCCTCCTTTCCGCCCATCGCCAATGCCCCGGACACCTTCGAGTGGCTGCGCGTCGTGGATCTGGCCGATGCCTGCCTCTACACCGCCAAGGCCGGCGGGCGCAACCGCTCCGTCGGGGTGGCCCCGGACCAGGGCAACCTGTCGGCGGAGGATGTGGAAACCATGCTGGGCGACCCGCCCCGACTGACCCCGGTGGCCGGGGCGACGATCCAGACGTCACCAGCATCCGGGACGACCATCCAGACGTCACCGTCAGTCGATGGATGACCCCCCGCGCGGCCGCTGCATCAGCCCCCCTTGACGAACCATGAAGGGAACTGTGAAGGGAGCTGGGTGATTTTCAAGGTCCAACCCACCCCGCAACGTGTGCTTCTCCACGGAGCCCCCTTCATGGCCACTGAACGCGTATCCTTTCCCGGCGCCCACGGCGACGAACTCGCCGCCCGAGTGGATCTCCCGGTCCACGGAGCCCCTCGAGCCTGGGTCCTCTTCGCCCACTGCTTCACCTGTTCCAAGAACCTCCGAGCCGTCGTCCGCTTCGCCAGGGAACTGAACCGGGAGGGAATCGGCGTCCTGCGCTTCGACTTCACGGGCCTGGGTGAAAGTGAAGGGGACTTCGCCGACACCAACTTCACCTCCAACGTCCAGGACCTGGTGGCGGCGGCCCGCTACATGGAGGCAGAGTGGGGGGCACCGGACATCCTGGTGGGTCACTCCCTGGGAGGAGCGGCCGTCCTCCATGCCGCCCACTCCCTGGATGCGGTGAAGGCCGTGGCCACCATCGGGGCTCCTGCAGACCCCTCCCATGTGCTCCAGCACGTCTCCGACTCCAGGGAGGAGATCGAGGACCGAGGCGAGGCGGAAGTCACCATCGCGGGGCGCCCCTTCCGGATCCGCCGCCAATTCCTGGATGACCTGGAGGAGACCCGCATGCAGGATGTGGTGGGGAACCTGGGGCGGGCCCTTCTCATCCTCCACGCGCCCCAGGACCAGGTGGTGGGGATGGAGAACGCGGCACGCCTCTACAAAGCCGCCCGTCACCCCAAGAGCTTCGTGAGTCTTCACGGGGCGGATCACCTCCTCATGGATGAGGCCGACAGCCGCTACGCCGCCCGGGTCCTGGCCACGTGGGCGTCCCGCTACGTGGAGCTGCCGTCCGACCCGGCTCCCGAGCCCCCCATCGACGAGGAGAGAGTCGTGGTGCGGATCGGAGAAGACGGGTTTCGAAGCGAAGTCTGGGCCGATGGCCACTACCTCATCGCCGATGAGCCCCGCTCCGTCGGCGGCACCGACGAGGGGACCACACCGTACGGACTGCTGCTGGCCGGGCTGGGAAGCTGCACCGCCATGACCCTCCGGATGTACGCTGACCGGAAGGAATGGCCCCTGGACGAGGTGCGGGTAGCGTTGAGCCACCGCCGCCGTCACGCCACCGACGAGGAAGACTGCGAGGAGGGGGACGATGCCCGCCTGGATGTGGTGGACCGGGAGGTGGAGATCCTGGGTGAGCTCTCCGACGAGCAGCGGACCCGGCTCCTGGAGATCGCGGAGCGTTGCCCGGTCCACCGGACGCTGGACGCAGGGGTGAAGATCCGAACCCAGTTCCGGGAGGAGGACTCGGGGTAGGCGAGCACCGGCCGGCAACCTGCCGGATCTGGCACCTTAACAGATCATATCAGCCACTGTGTGCCAAGTCTGGCGTATTGCGAACCTCGACCTCCTTGTGCTCCACCTGGACTACAATGAGCAGTACCAGATCGGAGCCCGACCCTCAACGCGACGCCCGTTCCTCCCGCCAGGCGAACTTGACAAGGACGTCCAGGGGCACGAATTGAAGGGTAGCCTCGTGGGTTGCAGTCAAGACGACCTTCGGGGCCTTTCCGGCTGCCCACGCCTCCTTCCAGCGGGAGGCACAGAGGCACCACCGGTCGCCAGGCTCAAGGCCCGGAAATCGGTACTCGGGACGGGGGGTAGAGAGGTCGTTGCCCCGATCGCGGCTGAAGACCAGGAACTCATCGGTCGCAATCACGCAAACGGTGTGGACCCCCACATCCTCAGGCCCGGTGTCGCAACAGCCATCCCGGTAGAATCCAGTGAGGGGAGCGTGGCTGCATGGCTCCAGTTCGGTGCCGAACACATTCAGGGGCATGGTGGCGTGAGCGAGAGGAAAGGGGGGAGACTCGGCACCGGTACCCGACATAGCTCGCCACGTGCCCCAACTCCGGCGCCAGGGCAGGTCCTCTTGCGGCGCCGCCACCCTCATCGAAGGAGGCAGCTATGAAGAGCAGATGGCTGGCAGGAAGTGCAGTGGGGTTGACCCTGGCAACCCTCCTGGGCACTGCTGTTCCAGCGCTCGCCCAGGGCACGGTTGAGAGGGAGTTGTTGGAGTTGAACCGGAAACTGTTCGAGACCCAGATCCTCCAGCAGGATCCGGGTTTCCTCCTCTCCATCTCCAATGAGTCCTATGTGGAGGTGGCCCCCGGCGGCGTCATCGAATCCCGGGAGGAGGTGATGACGGGACTCAGCGCCTTCGCTGCCGTGGACTCCATCTCCATCCAGAACGAGGAGGTCGTACGGTCCGGGGCCACCGCCATCGTCCTGAATCGCCTCGTCATCCACGGGCCTCTTGGCGGCCCCGTCAGCGGGATCGACTTTGGACCCATGAGCGTCATGACCGTCTTCGGGCAGGATGGGGACGAACGCTGGTCGGTGGTGTCACGTGCCCTCTCACCCTGCCATCCGGGCCCCCTGGAGCTGGGTATCTGCTGAGAGAAGAGGGCGATAGACCGGCTCCGTCAGCGATCCTCCCAGACCACCTCACCGGCCACGATGGTGGCCAGGATGCGCCCGTCCAGGATCTCCCCTGGCGAGGTTTCGCCGAGCTGGAACGGGTCCAGATCCAGCACTGTCAGATCGGCCCAGCGGCCGGGGGCGATCACCCCGGTCCGCTCCTCCACGAAGGCGGCCCGGGCTGTCCACGAGGTATAGGCCCGGACGGTCTCCTCGGGGGTGAGGGCCTCCTCCGGGTACCAGCCCTCAGGTGGCTCCTGATCCCGGTCCCTCCGGGTCATCCCGGCATGAAGCCCGTAGAAGATGTCCCAGTCCGAGCCCGGGAGGTCCGAGTTGAAGGTCAGGTGGGCCCCGTTCTCCCGAAGAGTGCGCCAGGCGTAGGCGCCCCGGATCCGTTCGGGTCCCAGCCGCTCCTCGGCCCACGCCTTGTCCTCCACAGCGTGGGGAGGCTCCATGGAGGCCACGATGCCCAGTTCGCCGAAGCGAGGGAAGTCGTCTGGATGCACCACCTGGGCATGCTCGATCCGCTGCCGGTTGTCCAGGATGGAGGGGTCTTCGTTGGCCACCTCCTGGATGAAGTCCAGGACCTCCCGGTTCCCGGCGTCTCCGATGGCGTGAACCCCCACCTGGAACCCGGCCTGCATGAGGTCGGCCACCAGCCCCTGGTTGAAGCCGTAGCCTTCGCCGCTGATCCCACGGTGACCGGGCTCATCGCTGTAATCCTCCAGGAGTCGCGCGCCCCGGGATCCCAGGGCGGCGTCGTAGTAGGCCTTCACCGCCCGTACACGGAGAAAGGACTCCAGGTCGTCGGAGGGACCCTGCTCCAGCCACGATCGGGCCAGCTCCTCGTCCCGCACGTTGAGCATGGAGTAGACCCGGATGGGGAGGGCGCCCTCGGCCTCCATCTCGTGGAGGACCTCCATGACGTTGGCCTGGGTTCCGGCGTCGTGGAGTCCCACGTAGCCTGATGCCGCCATGGTCTCCAGCGCCGCTTCGACTCGGGCCCGGACCTCCTCAGGGGTGGGAGACGGGACGGCATCGTCCATGAGGGCCACAGCCCGGTTCAGGAAGACCCCGGTGGGCTCGCCGTCGTCGTCCAGGAGGACCTCCCCTCCAGTGGGCGCCTCGGTATCCGCGGTGATCCCCGCCTCCTCCAGCGCCAGGTCGTTGGCCCAGGTGGCGAAGCCGTGGAGTCCCCGTAGGAGGACCGGGTGGTTGGGGACGGCCTCGGAGAGGAGCCTCCGGTCCGGGTACCGGCCTGCCCAGGCCCCTTCGTCCCATCCGCGACCCAGAATCCAGGATCCCTCAGGTACCTCCCCTGCCTGGGCCAGGACCCGTTCCACCGCTTCCTGCTCCGTCTCCACACCCACCAGGTCCACCTGGAAGAGGGAGTTCCCCAGGCTCAGGATGTGGGCGTGGGAATCCACGATCCCCGGAATGACCACAGCCCCGTCCAACTCCATGATCTGGGTGTCGGCCCCCTGGAACGCCTCCATATCGGCTGCTGTCCCCACGCCCAGGATCCGTCCTCCTGCCAAGGCCACGGCTTCGGCGTCCGGAGTCCATCCAGACTCCTGGGTCCACGGCGCGTCCTGGGCAGGGGTTCCGTCTGCTGCCGGCTCGCCCCAGTCCAGGGTGTAGACCCGAGCATCGGTGAGGATGAACTCAGCCGTCTCCACCTCCACCGATGTCTCTCCCGGACCGGCTTCGCACGCCGACAGGACCGGGAGTCCCAGGAGGAGCATGGAGAGAAAGAGAGCCGACCAGGGATGGGACCGGGGCGCACGTGGACGGGGCCACGACAGAGGAAGACGCATGGTTGTCTCGATGAGAAGGACAGGTGGGCGTCACCTAACTGTCAGGAAGGTGCGGGAGGAGGTGGGCTGGCGCCAGCCCTGGCTCGCTGTCCGGGGGATCCGGGGCAGGGAAAGGTGCACCGGCCCGGTCCCGGGCCGGCCTGGCCTTCAGCCTTCCTCTTCCGCCTGATTCCGCATATGGTTGGCCACCTCCCGGAAGCGGGTCTTCAGGAAGTCCCGTACCATCTCGGGCATCTCCTGCTCCTCCAGCGCCCGATCCATGCACCAGATCCACTCGTCCCGTTCCTTCTTGCCGATAGGGAAGGGGAGGTGCCGAGCCCGGATCATGGGGGGCCCGTACCGCTCCATGTAGAGCTGAGGCCCTCCCAGCCACCCTGACAGGAAGAGGTACAGCTTCTCCCGGGAGGCCTTCAGGCTCTTGGCATGGAGAGCCCGGATTCCGGCAGCCTCCGCGGTGGTGTCCATGAGGTCGTAGAACCGGTCCACCAGCCGGCGGACGGCGGGCTCGCCACCCATGAGATCGTAGGCGGTGGGAGTGGATTGGGTCATGGGGACGAAATGTAGGGCTTGTCAGCGGGGCAGGGGAGTCGCCTCAGTCGGCGCCGGGGCTCAGCAGGCTGATGACGGTCCGGTCGACACCCCAAGCTCTGCCAAGACGAAGGCGGCCCGATCTGGTGCCAGGGGCGGGTTGAAGCACCCGGCTCCTGCCAGCACAGGACTCTGGAGCAAGGCATCAGGGTCCACCGGGTCCCCCTGCAACTTCAGATGGGCGAAGAGGGGGGCCGAGGGGATGGCCTGGGCATGCAACCCACCTCCAGGGGCCGGGGTTCCCTGGAGGACCTTCAGAGCCACGGACCGGAGGACGTTCCCTCCGATGGCCAGGATCCGCCCCTGGTCTTCGTCCACCCCGACCACGACGTCACAATGGCTCCGGGCCCCGGTCCCCGTCTGCCGACGACGTTCAGCGAGGTTCCGGTAGACGGGACGGCGGGAGAAGCAGAGCATATCGCCTGGCTCCACGATCTGCTCGCCCAGATCGTAGGCCACGAAGCCGGAGGCTGGTGCCTGGCCGTCCCGGGCCCGGATGGCCTGGTCGAAGTACCGCCAGTGGGCGATGGCTCGGTGGAAGCGATCGTTGGTGCCGAGGCCGGCTTCGCACATGACCCAGGAGATGAAGGCGGCAGACCAGGGAGCGTTCCAGCGGGCGTCCACCCCATTCCCATTCCATCGTCCATTCTGGGTCCGCACGATCCCCGCACCCTCCGGCGTCACGGCCCAGTACCCGGCAATGGAGGATGCGACCCGGTGAGACTCCTGGGGGTTCAGGAGGGGGGCTCGCCGGTTATGGGCCTCGAAGCTGGGTGCCTCCCCATTGGCGGTGGCCCCGGGAGGAAGGAGGCGCGCTCCATTGACCCGATCAAGAACGGGGTAACCGAAGAAGGCCCATTCCTGTACCGCCACGTCGACGACCCGCTGGCGGATCAGTTCGGGAGGGAAGGAGCGGCACTCCCGGGCCACCACGGTCATGGCACCTGGCTCCCCCCGGACCCGGGCCGAGGGAGGCACCACATCCAGGGTCTCAGGCGCCAGCCGTTGAAAGACCGGGTCGTGAGCATTCTGAGCCGCGCCGGTGGCCGGGGTGGCCAGAGCGCCGGCCACGAGCCAGATCGCCAACAACCCCGGGTGTGGGAACCTCATGGAGCCTCCAGCGGGTGGATGTGACGGGCCTCGTCTGCGCACCGACTTTCACGGGGCTGGCGTAGATCTGGTATTGTCCTTCTGGACCTCATTCGACCCACCAGGGGAGCCGAGCGTTAAACCAGACCCCGGCACACGTGATTGGGTGCACTCTCGCCCCTGTGCCTGCCTGCCCGGAGTCAGCTCTCCGGTTCTGGGTCCGGGTCAGCGGCCAGTGCCTCCTCCACGGACCGGATCAGCTCGCCCCGATCGAACGGCTTGGCCAGGAGGGTGGCACCGATCCGGGCCGCCTCGCCCTTCAGATCGTCGGTCAGATATCCGGACATGAGTAGCGCTGGAAGGTCCAGGCCCGCCTCCCGACAGAGCCGGATCAACTCGAGCCCTGTGCGTTCGGGCATGGTGTGGTCAGTGAGAAGGAGATCGAAGGGCACGCTTTTTCCCACAAGCAGCTCCAGGGCGTCGTTCGCCCCCTCCGCCATCGTGACCTGATACCCCCGGCGGTCCAGGATCCGGGCCGTCACCCGGAGCACTGCAGGGTCGTCGTCCACCAGTAGGAGGTGGGTAGAGACGGGCGGGCCGTCTCCCTCAGCCTCCCTTCCCCGAGACCCGACCTGGGGTCTGGACCGGGCATCGCTCGCCCGGGACTCGCCAGGAGTTGCGGATGCTCCCGACAAGGCCAGTGGGAGGCGCACCTCCACGCTTGTCCCCTCGCCAGGGGCACTCCTGATTTCCAGCGCCCCTCCCAGACTTCGCACGATCCCGTGCACGGTGGAAAGTCCCAGGCCCGTCCCCTCCTCCGGTCCTCGGGTCGTGAAGAAGGGGTCAAGCGCACGCGCAAGGGTGTCCTGCGTCATCCCGACCCCGTTGTCGCGCACCTCCACCACGCCCTCGCCGTTCGCTGTTCTCAGGTGGAAGGAGATCTCCCCGGTCCGGTCCTCCAGGGCGAGATATCCATTCGTGGCAAGGTTCATGAAGACCTGTTGGAGCTCCACTGCGTCAGCCTGGACCACCGCCTCCGGAGCTTCTATCTCCAGACGGATGCGCACGGTGGCGGGAAAGATTCGCCTCAGGAGCTGAGTAACCTCCTCCAGGGACTCGGCCAGAGGGGTTCGCGCTCGCTCGCCAGAGCTTCCCCGGCTGAATCCGAGGATCCGGCTAACCAGCTCCCGGCCACGCTCGGCAGACTGGAGAGCTTCCTCCAGATGCCTCCTGACCTGGGAATCCGGAGGGAGTTCCTCCAGGGCCTCGTCCACCCCTGCCACGATGGGAACGAGGAGATTGTTCAGGTCATGGGCAATTCCCCCAGCCAGCGTCCCCAGGGACTCGAGCTTCTGGGCCTGGCGGAGCTGGGACTCCAGCAGTAGCTGCTGCGCCAGCGTCTCCTCCAGGCGGAGCCGCCCCTCCCGCTCCCGAGAAGCCAGATCCTCGAGCCGGTCCAGGAGGACCCCCACCCCGAGGGAGAGCACTGCTGCCAGAAACAGGAGGCTTCCGGAGGTGGCGCCCCAGGCATCCAGCGTGTACCCATCGTATACCGCACCCGCCAACGGCCCCGCGAGCCCAAGGTGGATAAGAACACCGAACCCCACGGTGGTGAGGGCGACCACCCCCAGGCTCCAGAGCGCAGTCCGGGTTCCCTGGAGCACCCCGGCGATGACGGGGACGGCGACGAGCCATACCGCCCCCGCCCCCGGAGGGCCCACCATGAAGAGAAGTCCGACGGCCAGAGCGTAGTTTACCCCCAGGAAGGCAACGGCCCTCCCACGAAACGTCAGGCCAGGGAGAAACGCTGCGAGCAGGAGGGTGCCGTAGACAGTCGAGCTGAGAAGCACGACCTGAGGCAACCCCGCCTGAAACGATGCCCAGGCCCCGGGGACGTAGGCCACCGCGCCCAGGATGACGCTCGCCCGGAGCATGCCATGGAGGATCGCCTCCCGGCTCTCGTGGATCAGAAGCGGGGGTGCAAGTCCGGGTCCCACCATCAGGGGGTACTCCAACCCGGAGGCACGGAAGGACCCAGCAGACATCTACTCATGGTGACGATTCGACCTCGGGAAGGGGGCTGGAGAACGAGGACCCCGGAGCCTGCTCGCGTTCGGGGTCTTCCTGGATGGGATCTACCGAGGGCGGGGAATGGGGGAGGCATCCTCCCCGATCCTCAACGGTAATTCCCGAACTGGAGCTCTAGGCCGAAATCCTCCTTCTTGAGGAAGGCGATGACTTCCTGCAGGGCGTCCCGGTCCGGGGCGCTCACCCGAAGCTCGTCACCCTGGATCTGAACCTGAACCTTCTTGAGCTTCTGCGCCTTCACCCGCTTCACAATCTCCTTGGCCGTGTCCTTGGGGATCCCCTGCTTCAACAGGATCTCTTGCCGGGCTCGACCCATGGTGCCGCCATCCACCGAGCCGGGATCCAGGTTCTTCAGGGGGACGCCCCGCTTGGCCAAACGGGAGACCAGTACCCCGTACAGGGCCTTCAGTCGCTGCTCGTCGTCGGCGTCAAGTTTCACGACGGCTGATTCACGATCCAGTTCTACGGTGCAGTTGGTGCCCTTGAAGTCGTACCGCTGCTGGACCTCCTTCTTAGCCTGGTTTACGGCGTTGTCCACCTCCTGCAGGTCCACTCCGGTGGAAACGTCGAAGGAGTGGGTCTTGGCCATGGGGCTCTCCCGGTCGATGAGATGTTCTGGCGCATAACCACACGCAGAAGGCTCAATGTATCCTCTCTTCGATGTGGGTACACCCCAGGGCCGTACGGCCCCAGAAGCGGCAGGGCCGACCCTCCAACGGCCCATGACTACGGTAGACGCCCTCCTTCATGAGCAGCAGGCAGCCGGTGCTCGCCCCGTCCTCCTCAAGATCGACGTGGAGGGCTACGAGGGCCTCGTCCTTGACGGAGCTAGGGAAACCTTGGTTGAGGCTCCCCTTGTACTCACGGAATACGCCCCGGGAGCGTCGATGACCTCTGGGACAGGCCCGGCGGCTGAGACCTGGGAGTGCGGACCGGGGCGGAGGAGTAGCCCATGCTCGAACTACCTGGCACCAACTGCCTGGCTCCAACTGCATGGGAAGATCCCGGAACGGTCCGCTCCAGGCTCACCGCCCCGAACCAACGTGAATTCCAACGCAGGCTACATCGCTGGCTGAAACGGGGCCCCCACAGGTTGGTGTTGTCGGTCACAGGAGAAGGAAGGCCGGCAGAATCCTGGCTTTGAGCCAAGACCCCAACTCAGGAGGCACCCCATGTTCATCGCCATCGAGCACGTCATCCACGACCCCGAGGGGTTTCAGGAGCGGGGGGAGGAGGTCTTCCCCCTCCCCGAGGAGTTCATCGTCCATCACTTCCTTCCGGCCACCGACTTCACCCGGGCGGCCTGCCTCTACGAGGCCCCCTCCATCGATCGGCTGCAGAGCTATCTGGATGGCAAGCTGGGGAGCGCCAGCACACAGCGTTATTTCGCCGTGGCAGAGAGCGTGGCCATGGGGCTGCCCAACCGGGCACCTGCTTGAATGGTGCCCCCCGTCCCCCGGAGGACGGGGGCGCGGGGAGCTCATCCCTCACGATCCAACAACCTGGAGGTATCGATGAACAGGCAATTTCTCATAGGCGGGACCACACTGGCCCTTCTTGCCGGAGTGGCCCTGGCCGGCGACCTGGACGTACACGCCGAGGAGGTGCTGCCCGAATGGAGCCTGAACATGACGGCCATCGAAGCATGCAGCTGCCCCATGTTCTGCCAGTGCTACTTCAACACGGAGCCGGCGGCACATCACCACCACGATGAGTACGACTCGGAGCACTATTGTCGCTTCAACATCGCGTGGCAGGTGAACGACGGCCACCACGAGACCACGGATCTGACCGGCGCCCGATTCTGGATGGCCGGAGACCTGGGAAGTGGGTGGGAGGACGGCCGGATGGACTGGTCCGTGATCCACTTCGACCCATCGGTGACGCCGGAGCAGCGAGCGGGGATCCTGGAGATCGTCGCGCCCCTCTTTCCGGTGGAGTGGGCCTCCTTCGAAGTGGGAGAGGAGCTTCCCATCGAATGGCAGGCCGGCGCCGAAGGCGCCGTGGCGACTCTGGACGGAGGCGATGCCGCCGAGGTCCGCCTCCTTCCTGTAGCTCAGGCCATGTTGGCCGATCCGGTTGTCCTGGACAACGTCCAGTATTGGGGTGCCCCCCGCCATGACGGTTTCGTCATGATGCCCAACGAGGTGGAGGCCTATCACCTGGGACCCAACGCCTTCGAATACGAGGGCACCAACGGCTTCATGATCACCGTGGACATCAATGCCAACGACATCGCTCAATAAGGGAATCCTGCCCGGGATGACGGCGCCCCCTTGCTCCGGGGGGCTGCCGTCACAGGGCCAGGATCCCAGAGGAGCTCACCGCCCATGAACATGACACGCTGGACCATCCTGGTGTCCCTGAGTCTGGTGCTGGTAGGTGTGCGCATCGCTTTGGCCGGACCGGAGGGGACGTCGGATCACCCCCATGCTTCGGAAACCATGGACCCCGCAGCAACTCCAGCTCCCGACGTGCGGTTCACCACCCTCGAGGGAGAAGAGGCGTCCCTGGCCGATTATCGGGACATGGTCATCCTTCTGAACATATGGGGGACCTGGTGCTCACCCTGCATCGAGGAAATTCCACACCTGGTGGAAGTGCAGAAGGTCATCGAGCCCCGAGGGGCTACAGTCATCGGACTGGCGGTGGATTCCGGGTCTTCGGACGACATCCATGCCTTCTGGCAGGATCGCCTGAACCTGGACCCAGCCTACCCCCTTTGGATGGGTACGAACCGAACGGTGCGGAGGCACTTCCAGGCCTTCGGGCTCCCCAACACCCTGATCATCGACGGCGATGGGGTCATCCGGGAGCGGTTCCTGGGCCTGATGACCCGGGACATGCTCCTGGAGGCGCTGGAGCCGTACCTCTAGCAGTCCGATCGGAAAGCCGGCTCCGGCGACCCCTGAGCTCAGCTTTGAGCCCGTTCCCGAGTCCCCCTTTCCGATCGGACTGCTAGGCTCGACCCGTGCAGAGGCCTGGGAGTTTCCATGCTGAGGCCCTGAGGGCTCAGTGCAATCCTTGCCGTGAAGATTGGCACAACCGTATTTTTTCAGCGTTGGCAGCAGGCCCTCTTCCGCAGGGACCCATGAGCTCTCCTCAGCTCGGCATCCGACTTCTGGGCCCACTGGAGGTCCTTGATGGGGGAGAGCGACTGACACTCCCTCCATCCAGAAAGGCGCGGGCCCTCCTGACCTACCTGGCGGCCACAGGCCGACCCCACCCCCGCAGCTCGCTGTGTGCTCTTTTCTGGCAGGACGTCAACGACCCCAGGGCAGGGCTCCGTTGGGCTCTCTCCAAGCTTCGAGGCGTGGTCGACGGTGAGGGAAGGACACCTATCGTGTCCGCCAGAAACCGGCTCCACTTCGACACTGACCAGGCAGAGGTGGATCTCCACCGCGTCCATGCGCTGGTGTCCAGGAGCCCAGAGGAGGCTTCCACCGAGGCTCTGGAAAGAGCAGCTCGAAGCTTCCGAGGAGAGTTCGTGGAGGGGCTGGAGCTCTCCGGATGTCACCAGTTCGAAGCCTGGTGTATGGGAGAGCGTGAGCGGTTGCGGAAATTGCGCGTCTCCCTTCATGAGATCCTGGTCGACAGACTCCGGGACGAGCCGGGAGATGCCGTCTCCCACGCCCTGACCCGCGTCCGCCTGGACCCCTACGCGGAGGAGGGTTACATCATCGCCATGGAACTCCTGGCCGAAATCGGTCGCACCCAGAAGGGCCTGGAGCTCTATGACCGGTGTCGTCGCACACTCTCTGTAGAGCTGGGGGTTCCTCCTTCCAGGGAGCTGGAGGCCGCCCGCCGCCGGATGAAGCCCTCTCCTCGTACTCACCCTACCGACCAACGGGCTGGATGGACCGGTACAACTGGCCTGGACGGGACGACGGAAGGTGAGATCCCGAGCCTCACGCAGGCGCTGGCCAACCTCCCTGAACCCGAGCACCTCCCACGGCCCGGGCCAACCGATCCTCCTCTGGTGGGACGTTCCGCTGAATTGGCACGTCTGGTCCAGGCCGTTGAGGACGGTTCCTCTCGAGACGTTCATACGGCCATCCTGCTAACGGGGGAGGCAGGCATCGGGAAGACACGGCTCCTCCGTGAGCTGGCGCAAGCGGTTAGATCGGACGGAGGATGGGTCCTTTCGGGACCGGTGTTCGAGAGCGAGGAGGTCCGTCCTTACGGTCCCTGGGCCGACATGTTGCGCCACTTGCCCCAGACAGCGTTCGATAGGGAGGTTCGGCATGGACTGGCCGGTCTCCTGGATGTCCGTGGGTCGGATGTCCGGACAGCCGGTCCCGCCGAACGGACCCAGCTTTTCGACCTTGCAGCCCGGCTGCTGCATCGACTGACCGAGGCCAGGGCTCCTGGGCTTGTGATACTGGACGACGTGCAATGGCTGGACCCTTCTTCCACTGCCCTCCTCCACTACCTGACCCGAACCCTCGGTTCGACTCCGGTAACCTTCGCCCTGGCAGCACGGGACGGGGAAGTACCGCCCGGATCGACTGTGGCCCGTCTGCTCCGATCATTGAACAGAACGGGCCAACTCCACCGGACCGACCTTGGACGCCTCACCGCCTCTGAGGTGAGAACCCTGGTCCATGCTGTAGATCCAGAGGCGGATGCCCATTCCATCTTCGCCACCAGCGAGGGGAACCCTTTCTTCGCTCTGGCAGTGGCCGCGTCCTACCGAGAAGGCATCCACCATACGCCAGCCAATCTACAGGAAGAGCTTCAGCACCGACTGGAACGCCTCGATTCCGGAGCCCGTAGGCTTCTGCCCTGGGCCGCGGCCCTGGGACGGGCCTTCGATGTACCCACTCTGGTGGATGCGGTGGAACGACCCGCCTCCCAGGTCCTGGAGGCCATGGCGCTCCTGGAGCATCGAGGCATCCTTCGCGCTACCGGCGCAGATCGGTATGACTTTGCCCACGACCTGGTCCGGGAGGCGGCGTACCGACAGCCTTCGGACCCGGTACGCCGCCAGATCCATCGTCGGATCGCCCGGGTCCTGGATGCGGTAACCCCGGACAAGGGACGGGAGCCGGGAGGTGTGGCCCATCATGCGGAGCAAGGAGGATTGGCCACTCTTGCCGCTGGCGCCTACGCTGAGGCAGCCGAACGTTCCCTCTGGGTCTTCGCCTTCGACGAAGCGTCCATCATGGTGGAACGAGGGCTGGCTCAACTGAACGACGTGCCAGATGACGAGCGAATCGCTCTGGAAATGGAGCTCTTGCGAATCTACAGCTTCTGGAGTATGCGGGAGCGCCGGCCAGAGGGGTTGGAGGCCCGGGTGGCGACGCTGGTGGACCAAGCCCGAGCCCAGGGGAGGACAAGTCTGGTGGCCATGGGGCATGCCATGCAGATGGAGCTCCAGTACCAGCGGGGTGCATTCCAGGAGGCAAAAGAAAGTTCTCTCAGGTATGCTGACGCCGGACGGCAGAGCGGTCCTGAGACCGCCGTTCGAGCGCTGGCGGAGACGGCGACCTGTCTCCTCCTCCTTGATCAAGCACCGAAGGATGCACGCCGACTGGCCATGGAGGCCAGCAAATTGGCAGGGCAACACAGTCTGAAGGTCGATGCCGTTGCCCTGGCCCGGGCGCTGCTGGACCATCACGACGGTGATCTGGAAGGCGCATCCCAGGCCTTTCAGGACGTGGTGCAGTGGGGACGGGAGGCCAACGACCGATGGTGGGAGTGTCCCGCCATGACCCGTCTCATCATGGTGGAATTGGATCGGGGTGATCCAGAACGAGCTGTGGCTCGAGCCCGGCAGGCACAATGGCTGGCGGAACGAATGGACCACATGGTTGAAGCAACATTCGCCCGCGCACTGGGCGCAGTTTCGACCGCATGGGTCCGTAAGGAAAGAGGGAGCGGGGAACCGATGGAAGGGGGATCCGCTGACAGCATGGAGATGGCGGACCGGGCACTGAGGGAACTCCGGGATCTGGACAGTCTTTGGCACATTGCCCAGGTCCAACTCTACGGGGCTACAGTGGATCTCCGGCACCGGCGTGTAGGCGCAGCGAGAGCTCGCGCCAGGGAAGCGCTGGAGGCATCTCGCACGCTGGAACGCCCCAACCTCCTGGCCATCACCCAGGCCCTCCTGGCTCAATGCGCCATTCTGGAGGGCGACGGGATGACTGCTACGGCGCATCTCCAGACCCCGGACGTGATTCGACCTGACCACCGCCTCTCACATCGAGCCCGGGAGGCGTTGGCACAGGCGGAGGAACTCATGAGAACCCTGACCCCCGAAGACACCCCGGTCCCCAGGGGTGGCAACGAGGGGCCAACCTGAAGGAGTTGAGTGATGGCCGACGTAATCCTGGAGCGGAGCTTCGATCCCCCGCTGACCGACGAACGGTTCAGCGAAATCACCGGCCGGCTCTCCCCTTGCCTGGATCGAAGTGGCATTCAGTGGATCAGGAGTCACCTTTCCGGGGACCGGCGGCGACTCATCTGTCAGTTCCAGGCATCCGACGCCGGCTCTGTACGGGATGCCCTTCGCCAGGCCAGGCTCGACTTCGAGCGGGTCTGGTCGGGTGAGCTCCTGGAGCCATGACCTAGGCAGCAGTCTTTCAGGGGGGAATGACCTCGGGATCGGGTGACCGAACGCCAGCCTCACCGAGGGGGGAAGGGGAGCCTGCCCATCCCAACAGGGAAGGGAACCGACCTCCTGGGATACACCATGACGAGGTCGCCCAATCACCTCAGGTCATCCCACCTCGAGGAAGGTCCGGATTTTCCCTCACGAAGCGAACCAACCGCTCCGCATAGCTCTGAAACGGCGGGCAGGTAATGCCGCTCCCCTGGAGATCCCGCTCCGTCTCCGACGTATCGTACCGGGTGGGGTGGGAGAAGTAGGGGACCGCCTCCGGCTCGATGCCGGTGAATGACGCCAAACCGGGCACGTGGCGAAACGCAGACAGGGCCAGCCGCGACGGTACCCGCATCCGGAGGAGTCTCCGGTCGGTGGCGACTCCCAGCATCCGGGTCATCTCTTCCACCGTGGGGGGCTGGGGATCTGCCAACTGGTAGACCTTCCCATTGGACACCTGCAATCCGCTGAGGTGATCCATGGCATCCACGATGAAATCACGCGGGACCACGTTCACCCGGGCACGGCTCGGGTCTCCGGGGAGGGGAAGGGGCGCTACCCGAGACCAGCGCATGATCCACCGAATGATGGCATAGGGACCATCATACTTCTGGGTCTCGCCCGTCCGGCTGTCTCCCACCACGATAGCAGGACGATAGACCGTCACCGGCAAACCCTGGTCCCTGGCGGCCTGGACCTCTACTTCGGCCCGGTGCTTCGTCTCTTCATAGTGGTTGTTGAAGGGCCCGGAATGGTGGAGATCTCCTTCCCGAAAGATGCCCGGATAGCGGCCGCTGACGTAGCAGGTACTCACGTACTGAAAGCGCGACAGACCACGAGCACTGGTGGCCAGTTCCAGCACGTTCCGGGTCCCCTGGACATTCACCCGCTCGGCCAGTTCCTTCCCTACGCTCAGATCGTACACGGCAGCCAGGTGCCAGATCTCCCGCACATCTGCTTGCAGTATCCGGTAGACAGCCCCCTCCATATCCAGTCCAGGCCGGGCGATGTCCCCCTCGACGATCCGGATCCGTCGCTGGCGTGTGCGGGTCTTTCCCTGGAGCTCTGCAGCCCGCGTCTCGGCCGCCTTCCGGTACTGGGGCTGAACCAGGGCCGTAATCGTCACATCTGGATCATTCCGGGTCAGGAGGCGAGCCGCCACCGCCGATCCCAGAAATCCAGGGAAGCCTGTGAGGAAGACGCTGTGGGTCATGGCGGATACTCAGAGCCCATCACCCGATGAGCAAGTGTGACGCGAGCCTGTTTTCAGTTCCCCCCTCAACCCGATTGCCCGACAAGGCAGCGTCTCCGATCGAGATCACGCGGGTCGTCCTTCAATCGAAGGGGGTGGGTCCCCAAACCGGATGGCTGCTCCGCTCCCTGATCTGACCCTCTGGCGAGACCGTGATCCAGACCCCGTCTCTGGGGTTGATGATGTTCACCAACTCAACCCCGCCCTGTGGGGCGGTGGAGCCCGTGCAGGGGACCTCCCAGCAGCGGGCGAAGGCCAGGAGCAACCCCGGATCACGTCCAACAGAACAGTTCAAGAAGACCACCTGGGCCCCGGGGTTCAGCACGTCCGTCAGCTCCCGAAACTGGGATTCATACTGGGAGAAGTTTCCCTGGTGAATGCCCGAGATGCCGAACTGGATCTCCACATAGCTCCACCCCGACCGGCGGTCCAGGTCTCCCTGAAACTCGAGCCCGGCGGCGGCCTCTTCGGAGAACTCATACTCCTGGGCACGGTAGCCATGATCATGAATGTAGAGGCGGTCGACCCCTTCACCCTGGGCTGCTGACGCGACGTTCTGAACGAAGCCGGACACACCCTGGAACGACACGGTCCGGACCCCGCTCATGGTGAACGTGGCCTGCCGGAAACGGGTCGCGATGACGTGGGCACCGATGCTTGGCACCGAATCCTGTCGCTTCCCTCCGTGCAGGTTGGCTGCAAAGATCTCCACATCGCCCTCCTCTCGATTGAGTGGATGCCGGAGCTCCTGGAATCCCGCGCCGACCAGCACGGCTCCAGGGTCCCTCTCCTGTTCATGCGAAGAAAGGTCGGCGGGTCCGCCCCCAAGACCGAAAGCCGGCCCCGGTTCAGACGGGAGCGTCAGGAGGGCGGCGCCGGGCTTACGATCCCGTGGTCCTTCAGCGTCGCGTCCAGGAACTCCAGGATATCCAGGAGCATCTGTCGGCGATTCTCCCGGCCCCGCACGTAGTAGTTCTCGTTGGGATAGACGCGGTGGCGAACCGGCTTGTAGTGCCGCTCCAGCTCGTCCACGAAGTGCCGGCTGGCCTCTGACTCAGGGAAGAACCCTTCGCCCTGGATCACCAGAAAGGGGGTGGTGATGTCCTCCACGAAGTTGATGGGGGACAGGTGCCGGTAGAGCTCCTCGTTCTCCTCCAGCGGGCCCAGCTCGTACTCCAGGAGCTTGATGTGGCGCAGCTCCTGCTCCTCCATGAAGTGGGGATAGTCAGCATACCCGGCGATGGGGACGGCGGCCTGGAACACCCCCGGGGCGAAGGTGGGCACAGCCATGCTCATGATCCCGCCGTAGCTCGTCCCGGTGATCCCGATGTTGTCCGTATCCACGTAGGGCAGGGTCTTCAGGTACTCCACCCCGGCCAGCACATCCTCCAGGTCGCACCGACCCCAGCACCCCATGTTGGCCTCCTCGAAGTCCTTCCCGTAGCCCGAGCTGCCCCGGATGTTGGGCATGAGGACCACGTATCCCCGCTGGGTGAAGAACTGGACGTGCTGCTGGAAGGTGTCGTGGAACTGGGAGGTGGGGCCCCCGTGGATCCAGAGGAGACCGGGGTAGGGCCCGCCCCCATCTTCGGCGTCGGGGGGAAGGTAGAGGTAGGAGGGGATGGTCAGGTCATCGGTGCTCTCGTAGTCGAACTTCCGGGGCTCCAGGAGGGTGCTGGCGACCTCGGCCGGCGGCCGGGAGTCGGTGAGCCGGGTGGAGCTGCCATCCTCCAGATTCACCACGAAGAGGTCAGCCGGCTCCAGGGGGGTCTGAAAGGTGTAGCTGAGCCGGTCTCCCTCCGGCGCCCACTGGGGGTTGGCCACCACACCGGCCTCTGGCGCCACCACCGTCTCCACCCCGCTCCCGTCGGCGGCGGCCACCTTCAGGACGTGGGTCCCATTGGTGTTGGAGGTGAAGGCGACCTGGCTCCCGTCCGGCGACCAGCTCGCCTCGCTCTGGTCCGCCTCCTCGGCCGCCACCTGGACCGGTGTGCCCCCGGCCAGGGGAACGACCCAGTAGTTGATCCACCCGCTGCGGTGGGACCGGAAGAGGACCCGGTCCCCGTCTGGCGAGACCATGGGGTAGCCGAAGGTGCCGCCGGACCGGTAGTCGAAGAACTCCTCGTCCTCCACCACCAGTCGCCGGTTCGTCCCATCGGGGGCGATCCGGAAGACCTGGTGCTCCACCCACCGATCATCGAGGCGGACGTAGAGGATCTCCTGGGAATCCGGCGTCCAGTAGGGGAAGACCTCGTAGTTCCGGTCCGTGGTCAGGCGGCTGACCTGGCCCGTTTCCACCTCCACCGTCCAGATGTCATAGGTGCCGAGCCGGTCCCCGGCAAAGGCGATCCACCGGCCGTCCGGCGACCAGGCGTAGGAGTTGATCCGGGCGCCCAGCCGGGTGAGTTGCGTCTCCTCTCCGGAGGCTGGATCCCAGAGCCAGAGCTCCTGGGCCCCCGACTTGGTGGAGATGTAGGACATCCACGCCCCATCCGGACTGAATCGGGGTTCCTGGGACGCCAGGAAGTGGCCGGCACCTCCCAGGTCCACCCCCAGATCCTCCGGCGGGCCCTCGCCGCCAGGCTCCACCGCCCAGGCCGTCCCTCCTGCGAAGTAGGTCACCGTGGCCCCATTCGGCGACCACTGGGGCGTCTCCCCGCCCACCACGGAGCCGATCTCCATCAGGTCATCGATGGGGAGGGCCTCCGGATAGGGATCGTCAGGGAAGCTCGTGCCTGCCTGAGGGATGGGCTCAGAGCAACCGGTAGCCAGGAACAGGATTAGTAGCAGTACGGGGCCGACAAGTGTCTTCATCTCGCGTGGCTCGATGGGTGGGATGGGGAAGAAAACCCTCCAATCTCATAGAATGGGACCGGTGGCCATCCCTGCGCCAGTTGCCCCTGGCGGTCACAGGATACGGCGTGCAATTCCTGACAGGGGAATGGCTGCCCCCACGGGCGCCTGGCCTCGTAAGGTCCTGCCTGAAGACACCGGCAGAGGACGACCACGGCTCGGACGGGTGCGGATCAGGGCCACCGCCTGGTCCACTTCTCATCGTTCACTCCGATGGTCCGGCCAACTGATCCAGGATCAGCCGGAACTGATCCAGGGGAATGGCTCCCTCGATCCGCCGGCCCGCCACGACAAAGCTCGGGGTGGCACGAATGCCGGCAGCTGCCGCAGCCTGATTGTGCATTCGGATCCGGTCAGCCACAGGATTGTCCTGGAGGCACTTTCGGAACGAGTCAGGATCCAGTCCGGCTTCCCTGGCCATCTCCTGAAAGACCCCGGGCGCCTCCCGGCTCGACGTGTTCTTCCACCGGTTCTGCCCTCCATAGAGCTCCGCCTTCATCTCCTGGAACCGCCCATGGTCCATGGCACACTCCCCGGAGCGAGTCGCCAGCTCTCCGTTGGGGAAGCTCCCCAGGACAAAGGGGATGAAGACCCAGCGTACCCGACCCCTCTCCACAAACTCCTCATGGAGTTCCGGGTAGGTCTGCTGGGCGAACCTGGCACAGAAGGGGCAACCGTAGTCTGAAAACTCGATGACGGTGACCGGAGCATTCTCAGCGCCTTGGGCGAAGCCCAGGTGTGAAGGATCCTCAGCCGCAGCGCCGGCGGAGGACCTGGAAGCCAACGTCTCCTCCCGGGTCTGCCCTTCCTCCTCCGCTCCACAGGCGGCCAGCATCCCGGCCAGGAGGAGGATCGGAAGGACGAATCGTCGCCCCACGGGTGGCGGGAGAGGGTGAGGGGCAATGGTGTGCGTCATGGTCTTGTTCATGGTCTATCAATTCCAGAGTTCAGTGTGTCAGGCGTTTCGGCCATGGTGCGTTCAGAGAGATCGTCACCATCACGAATCCAGGGGACCGTGGCCCTCCTCTGGCCCCTGGCGGAGCCGGGGCCACTCCTCGTGCCTGGGGGTCTCGGAGAGTCGGGTCAAAGCCCGATCTCAATGGCCGGCGAGAACTGGGACAGGTAGGCTGTCATGCGGGCGAACTCACCGCTCACCAGGAGAGCGCCAATGACCAGGAGGATCAGCCCCGTCACCCGTTGGATGCCCACGGCCCAACGCCGCATGATGGATGCCCCGGCCAAGAACCAGTTCAGGGCCACGGCAGAGACGAAGAAGGGGATGCCGAGCCCGATGGCATAGGCGCCAAGGAGGATCATCCCTCGAACCATGGTCTCCTCCATCCCGGCGTAGAGGAGGAGGGTTGCCAGCACCGGTCCGATGCACGGGGTCCAAGCAGCCCCGAAGGCGATTCCGGCCACCGCCGACCCTGCCTTTCCCATGGGCTTGCTCTCTAGATGGATCCTTCGCTCCCGCATGAGGGCAGGGAGCCGGAGAATCCCCAGCATGAAGAGGCCAAACAAGATGATCACCACTCCGCCCACTTGCTGGAGGAGGGGGAGAGCGTCCCGGGCCCACGAGCCCAGCGCCGTAGCCGAGGCCCCTAGCGCCAGGAAGACAAGGGTGAAGCCCCCCACAAAGAGAGCGGCGTGGACGGCTGCCTTCTTCCGGGCCCCGGCGGCCGATCCTCCGGGCGCCCTGGTGTCACTCCCTTTTCGGGCATCGTCCGGGCTCAGCTCGTCCAGGGAGAGCCCGGTCACGAAGCTGATGTATCCAGGGACGATCGGCAGGATGCAGGGGGAGAGAAATGAGACGACCCCTGCCAGGAAGGCCAGACCGATCCCCACCGAAGACGGATCCATCACCAACCTCCCGGCGCAGATAGGCGGAAGGGGACTGAGAGTTGGTAGGCGTCGGGAAACACCCGACACTCCCTGGCAGGCATGCTGCCGGAAAGGTCAAACGATTTCATGGCATACTTCGGCTGACGTGACGGTGCGCCGCCCGTTCCTCAGGGCCGTGCCACGAGAGGAAAGGGGGCAGTCAGGGGGAAAGAGGGGAACCGGATCACGCCGGCCCCCATGTCAGCCGCGGGGTGGTCGGAAGAGACCCTGACCGTCGTGGCGGGAGGCGTTGAGCTGATCCATGACCCCTGCCGGATTTCCCTCCGGGTTGGGCAGGGGGGTCGCAGGAGGAGCCGAAGCCAGGGCGACCCCAGCACAGGGGCCTGCGTTCGCCTTCTGGTCCGGGGGTCCGGACCAGGGGCTCCCATGAGGATCGTGGAACGCCGGCGGGGTAGGCGTCGCCTCCCCGGTGTCCAGGTGCACCACCTCCAACACCGGCTCCAGCCCCGGGCACACGAAGTCTGGGCCGGTCCACTCCGCCAGGATCCCTGCTGGAATCCCCACGAGGAAGATGAGGGCCAGGCCGGCCCGGATCAGACCGAAGGGGCCGCAGGCAGAGTGACTGGATCGTGCAAACATAGTTGAATCGTAAACGAGGGGAGGGCGCACGCCAAGCGTACAGGCGAAACGAATTCATCACGCGGACACGGGGAAGAGAACCCAGCGCCAACTGCCGGGTCTGACGTTGGGTCCTCTCCCCCGTGAACCATCAACCGTGATCCATCCAGTTGACCTTCAGCAGCCTCGTCAACGCGCTGACACCGATGCGGCGGCCTGAACCCGCTGTACCACCTCGGCGGTGGTCAGGACCTCGTTGGCAATGAACTGAAAGTTGGTCATGGCCGCCTGGTACCCGTCAAGCTCCGGAAACTGAGCTGCCGCTGTCCCATCAGACACCACAGCCACCTCGAATCCCTGTTCCAGGAGTTCCCGGAGGTGGGATTCGGTACAGAGGTTGGCCGACATCCCTGCCAGGATCACCTTGGTGATGCCCCGCTTCCGAAGTTGCAGAACCAGGTCATTGGACTCGGGACCGTAGACCTTGTGCGGGTTGGTGACGATGGTCCCTTCATCTTCAATGTAGGGCTTGTAACGCTGCAGCCAGTCCGCGCCGGATCCCTCCAGGTCATCCGTGTGAAGGTGTCCCTCCCGGTCAAACATCCCGATGGCATGCATCATCACCTCCAGTGGGCCTCCGAAGCTCCACTCGTGGTCAGAGGGGTAGTAGTAGTGGGGCGAGATCACCAGGGGCAGCGATGTCTCCTTGGCCACCTCCATCAGCACCTCCAGGTTGTCCCGGGTCCCATTGGCCACGACGCTTTCACCTACGGCACCCCACGCCACTCCGTCCTCATGAAGGAAGTCGTTCTGTGGATCCGTAATGACGATGGCCGTTCGTTCAGGGTCGAAGTCGACGGTGGTTTCCGGGAGCTGAGCGTGCAGAGGAGCAGCCAAGACCATGAAGAGGCCGATGGCAATTGGAATGGTCCGCATGAGTCACCTCGATGTAGATGTATTAGAACAATATCGTCCTACATCAGGGTGAATGCATCACCTCCCTGAGGAGTTCCCCAAGCTGGTGGCCCGCCGTTCGGACCCACGCCGGGTCCTGGTGGAGCCGCCCCATGAGGAAGCCACCTTCCAGGACGGCAACCACCAGGGTGGCCATGCGCGCAGGGACGTCCGGGGTGTCCCCCGCACCGGGGAGATCGAGGCCCTCCATCCATCGCTGAATCCTGTCCCTCAAACTGGAAAAATACGCTGCCAGGAGGCTTCGGACGTGCGGAGAGGACTCCGATAGCTCGCAAGCCAACTGTCCCAGGGGACAGCCCAGGGGACCGGTCTCGGGATCTTGCGAGTCCCCGGCAAGGTCGAAGAGGGCAAGGATCCGGTCGGTCATGGTGGTAGGGGATTGATCGGCACCTCGTGTGGCAGGATGCGCGTCCTCCACCGTGCCCAGGGCCGGCCCCACCAGCTCCGCTTCATACACCTGGATCCAGTATCGCACCACCTCCACCGCCACCGCCTCCTTCCCGGTGAAGTGGTAGTAGAAATTGCTCCGAGAGACCCCCGTGGCCACAAGGAGATCCTCTACGCTGGTGCCAGGAAATCCCTTCTGGTGAAAGAGCGCCGTGGCGGCCTCGATCACCCTCTCCCGGTTCCCGCTCATGGCTGGAATTCGGGAAAAGGCAAAGAAAGGAGGAGATCGACTGGGTGCACTGGCGGCTTCCTCCTCAGCGTCCAGCGCCCTCGAACTCGTAGATCCACTCGGTCAGCAGCCGTACGCCGTGGCCAGTCGAGCCCTCCGGATGAATCCCCTGCGGACCGGCTACGAAGGCATCACCGGCGATGTCCAGGTGGGCCCAGGGCGTGTCCCCGGCAAAGTGCTCCAGGAAAATTGCTCCAGCCTGAGCGCCCGGCGAGCCCGTATTGATCTGATCGGCAATCCGGCTTCGCGTGATCCCTTCGTATCCGTCCAGCGGCATGGGCCACACTCTCTCGCCGGTCAAGTCACCGGCAGTCCGGAGCGTTTGCTCCAGTCGCTCGTCGCGAGTGAAGATAGCGGAGTACTCCGTCCCCAGCGCACCGACCTTGGCTCCAGTGAGGGTAGCGATGTCCACGATGACCCGGGCGTTCAGGTGCTCCCGGGCGTACCAGATCCCGTCTGCCAGGATCAGGCGGCCCTCGGCGTCGGTATTCCCGATTTCGATGGTGCTTCCATCTCCGGCCGTGACCACGTCACCGGGAAGGCTGGCATCCCCCGAGATCATGTTGATCGAGAGGGGGACCACTCCCACCACGTTCACAGGGGCCTCCTGACCGGCCAGGGCCTGAATCGCCCCTACGACAGCTGCCCCGCCAGCCTTGTCCGTGTGCATCCGCAGGATCGAGGCGGCGTCCGTCTTCAGGTTGTAGCCACCGGTGTCAAAGCTATTACCCTTCCCCACCAAGGCGATGGGGTCGCCCGTGCCGCCGGGCCAATGGGCGATCAGAAGATGAGCCTTCATGTCGCTTCCCTGGCTCACGCTGTAGAGGGAGCCCATTCCCAACGCCTGGACCTCCTCGGGGCCCAGAATGGTGACCTCCACTCCGAGAGGCTCGAGAACCTCCCGGGCGTGGTTTGCAAAGGCTTCCGGATAACCAACCCGCCCCGGAAGATTGGTCAGCTCCCGGGCAGTGAAGACCCCTTCAGCCAGTGCTCTCAGGAGGTGGTACCGCCCTTCCACATCCTGGGGATCTCCGCTGTGCCAGACGAAAGTCTGGGCCGGTCGAGGACTCGGATCGCTCTTGAACCGGTCAAATCGATAGTTGCGCAGATCGATCCCGTGGGCCACTTCGGCCGTTAGTCGTGTGGCGGCAGCGCCCTCACCCAGGAGGATACTGCTGACGACGATGGCATGTGCGTCTGTAGCGTTCAGGCGCTGACTCAGCGCCGCACCGACTTCCTCAGCCTGAGGACGTGGAGTGCCCGCCACCTCTCCGATTCCCGCCAGGATGAGCCGATCGAAATCCAGATCCACAGGGGCGAGGAGCTCCACTTGGTCCCCTGGTTGACCGGTAAAGCCGGCGGCCCCCGTGGCGCGGGCGACCTGTTCCCGGGTGGCTTGGGACCAGCCGTCCAGAGCCAGGTCCGTCTGGCCTTCCGGAACCAGTAGAACCAGGGCGTCTCCAGTGTCGGGGATGACGTCGGTGAATTCGAACTCCGTACTCAGGTATTGTGTGGCTGATGCAGGCGCAGCCATGAGGGCGGCGACGACGAGGGTCAGGACCAAGTGATGCAGGCGTTTCATGTCCGACTCCTGATACTGAAGGTTC
>SL_3KL_010_SEDDRAFT_10000609_pt1 | contig 30014 bp, 35 predicted proteins | sample SodLakKL_010_SED_2_FD_10381 | JGI IMG/M metagenome (IMG submission 10381)
GCGAAACATCCAATTTTTCGATTACTTCTCTGGTATACGACTCCCTGGGCGATACGCACTTGATTACCACCTATTTTACAAAAACCGATACCAACGCCTGGCAATACAATCAAGCGGTGTCTGCGGAAAATATTCAAGGCTTTGATGGTGATGATGATCCCCCCATAGTTAAAGTTGGAGGTGGGGAATTTACCTTTGATGAGAATGGTATTCTCGCAACGATTACATCGGGTGGGGAAACCATCGGCCCGACTAACCCCACCTGGCCAAAAATCATTGCAGGCAAGGAACCCAACGGACTAGCCTGGAATAACGGCTCCGCCATTGACAACACCATCGAATTTACCATGAACCTTACCCAATTTGCCACCGATTCTGTGGTGGTAACCCAGGAAGCCAACGGAGGTGCCTCGGGAAATTTAACTACAATTTCCATCGATAAAGACGGTGTTATCACTGGTATTTATTCAAACGGACAAACCAGAGACCTGGCCAAGCTGGGTCTTGCAAAATTTTCAAACAACAATGGCCTGGCTAAAATCGGTAACAACCTGTTCGAGGCCACTAAAGAATCCGGCCCGCCGGATTTAGGAACAGCCGGCTCTGGAGTCGGAAAGATTTTCTCATATGCATTGGAAAATTCCACGGTGGATATTGCCGCAGAATTTGCAAAAATGATTATTACCCAGCGATCTTTTCAAGCTGTTTCCAAAACCATTACCACTACCGATGAAATGCTCAACGAAGTCATCAGCCTTAAAAGATAATTTAAAGCCAAAAAACTGACTCTTTTAGCGTTTCCGTTTCGAAAAACTCCAAACATCCTTGCCGCTTCCGCTGCAGTGGCAACTATTTGCCAGAAAAATCGCTCAGAATAATAAGTAATTATTTTATAGGCCGGTCCGATTTGACCGGCCTTTTTTTATCTATAGCTGATCAGCACTGCTGCTCAGGCTGGTATATTGCTTGCATTTAATCCCTAAAAAAAAGCAAGGAGATTGCATCGATGGATATTTCAACCCTTCTTGGTATAATTTCAGCCTTAGGACTTATGATACTTGCCATTATGAGCGGTAGCCACCTGACTATCTTTATTGATCCTCAGGCCATTATGATTGTTACGGGAGGAACCATGGGCGCAATCCTGGTACATTATCCTTTCAAGGAAGTCTTTCGCGCATTTTCCGTGGCAAAAAAAACATTTTTTATTAAAGAATTGCCCCCCACTTTACTTATCGAGCAACTGACCAGCTTTGCCGGAAAAGCCAGAAAAGAGGGGCTGCTGTCTCTTCAATCCGTGGCCAAGGATGTAGAGGACCCGTTTCTGGTTAAAGGCTTGCAGATGGCCGCGGACGGGCACGAACCCGAGCTGTTGGAACAGATGCTTGTTCGGGAAATTGATCATATACGTGAACGGCATGAAAGCGGTGCCGATATTTTTGCAGCTCTTGGAACTTACGCACCGGCAATTGGAATGGTCGGAACTTTGATAGGCCTTGTGCAGATGCTCCAAACCATGAACGATCCTTCCACAATTGGCCCTGCCATGGCTGTTGCACTACTAACCACTTTTTATGGTGCTGTATCCGCCAACGTTCTTTTTTTACCCATGTCCGGAAAATTAAAAACCCGATCACAATTTGAACTTTTAAAAAAAGAACTCATTGTTGAAGGAATGAATTCCATACTCGCTGGAGAAAACCCCAGAATCATGGAACAAAAACTTCATATCTATCTTGCTCCTAAAGACCGGCAAAGCGTTTTCAAAAAAGTTAAATAATAAAGACTTGATGTTAAACAGGAACAAAAAGAAAAAAATGGTCGGTGCTCCGGCATGGATGACCACTTACAGTGACATGGTGACTTTGCTGTTAACCTTTTTTGTTTTGCTGCTGTCCATGGCCGAGATGGATAAAATCAAATTTGAACAGGCGGTGACATCCCTACGGGGAGCTTTTGGAATAACCGAGAGCAAGACCGACAAAGACCCAAGATCCGTCATGATTATTCCACGGACCGTTTCCATTCCTTTTGACATGCTTCAAAGGGTTTATAAACAGCTGGAAATAAATATTAAAAAGCTGGAATTGGACAGAGATATCGAACTGGTAAATGATCGGGGAGCAATGGTGCTTCGAGTTACAGAAAAAATTTTATTCGATCCGGGTTCCAGCCGCTTGAAAAACGAAGCGCACCCGGTTTTACGAAAAGTGGCTCAACTGGTTTCACCGCTTCCTTTCGAGCTCCGCATTGAAGGTCATACCGATGACACCCCTTATATTACATCAGACCAGACAAACTGGGATTTGTCTGCCTATCGGGCTATCGAGGTTTTAAAATTTTTCGCTCAAAATGAGCTTCTCTCCTTGGATAGATTATCAGCAGTGGGCTATGGAGAGCATCGTCCGATTGTCCCCAACGATACTGTTGAAAACAGAGCTCTAAACAGGCGGGTGGAATTCGTGCTCGAATTTGCCGGGAACTACAGGCAGACACTTCCCTATTTGATAGATTCCAGTGACCAGTTGCCGTTTTGATTTTTAATCAATGAGTTTCAAAAAATGGAGATACAAATATGACTAAAAAAAAAGAACCGAAGGAAAATCAAAAAAACGCTAAGAATAAAATCTTCTTGATTGGAATTCCCATGCTGATTTTTCTGGTTGTTGGAGGAGGATTGGCCGCCTATTTCTACGGTGGATTTAATGGCTTTCGCTCTGCTGAGGCTGGCTTACAAAAAAATACCCCTACAATCAATGAAAGTCTGGGCCCTTTGGTTAAAATGGAGGATTTTGTGGTCAATATTATGCACAAAGACACGACCCGTTTTCTAAAGATGGGAATCACCCTGGAGGCCAAAGACAAGGAGAGCAGTGTACGGATTAAAAATCGCATGCCTCAGATTACCGACGCAGTCTTGCTTCTTGTGGGCAATAAACATTTTGACCAGATAAAAGATCTGCAGGGAAAATTGCAGCTGAAAGCCGACTTGATAGCGCATGTAAACTCCTTGCTTGGAAACGATGAACTCAACGACATCTTTTTCACTGATTTTGTGGTCCAATAACAGGAGTCAAACATGGATCGAATTTTGACCCAGGATGAAATCGATGAACTTTTGTCCGCCTTTGTAGGTGGAGAAATAGGAGATCGGTTAAATCCAGGTACCACTTGTAAATTCTCTGCTGTTTTGCCTGAGACCAGAAACATAGCCAGCATCGATCTGACCAAAGGCCAAAACTACAGCAAGTGGCGTATAGCCAATCTCGACAGCGTATTTAACGCCTTTGCCCGTTATTACGGCATCGGCCTTTCCAACAGCCTTCAGCGAAATGTAAATATTCAAAAAACCGAGATCGTTTCAAGGTTCTTTGAGGATTTTTTATCAAACCTTCAAAATGCCGGGGTACTCGGAGTTTTTTCTCTAGATCCCTTAAAAGGCAACGGATTATTTGTTTTTGACAAAAACCTATGTTTCGGCCTTGTGGAAATGCTGTTCGGTGTATCTTCCGAAAGCGATTTTTTGGTGCTGCACAGAGAGGTCACACCCATTGAGTCAAATGTTATCAGGTCTTTGATGTCAGAAGGCTGTCATGTGTTAAATCGTGCGTTCGCCTCTTTAGATTATTTGCATTCCAGCATAATCCGGGTGGAAACAAACTGGAAAATGCTAAATATCTTATCTCCTGAAACTGAGGTAATTCAGGTCGGTTTCTCAGTTTCTGTTGGAGAACTCAAAGGAGAAATCCTGATGATCATTCCTTATTTTTCCCTTGAACCGTTTAGAGAGAGGTTCCGTGAAGAAGGACTTTTGATGTCCGAAACTACCAATGATAGCAACTGGGCCAAATTTTTAGAAAAAGAGGTCATTAATATGGACATCTCTATTTCGGCCATTTGGGGAGAATTGCTCCTAACAGTTCAGGAAATAATCGAGTTATCAAAGGGAGATATTGTCACTTTCGATTACGATGAATCCGCACCGATTAAGGTATTGGCAGGACAAAGACAGAAATACAGCGCTCAACCGGGCTTATTGAATGGAAAAAAAGCCGTACGCATTGTGAAGCAAGCCAGTATAGGAGAGTAAAAAATGTCTGAAAAGAATAAGGATAAAAACGTCGAACAAATCGATCATAAATCAAAAACTCTGGAAGAATCATTGGAACCTGAAACTAAATTATCCAAAACGCAAACGGATAGGGGTTCCAATGCAAAGGATATCGATTTTTTGCTAGATGTTCCTCTTAAGATCTCGGTAGAGGTGGGTCGCGCCAAAATGCTGATCAAGGATTTTCTGAAAATGAAAGAAGGCGGAATTATCGAACTGGACAAAATGGCCGATGAACCCCTTGATCTCTATGTAAATTCACGCCTCATTGCCAGGGGTGAAGCTGTTGTGGTCAATGAGAAATTCGGCCTGCGCCTGATTGATGTGGTCAGTACTATGGAGCGCCTGGAAAAATTGAGGTAAATAAGGATGCTACATTTCCTGCCTGTTTTCATACTGCTATTTCCTGCTGATCTGTGGGCTGCCCAGTCAGAAACCATTGATTTGTTTTTTTCAGGCTTAAGAATGTTTATCGGGATGATCATTGTGGTGGGGTTAATGCTTCTGATCTATGTTCTGAACCGAAAAGGAATTAAATTTTTAAAAGGGAGTAAAACCGGCCATATCAAGATTTTGGAGATGCGTCCTGTCGGGGGGAAAAAAATTTTGTGCCTTGTCGAGGTCCGCGGAGAGGAAATATTGCTGGGCCTTGGAAATGAAAGGGTTGATTTTCTTTATCATTTCGATAGTCACCGATCGAATATCAGTTTCGAAGATAACCTCAAGGAACATTTTGAGACAAAAAAATGAAAATACTCAAGTTGAACTTATTGCTCTTAATTACGTTACTGATCCCATTAATATGCCCCGTTTCAGGACTGGCGCAGGATTTGCCAGGCCTGACCCTGAATTTGGGGTCACCCTCAGGACCGGCCCAAGTCTCAATGATATTGCAGATATTGGTTTTGATGACAATCTTGACTATGGCTCCCGCCATATTGTTGATGACCACATCTTTTATTCGCATCGTGATTGTCCTCTCTTTTTTAAGGCAGGCCATGGGCACACAACAGATGCCTCCCAATCAAATCATTATCGGCCTGGCCATGTTTTTGACTTTTTTTATCATGTCTCCGGTTTTTATCCAAATCAATGAAACCGCATTGCAACCCTACCTCCAGGAACAGATTGAAGAAAAAGCAGCCCTTCAGCTTGCCGTCACCCCACTGCGGGATTTTATGTTTTCCCAGGTCCGAGAAGACGATCTTAAACTCATGATCGAAATCGCCGGCAACAATTTACCCGAAACCAAAGAAGACATTGCAACCCTGACGCTCATTCCTGCATTTATGCTTTCTGAATTAAGAAGAGCGTTTCAGATTGGATTTATGATCTTCGTTCCTTTTTTGATCATTGACATGATCACAGCCTCGGTGCTGATGACCATGGGCATGCTTATGCTTCCACCTATCATCATATCTCTGCCTTTCAAGGTCCTTTTGTTTGTGCTGGTGGATGGATGGAATTTAATTGTCGGTTCTTTGCTGCAAGGTTTCTATTAAGTTATGCAGATTTAAATAAAAGGAGATGATGATGAACGAAGCAATGGTAATTGATCTCGCCAGACAGGCGGTAACAACTATACTTTTGGCTGCTTCTCCCATGATGCTTTCCGGCCTTGCAACAGGTTTGCTGATAAGTATTTTCCAGGCAGCAACCCAGATTAATGAACAAACCATGACCTTTGTTCCCAAAATTGTTGCCGTTCTGGTTGCCCTGATCATTGCCGCCCCCTGGATACTCAATATTGTGGTGGAACTTGCCCGTGAAATTTTCGGGACGCTGATTGTAATCACAGGAGCACAATGACGATGAGCAGTTGATGGGCAATATCAAGAAAGACGGGTTGAACTCTTTTGGAAATAGAACTCCTTTCATTTGAACGCTGGTATGTATTTCTGGTCATCCTGGCAAGGATGGGCGCCATAGTCGTTTCGCTTCCTGTTTTTACAATTTCAAATGCCGCAATAAGAGTTCGCCTTGCAGTGGCAGTGACCATGTCATTGCTTCTGTTTCCGGTCCTTGATTTTAAACTGTCCGAACAACAGATGACATCCATCGGATTTGGTCTGATTATTCTCCAGGAAGCTTTTCTGGGACTACTTCTTGGACTTGTGGTTCAGCTCTTGTTTTTTGCTGTTCAATTCGGCGGCACAATCGTGGGGTATCAAATGGGGTTTGCGGCAGCTGAAATCCTTGATCCTCAACATCAACAACAGGTACCCCTTCTGTCGCAATTTCAGAATGTCATTGCCATTTTGATATTTCTGGCCCTTGATATTCACCATATCATATTTCGGGTTATTGCTCGATCATATACCCTTCTACCTCCGGGAAATATGGATTTTTCGGGAAATGCAATTCCTTTTATTTTAACAATGACTGGCCAAATGTTTGTTTTGGGTCTCCAGTTGGTAATTCCTGTAATGGTGGTACTCATGGTGTCTATGTTTATTCTGGGGATCATGTCCCGGGTGTTTTCACAGTTACAGGTTTTTATGCTGTCTTTTCCCATCAATATTTCCTTGGCCTTGATCATTATTGGATTGAGCATGCAAATGGTTTTCACCATTCTGGAGCGCGAATTTCAAGGGTTACAGGAGCGCCTTCTACATATTTTGCAATTGGTTTGAGGTGCTGAGTGGCTGAAGAAAAAAATCAGGAACCTACCGAAGAGCCTACCGAAAAGAGGCGGCGTGAATTCAGGGAAAAAGGACAGGTCGCCCAAAGCCGTGAAGTAAACACCGCCATGCTGCTTACGGCCGCCCTCATAATGTGGTCCTTTTATGCACCTTTTTTCTGGGAGGATTTAAAATCATTTTTAGCCATTTTTTGGGGATTGAGTTCTGAATTTTCGGTCACTTTTTTGTCGGCAAGACAGATGTTAATTTTTGGGGTACAAAAGCTTTTCGGCCTAATTTGGCCAATGCTTCTTACTTGTCTGGTCGTCGGGTTTCTTTCCAGTTTTCTGCAGATAGGCTGGTTGTTCACGGTCAAACCTCTCCAACCTGATCTGAAAAAATTAGATCCCATCAAAGGCATGCGCAAATTTGTTTCCAAACGCTCCTTTTTTGAAGCTGCCAAATCATTCGGGAAAGTATTTTTAGTGGGTGCTGTGGCCTATTGGACCCTTTTTGTACGCTTCGATGAATTTCTGAGCCTTGCGGGAAATGAACTGGAACCAACCCTTGGTTTTATGGCCAGGGTAATGTTCATTATTCTTTTGAAATGCTGCATATTGCTCATCATTATTGCCGTGGCCGATTATTTTTTTTCCCGTTATGAGATGGAAAAGAAAATGAAAATGACCAAGCAAGAATTGAAAGAAGAATATAAAGAAAGAGATGGCGATCCTCAGATAAAGCAACGTGTACGGATGATTCAGCGGGAGATGTCAAAAAAACGCATGATGAATCAGATCCCCCAATCCGATGTGATCATAACCAATCCGACCCATTATGCAGTGGCACTTCAGTATAGAAGAGAAACAATGGATGCCCCGGTAGTGGTGGCCAAAGGTGCGGACCTGGTCGCTAAAAAAATCAAAGAGATTGGCAAATTACATGATGTGCCTTTGATAGAAAATCCGACTGTGGCCAGAGCTTTATACCAAGTAGAACTCGGACAAACAATCCCTGAAGAAATGTTCAAGGCCGTGGCAGAAATTTTAGCTTATGTTTATAAACTGAAAAAGAGAAAATAATGACGATAGATCAACTCGTTCAGCAAAGATGGGCTCAGTTTTTATTAAGAAGTGACCTTCTGGTCTCTTTTGGTCTGGTGGTTATTCTTCTGGTCATGGTTATACCAATCCCGCCTTTTTTACTGGATATATTCCTTGCATTAAACATCACTGTAGCACTGATGATACTGATTATAACACTCTATGTGCAAAAATCGCTCGAATTTTCAATATTTCCAACAGTTCTTCTGGTCACCACCCTGTTTCGCCTTTCCCTGAATGTGGCCTCCACCCGCTTGATATTATTATACGGAGACACCGGAGAATTTGCTGCTGGTAAAGTCATTCAATCTTTCGGGCAGTTTGTGGTGGGAGGCAACTATGTGGTGGGAATTGTCGTTTTCCTTATTCTCGTAGTAATCAATTTTGTAGTTATCACCAAAGGCGCCGGAAGAGTGGCTGAGGTGTCTGCACGCTTCACACTCGATGCCATGCCAGGAAAACAGATGGCCATTGATGCTGATTTAAACGCCGGACTCATCAATGAAGAGCAGGCTCGCTTCAGGCGGGAAGAAATCACCCGGGAAGCCGATTTTTTCGGTGCCATGGACGGAGCCAGCAAATTTGTACGGGGAGACGCCATTGCGGGAATAGTTATCACCCTGATCAATATATGCGCTGGTTTTATTATTGGTGTGGTTCAACAGGGGATGCCACTGCTGGAAGCAGCGCATAATTACACAACCCTGACTGTCGGAGATGGTCTGGTGAGTCAGATTCCTGCCCTGATCATTTCAACGGGAGCCGGAATATTGGTCTCCCGAAGCGCCGGACAAGGAGATTTCGGCACCCAGTTGAAAAATCAATTCTCGTTTAATGTGCGGGCCATATGGGTGGTTGGGGCTATATTGATGTCATTTGCTCTGATCCCCGGCCTTCCCTTTTTTCCTTTTCTGATACTTTCGCTCCTTCTTTTCACAGTGGCTTATTTTGTGCAGAGACATCAAAAAGAAATTGATACAGTCCGTGACGAAAAAGAAGTCACTATGGTCAGAGAAAAAGAGAAAGAAAAGGAGGAAAACTATGAACATCTTCTTTCAGTAGACCTTTTGGAATTGGAAGTGGGTTACGGGTTAATCCGGCTGGTGGATACCTCTCAGGATGGAGAATTGTTGAATCGAATCCGGCAGATACGTAAACAATTCGCACTTTCTCTGGGTTTCATTATGCCCCCAATCCATATCAAGGATAACCTTCAACTAAAACCCAACGAATACCGCTTTCTGCTCAAGGGGGTTCCCCTTGCATCAGCCGAAATGACCCCGGGTCATTATCTGGCTATAGATTCCGGAAATACTACGGAAAAAATGAAAGGAATATCCGCTGTTGAGCCTGCCTTCGGACTTCCGGCCGTCTGGATTTCCGAAGATAAAAAACAAAGGGCTCAGATGGCCGGCTATACGGTGGTGGATTGCAATACGGTTATAGCAACTCACCTTAGTGAAATGGTCAAAAACCATGCTCATGAGTTATTGGGCCGGCAGGAGGCACAAAATTTGCTTGATAATATTTCCAAAAATTATCCTAAGTTAGTTGAAGAACTGATGCCTAATCTGCTGAGCCTGGGAGGAATATTGAGAGTACTGCAAAATCTATTAAAAGAGGGGGTTTCTGTTCGAGATTTACGCACAATACTCGAAACCCTCGCCGATTTCGCTCCTCATGTTCAAGACCTGGATTTGTTGACCGAACAGGTTCGGCAGGCCCTTGCAAGACAAATTAGTGCAGCATTCGCAGGTAACGACAACATGCTTTCCATTATTACCCTGGACCATGAAGTGGAAGAAGCTATCCATGAAACAATCCAGTCAAATAGACACGGGGGAATCTTGGCTCTCGATTTTGAAAAGACCAAAGCACTCCTGGAAAATATCGGCAAACAGCTCGAAAAATTCAGAGGCGGAAACAATCCGGTATTGCTCTGCCCTGCATCAATTCGTCTTCATGTCAAAAAGTTGACGGAAAGATATTTTCCAGGCCTGGCGGTTATTTCCCATAACGAAGTTGCACCTCAAATCAAAATCCAATCTTTGGGAACGGTGAGATTTAATGCAAGTTAAAGTCTATGAAGCACAGGATATCCGGTCAGCAATAGAGAAAGTCAAAAAGGAACTGGGTCCTGATGCTTTAATATTATCCTCCAGAAATATTTACAAAACAAAGCTGGGTGTTTTGGGAAAGCCATGGATTGAAGTCATTGCGGCGGTGGATACATCCATGAAACCGGAAAAAGAACATAAAAAGACCGAAGACAAACCCTTCAAAAATGCAACTGGTCCTGAAATCGTACAGGAGACTCCGGAAAAAACCGATCCTTATCAAAACAAGGGGCTTTTCGAGGATATCCTTAAAAAAACCCAAGAGGTTTCCAGAAACCAAATGTATCTGAACCAGGATGAATACATTCTTGATGAATTAAAGCAAATGAGACAAACCTTTCAAGGGCTATCCCGCGAAATATCCGATATTAAAGGACAATGGAAAAAACAACTGTTTTATTCCAGCCCCAATAACAATCATCAGGAATTCACCTTGGGAAACTCAGAAAAAAAATTCGTGGATCAGCTCGGCCAATTGGGTATAGGGCCTGAAACAATTCATGTGCTCATCGGAATGATTAGAAAAAAAAGTACAAATTTTGACAACACAACCTATAAAAACCAACACTATATTCTCCAACAAGTGGTTGCAGAAGTTATCAATATCGAAAATCCCCTCGCCGTTCCCTGGAACGGCCAAAAACGAATTTCTTTTATCGGGCCTACCGGTGTCGGCAAAACCACGACCATTGCAAAAGTTGCAGCAAATTTTCTGCTCAATGGCGGCAAAAACGTCGCCCTGGCAACCATTGATAATTATCGAATCGCAGCAGCAGAACAGCTGAAAATTTACGGGCAAATTATGAATGTTCCGGTAGAAACGGCCAAATCCCCCCAACAGCTGCAAAATATTTTCAATCGGCATCAGGACAAGGATTTAATTCTTCTGGATACTGCCGGAAGAAGTCCAAAAGACGAGTTGAGCCTGAAAGAACTGGCAGCTTTTTTAGATCCCACCCTGAAAATAGAAAATCATCTGGTGGTTTCAGCTACAACCCGCGAACGTGATTTAAACAGCATCATTCACAGATTTCAAAGCCTGAAACTCCAAGGGCTTGTTTTTACAAAACTCGATGAATGTGATCTTTTAGGTTCGATTCTCAATGTTCACCTGCGGGTAGGGTATCCGGTATCTTTTTTGACCAACGGGCAAAAAGTACCGGAAGACCTTTTTTTACCTGAAGCCCAACAGCTTGCCAGGATGATTCTTCAAAAAAACGGAATAGTTGAACAATGGAATTTCAAAAAAAATGCGACCAAGCAGAGACTCTTCGTGCATTGAGCCATGAATTTGAATACAAAAAGCAGCGCAAAACCAAAGGCTTAAAAACAGCCAGAGTCGTTTCGATAACCAGTGGAAAAGGAGGCGTGGGCAAGACCATTTGTGTTGCAAACTTAGCAGTTGTCATGGCTAAACGGGGATATCGTGTTCTGGTAATTGATGCCGATCTTGGTCTTGCCAATATTGACCTGCATTTCGGACTTAATCCCAAGTTTAACCTGAATCACTTTTTTGCAGGTGAGAAAACGCTTCAGGACATACTGGTTCAAACTACTTGTGGAATTACGGTCCTGCCTGCCGGATCAGGACTTCAACAATACACCCACCTGGACTCTACTCAAAAGCTTCACCTTATGGAGGAGATCGACCTCTTGCACGGGCGCTTTGATGTGGTTTTAATCGACACGGAAGCCGGTATTTCGGAAAATGTTACCTATTTCATCCTGGCTTCTCAGGAAATTATTGTGATCACCACTCCCGAACCAACTGCACTCTCAGATGCCTATGCTCTGATGAAACTACTTTCCACCATGTTTAACGAAAAAAAATTCAAGCTGGTCGTCAATTCGGTGGTTTCTGAAAATGAAGCCCTTGATGCCTATCAGAAATTAATCCTGGTCAGCAGCCGATTTATCGACATCTCAATCGACTTTTTAGGGGCTATTCCCATGGATAAGCGTTTCGTTGATTCAGTCCGTAAACAAAAGACTATTGTGGAACTGTTTCCCAAAGCAAAACCCAGCCTGGCCTTTGAAGAACTTGTCGAAAATATTGAACTGAAATCGGAAAAACAGGCGCAAAAAGGATCCATGCAATTTTTTTGGAAAAATATGCTGTCTTATTCTGAAGCACAGTGAAGGAGCCTGAAAAAATGTATCAAACCACTGCATATGATCAAAGAGACGGATTGATTAAGGCCCATATAGATTTTGTTAATTTCATAGTACAACGGATGCGTCCGCAAATCCCCCTATTTATCTCAATGGACGAATTGAAAAGTGCAGCGATATATGGACTTATTGAAGCTGCCGGTCGCTTTGATCCTGACAGAGGGGTACTTTTTAAAACCTATGCCGAAACCCGAATCAGGGGAGCAGTTATGGATGAAATCCGTAAAATGGACTGGTTTTCTCGCTCCATGCGCGAAAAGCATACACGGATGATCAAAGAAATAAAAAGATTGGAACAGCAAATGGGACGGGACCCGGAAGAAAAAGAAATTGCAGAGGCCATGAATATGAGCACCGAAGAATATCAGAAACTTCTTAACGAAATTGGCCATCTCAGCATTGTGAGCCTAAATGAGATTCTCAGCGATTCGTCCAATGGGGAAACTTTCCTGGATCAACTCAAAGATATTAACGGTAAAAACCCGGAGGAAGCAATCGGAAACCAGGAATTAATTCAGGAACTGGCAGATGAAGTTGAAAAGCTTTCCGAAAAAGAGCGCTTGGTGCTTACTTTGTTTTATTATGAAGAATTTACTCAACGAGAAATAGCGGAAATCCTGGAGCTTTCTGAAGGAAGGATATCGCAGCTTCATACTCAGGCCTTGATGAAACTAAAGGCCAGAATGCTGGGTTAGAATTATTATACAGGATACCCCCATCAATGGATCAAACAGGATTACTTTATGTATTATGTTCTTTTACGATGTTTTGTGTTTTTCTCAGCGGTTTTTGCCTGTTGTTATTTTTTCGAAACAACAAGCGCCTGAAACAAATTAGTCAGCAGTTCGATGGTTTGGCGCAAAAAATGGGGACCTTTGAAGATTTCAAGAATACTTCGGATAATCCCTTTAAAAACCATATAGACAAAGAGGAACTAAAATACAGGTTCGAAACCATCCCCGCTTTAAAAACCCCAGTCTCAGACAAATATCGTCATGTTGCTCAATTGGAACGCTCTGGCCTTGGAGTTCAGGAAATAGCTGAAATTCTGGATGTCTCCCTCCCTGAGGCCGAACAGATGCTCTCCTTGGCACGACTTTCCAAGAGGGACTGAACATGAGTGCGGAACATATTATGGATTATGAAATACAAAATTAAAATCCGCCAGAAAAGTGACGATAAGATAATTAGCTAATTAAAAATGCTCTACAAAGCGATAGAAGGGAAAAAATATGGGTTCAGGTATATACAGCGCATTGTCTGGAGCTGTGGCCAAAATGCAGCAATTGGAAGTAACCGTTAATAATCTGGCCAACATTGGCGATATCGGTTTTAAAGCCGACCGGGTTTCTTTTGAATCGGTTTTTAACGAAAATCTACAAAACCGCATCGGTGGAGGCATAAATTTTACCAGAACCTCGGGCTCCTATACTGATTTTTCTCAAGGTGATATGGAAACAACCAATAGGTCCTTGGATTTAGCCATAAAAGGCGAGGGTTTTTTTAAGGTGGCTTTAGAAGATGGCTTTTTATATACCCGGCAGGGAAATTTTAAACTGGACAAACAAAACAACCTGGTAACATCCATTAACGATCTGCAAGTGATCGGTGAGAATGGTCCGGTGAATTTTCCTCACAATAATGTGCTGATCAACAGCGATGGAATTGTAACTGCTGATGGTATTGAAATTGGGCGGCTGACTGTTTATGAAGTACCTGACAATCAAAACCTGCTGAGAAAAGGAAACGGATTTTGGGAATTAAAACCGGGAATGGCAGATAAGCTTTCCAGCGGTGCAAGTCTTCTACAGGGGAGTCTGGAACGTTCCAATGTCAATCCCGTGCTCTTAACCGCTGAAATTATAGAGACCAAGAGAGCATATGCCGCTTTTATGAACACTATGAAAATTTTCAGTGATATAAGCGAAAAAGCACGAGAAATCGGAAGGCTTGGATAATTTCTCAGGCTTTTCATAAATGTTAACATTATTTACAAGCGGGGACAGTTATGATCACAGCTTTATTTTCAGCAGCAACCGGCATGAATGCGCAGGAGACCAATATTAATGTTACGGCAAACAACCTGGCCAATGTAAACACAACCGGGTTCAAAAGGAGCCGGGTTAATTTTCAGGATCTCTTTTATCAAAATGCAAGGGCTGTGGGAAGTTCAGCAACAGAAGATACCGAAGTGCCTACCGGAATTCAGGTCGGGCTGGGAACGCGGGTCGTAGCCGTGGAAAAAATATATACCGTGGGAGATTTTGAAAAAACAGGCAGTGACCTTGACCTGGCCATTGAGGGGGATGGTTTTTTTCAGGTAAATATTCCCAATGGAGAAACGGCCTATACACGTGACGGCAGTTTTAAAAAAGACAGCATGGGCAGGCTGGTCACGGCCGATGGCAATCCCCTTGTGCCCGAAATCGTTATCCCCCAAAATGCCACAAAGCTTGCTATTGGTAAGGATGGTACCGTAGTGGTTTATATGGATGACGAATCACAAGGCATGGAAATCGGCATTGTGGAACTGGCCAGATTCGGAAATCCATCAGGGCTTAAAAGCCTTGGCAGTAATTTTCATCAAGAGTCCGTTTCTTCAGGTGCACCCATTTTGGGAGCTCCTGGCTCTCAGGGGTTTGGAACGCTGGCCCAGGGATTTCTGGAACGTTCCAATGTAAGCGTCATGCAGGAAATGATCAATCTCATTGCCGGCCAACGGGCCTATGAAATCAATTCCAAGGCAATAAAAACAGCCGATGAAATGCTTCAGCAGACCAATCAGTTGATTTAATAATGAAACGATTTGTTTTTAGCATAGTTTTATTTCTTTTTTGTTTTCCCTCTTTATTGCTCGGCATGGAAATACATTTCAAGCAAGAAGTGGTAGTCGATACCGCCATGCTGACTTTAGCCGATGTGGCTGTAATAAGACCCTTTTCAAAATCTGAAGTGCTCTCTGACCTTGTCCTGTTCCCATCGCCTTCCAAAGGAAAAAAAAAGTGTTTTGACAGTCTCACGCTAAAAGCATATGTGCTGGATGCTGTTATTAATAAAGAATCGATTCGTTGGACAGGTGCCGACACGGTTTGTATCAGCCATGAAGTGGTATCAAAAAGTGGCTGTGAGATTCAGTCGGCAATCAACATCGAACTTCAGAAAGCCTTAAAGCCTCTTTCTGCTCAACGGGTTGCTTTTAACGTCAGAAATTTGCCGGCAGTCCCGAACTTCAAAACGGGAAAGGTAGAATATGAAGTGCTGTTTTCGGATCGGGATATTCTCAAAAGCAGACAGGTCAATGTCATCATAAGAGTTAATGGGCAGGTAAGGGAAAACCTGGTCATCGCAGGACATGTTCAGGCTTTTGTACCGGTAGTGTTAGCAACTGAAAGGATGAACCGGGGAGCGGTTATTGAACAAGAGCAAGTGCAAACCAGGGTAAAAAATATTGCCCAACTGACAAATCCTTATCTCGACCCTGATAAAGTCATTGGAAAAAGGCTGAAAAGGTCTGTCAATATAAACCAGGTGATCACCGAATCTGATTTGGATCTTCCCATTCTGGTTGAACGCAGACAAGTGGTAACCATGATTTTGCAAAAAGGATCTCTTCAGATCAGCACCAACGGATTGGCCTTACAAAAAGGAAAAATGGGAGATGTCATCATGGTAAAAAACATGAAATCCAACAGGGAGATACCATGCCGAGTTATAGGTCCCGGTTTGACCATGGTGGAATTTTGACATGATAACACTTTCCAGAATCTTAGGAATTATAAATGAATGCCAAAACAGTTTTAATTATGATCCTCGCATGGGTTTTATTCTTGTCCGGTTGCAGCGGATATCGACAAGTAAACGCTGTCCATGAATCAAGTCAAGCCCCACCCGTTTTTGAATCCGAGATTCCGGTTGTTGATAATGCACCTCACGCGACACATGGCTCTTTATGGAAACAGTCGCGAGCCTCTTTGTTTGCTGCAAACAAGGCAAACACTGTCGGAGATATTCTCACGGTGGCAATCTATGAGCAGGCAAGCGCAAAAAAGGAAGCAGCAACTTCCACCGGAAGATCTGCTTCGGCGGCAATGGGGATACCAAAGTTTTTTGGCATCGAAACAAGTATCGCTAACCGAAATCCTAATCTGGATCCTTCCAATTTGATCAGCGCTGAGAGCGCAACGGATTTCAGGGGATCCGGAAGAACCTCAAGAGAGGAGAAACTTTCGGCCACTCTAACGACACAGGTTGTGGAAGTTTTAAGCAACGGCAATCTCAGGGTGCAAGGCAGTAAAACAGTGCGAGTCAACAATGAAAATCAGGAGATACGGTTAACAGGAATTGTCCGCCCCGCGGATATTTCCGCATATAACATAATAGATTCCAAGTATATCTTGGATGCCAAAATCGAATATATGGGCAAGGGAGTACTCAGTGAAAAACAAAAGCCGGGTTGGCTAATCAGAATTTTGGACAATGCTTGGCCTTTTTAAATCTAAAAACAGGTAACAAATATGCATAAATGGATTGGTGGCTTTCTTTTCGGCATTTGCATTATTTCCGCCAGCCTTGCACAGGGGGCACGGATTAAAGATCTTTCCGAACTTCAGGGGGTGCGCGACAACCAGTTGATTGGCTATGGCCTCGTGGTGGGCTTAAATGATACCGGGGATAGCTCAAATATGAAACTCACCATGGATACCGTGGCCAATCTGATGGAAAACCTGGGCATGACTGTAGATCGTCGGGCAATCAAAGTTAAAAACGTGGCTGCCGTCGTGGTCACCGCAAGCCTTCCCCCCTTTGCCAAAGCAGGTACCAAGATCGATGTTGTGGTATCATCCCTTGGAGATGCCGACAGTCTATCTGGCGGTACTCTTCTGCGCACACCCCTTCTGGGCCCCGATCAAAATGTCTATGCCCTTGCACAAGGACCGGTCATTGTAGGAGGATTTTCAATAGGCGGCCAAGCCGCCCAAATTGAAAAAAACCATCCCACTGTCGGCCGAATTCCGGATGGGGGGATGGTTGAACAGGAAGTTCCTTTTGTCCTTCCTGCAGAAGGAAAATTTGTTTTTAATCTCCGGGATGCCGATTTTACGACCATATCCCGTATGACAAACGTTATCAACACCGAATTCAGACAAGAAATTGCCCAGCCCTTGGATAGCAGAAGTCTTGTCGTCAATTTGCCTTCAACTTATAACGCAGGACCGGTTCAATTCTTGTCCCATGTGGAAAATTTGGAGGTGGAAACAGACAGCAAAGCCAGAATCGTTATTAATGAAAGAACCGGAACCATCGTTATTGGAAGCAATGTCCGTATCTCAACAGTAGCAGTCGCCCACGGCAATATTAAACTGACCATTAAAGAATCCGCTTTCGTTTCGCAGCCAATGTCATTTAGCCCCCATGGCCGGACAGTCATAATACCAGACACGGAGATCGAGGTTCAGGAGGAAGATTCCCGCTTCGTGGTCATGGAAAGAGGCGTTAGTGTCGGAGATTTGGCTGGTGCATTGAATGCAATTGGGGTAACCCCCAGAGATGTGATTGCAATCTTTCAGGCTATCAAGGCAGCCGGAGCCATGCAGGCGGAATTGGTAATTTTGTAGAAAGGCGTTTATTATGAAACTGGCTTTTGACCCCCAAGTAAGTTATCCTGAAATTATGGCCAACCATGAAAACAGATCCGATAAAAATGACCAAAACACCTTGAAACAGCTCTGCCAGGATTTCGAGTCAATATTTATCAACTCACTCTTTAAAGAGATGCGAAAGTCGATACCGGACAATGGATACCTGAAGCATGAAATGAGCATGGAAATTTTTCACGAAATGATGGATATGGAAATTGCCAGGGAAATGTCCAACAGAGGCGGCTTGGGCCTTGCCCGCCTTATCTATGAGCAGCTTCAATACAAAAAAGATGCTGAATCTGAGTAACGCTTTCCTTTCATTCTCTAAACTATTGGATGGTTTCTGCCGATAAAAAAAGAAACGAAATACCATTTGGCAAGAATGGATATAAAGTTTAACAAGGAGCGTGGTTAATGAAAATATATTCCTGTTCAGAAATCAAGCAGCTTATCGCCGCGCAAAAAAATCCGCATATGGAAACTGCTCCAAAAAAGGTGGAAATCAAGGAAGGCGATAAGGTTGATTTTTCAACACAATTACAGCAGGTTCAAGGTATGGAAGAAAATCTTTCCCCCAATACAGACCGGCAGGCCAAGCTCCAGGAGGTTAAAGCACAAATTGCAGAGGGTACCTACTCTCCCGATTTGAAAAAAGTAGCAATGAGTCTATTGAAATATATCTTGAAAAGCAACAAAAATGGATAGGAAAATGCTGACAGAACTGCTCATTAGATTGCGTGATGTTATTTTAGAAGAAAGACAGGCCGCCAAAAAACTTTTAGTTGGCAAGATGCTCGAGTTGACAGCTCAGAAAGAAAGTTTGCTCAAAGAAATATCCGGTGTTATCGAAATTGTTGGCGCATTGACTCCTGAAGAAAAAGAACTGTCTGAAACTGTTTTCTCGGAAAATCTCAGAAACGCATATTTTTTCTTGTCAGCCTTAAGCTGGGTTCGTGAGTCAATGGGTTTTTTTGGGGACCGGATGTTTCACGAGTTTTATGAAGAAGATGGATCAAAAGTGGCGGGAAAATTTTCCGGCGTATTACTCTCAGGGAGGATATAATGTCTCTTGTCGGATCCTTGAATACGGGCCTAACAGGTATTTTGGCCAATCAGAAAGCCGTGGAAACCACCGGCAACAATGTGGCCAATGTCAATACACCCGGATATTCCAGGCAATTTGCAAGGTTATCGCCCAATATCGCCATCAATATCCAGGGACATATAATCGGCCAGGGAGTCAATGTGCTGGAAATATCCAGAGAGTATGACCATTTTATTTCCGGTCAGCTTCTCAATCAGCACAATGTATTGGGAAATGAAAGTGCCAAAAAAGGTCCCCTGGCCGAGCTTGAACGTGTTTTCAATACAGGGGAATATTCTTTGGCATCGCATATTGAGCGATTTTTCGGAGCCTGGCACGATCTGTCCCAGAATCCCTCGGGGTACGTGGAAAGAGACCGGGTACTTTATGAAGGAGACAACCTTCTGGATTCTTTTGCACAAACAAAAGGAGAACTGGTCAAAATCGGACAAAACATCAACTTAAGCCTGACCACAAAGGTCAATGAAATCAACCTCAAAGTTCAGGAGGTTGCCAAGCTGAATGAAAACATTCGAAACAAGGAGGTCCTGGGACATACGGCCAGCAACGATCGGGATAGAAGAGACCTTTTGCTCAATGATCTGTCCAATATGATAGGCATTCAAACCTATCAGTCGGAACATGGTCAAACCGGAGTTCAGCTTCCAGGAGGACTTCCTCTGGTACAGGGTAACTACACGGCACAATTCGAATCCTATTATGATGGCGATAACATTCAATTCCGGATCAAAACCGGAGATATCATTTTTCCTGCCACTAAAAACAATTTCGGCGGCGAGTTCAGAGGTTTCCTGGATATCCGCGATACCCTTATTCAGGAATTGGAAAATAGTCTGGATGAGTTGAAAAACAGTATGGTCACCCAGGTCAATGCTCAGCATGAGGATGGCTATGGCCTTGATGGAATAACCGGAAGACCATTTTTTTCGGAGGGATCAGATGTCATCATCGTTGAAATAAAATCCACCCAGGAGATTGCAGCAGCCGGAGCCACCACCGGAGCTCCCGGTGATAATGAAAACGCCCTTAGCATTTACGCATTGTTTAACGCTCAGGTTATTAACGATAAGGAATCCTTTATGGAGTTCTCTGGGCAAATGTCATCCACGGTAGGCACTGAAAGCAGAAGAAACGCCATGGCACTGGGAGGCGCTTCGGATACTCTGACCCAGCTGGAAAATATGCGCGAGGCCTCCGTCGGCGTGTCTTTAGAACAGGAGATTATCAACCTGACTCTATTTCAACGAGGTTTTGAAGCCTGTTGTACATACGTAAGTACAATTGATGAAATGATGGCAACGGTTCTGAACATGAAGAGGTAAGGATACAATGAAAGCCACTTTAGGTATGAACTATCGAATGCTGGGATATAACCTTGAAAGCATTTCCAATAAATTGTATGATTTGAGACAACAATCCGTTACAGGAAAAAAACTCAACAAGCCCTCAGACGACCCGGCCGCCATAAGACCTGTTCTCCTTTATGGGGCACAGAGTAAAATGACCGAGCGCTATCTGAACCATATGGCAGTTGCTAAAGGAAGCATGGAGCTTCTTGATTCCAGCCTGGGCCATATCGGGGAAATCATGGTCAGGGCAAAGGAGCTTGGGATAGCCTCAATCAGTGGAACTGTCAATGATGAAGATTTGCAGATTTTTGCCAATCAGATCGCTGCGTTGTTCGATGAAATGCTTCAAGTGGCCAACAGTCAGTCCACCGGCCAATTTATCTTTGCCGGGTATGAAGACAAAACGATTCCATTCACAAAAAACACAGATTATAATCCTGACGATCCTTCAACCGGCCCTTTGATGTATTATCATGGAGACAATAACATTAAAACCGTAGAAATCGCCCCTGGAAACCATATCCAGATCAGCCTGACCGGCAATGCACTTTTTTTGGGAGATGCTGACAATAATGGAGAGGTAGATCCCGGAGCTGTAAACCTTTTTTCGGTCTTAAATAATCTCGAAATTGCGGTGCGCGGCAACGATCTGGAAAATATAAGTGAAGGACTTAACCTTTTGGAAACCGGTGCCGAACAGGTGCGGCGCTTAAAAGGGCAGATGGGCAATAATGCCTGGAGAATCGATAGAGCAACAGAGCAGCTTGAGATAGCCTCCATCGAATTTAAGCAAATCATATCCCGATATGAAGATGCCGACATAATTGATGTGTATTCAAGGCTGGTTCAGCAGGAAACTGCTTTCGAAGCGGCTTTAAACGTCACAGCCAAGGTGGCGAGGTTGTCTATTCTTAATTTTATGTAATCGTTGACAATCAATTCAAAAAAAATCGCCAGGGAGGGCGGGATGCTGGTATTGACAAGAAAAAGCGGTGAGGGCATTGTCATTGGTGATAATATCAGGATCACCATTTTGGAAAACAAAGAGGGAAGAATTCGTATCGGTATTGAAGCTCCTCGTGAAAAAAAAATTTTTCGTCAAGAAATTTATGACCGGATATGCCAGGAAAACAAGGAGGCAAGTCAGTGGGATTTAAAGAGGCTCGATGCCATCGCTTCGATTCTTCCCGGGAAAAAAAACCCGAAATGAAAACCCTTCAGACCCGATTTGGTGAAATTAGCTATGACCCGAAAAAAGTGGTACACTTTCCGGAAGGACTAATCGGTTTTGAACAGCTCAGAGATTTTATCGTTATGCCGACAAAAAATGATGACGTTCTCTTTTGTTTCCAAAGTGTCGAAGAACCCCATGTGGCATTCCTGCTTATTAATCCAGCTCTTTTTTTTCCAGATTACCGTGTCGATGTAAGAACGGATATAAGAGAAAAATTGGGGATCGGAATAAAAGACCCCCATTTTATCCTTTCCACTATCACTTTCTACCAGGATAACAATGTCACCCTAAATCTTCTGGCCCCGGTCATTTACGCTCCCAAAACAGATCGGGCGGTGCAAATTGTCTCGGAAAACAGTGGTTACCAAAATAAAACTCCCTTGCCCAATACAACCAAATGAATCTATCCTTATTTTTTTTTTCAAAACACTGGATAATAACAACTTTTTTGTTGATAAAGTTTCTTGTTTTTTTTTCGCCTCTAAGTAATTATCAGGCACTTGCAATGACCAACGGCTTGCTGTTTGTCTATCCTGAGCCAATGGATTCCATTGTGGAAATATTGGAAATTGATCACGATTATTATCCCGGTATGGCCATAGAACCCGGAGCCTATCTGATTCAAGTCAACAAATACGGGTACGAAAAATATCAGAAGCGAATCTATATCGAAGCAGGAGAAATGTTTGATCTTTTTGTGGAATTGAGAAAAAGCAAGCAGTGGACAGATCCTGAGACGGGCATTGAATTGGTTTGGATTCCGGAAGGATGCTTTATGATGGGTTGCGGCAAGTGGGCTAAAGAATGCCAAGCTGATGAAATTCCCGCTCATGAAGTTTGTGTCGATGGTTTTTGGATGGGCAAATACGAGATCACCCAGGGAGTTTGGGAAAAAATCATGGGAGAAAATCCCTCCCGCTTTAAAAAAGGGGATAATTATCCCGTTGAGCATGTGAGCTGGAACAAAGCCACAGAATTTGCTTCAAAATTAAATATCGCTGGTGGATATATCGCACGTCTGCCAACCGAAGCTGAATGGGAGTATGCCGCCAGAGGTGGTGGCAAGAAAGAAATTTATGCCGGAGGCAATGAAATATCAAACCTTGGCTGGTATCAAGCCAATAGTCAGAATGCCACACATCCCGTGGGAGAAAAAAAAGCAAATTCTTTTGGGCTCCATGACATGAGCGGCAATGTTTGGGAATGGTGTCAGGATATTTACCTAAAAGACGCTTATAATCAAGGTCTTGAAAAGCAACCTTCTCGAAGAAGTCAACAGATGTTTCGCGTCCGCAGGGGAGGCGGTTGGGACTCTGAAAAACACCATCTTCGTGCTTTGTTTCGGGGGCGTTATCCCTCCGACTTACAACTCGAAAGCAACGGCCTTCGTATTGTTGTTGAACCAGACTGAACATCCCTTAGGTTAATGCCTATGTACCCCACTCCCCTCCCACGCGGGAGGGGAGTTTTCGTTCGGGGTGTTTATAATGATTAATTAAAACGATAAATTTTTATTATTTGTACTCGGTAGGAAATCGGGAACGATGCCACTCGTGCCATCCCCCTTTTAAAGCGTAAACATTTTCGAAACCTTTCTCTTTCATTTGCGCTGCCGTCCAGGCAGAGGTACCTTCGCCTGGTCAGGCGCAATACAGAATGTAAGTTTTTTCCGGATCATATTTTTGAGCCCATGTTTCCACATTTCTATAATCTTCGTAAACCGCACCGCTGATTTTCACCTGGCTTGCCCTCCAGTCGCTGCCGGACCTCACATCCAGAAAAACCACGTCTGGATTATCCAACATCTCTCTGGCCTCTTCCTTGGAGATGCGTGGGATTTCATTGGCCAGTGCGGCGTAGTTTGTGGTAATCAAAACCGCCACAACAAAAGCTGTTAAAGTTATCAACGTTTTCATTCTCGTAATAGCCATCTCATTTTCCTTTCTTTTTAATAAAAAAGATTATGCACCTGTCTGAAAATCATGAAATTTTTAACCAACAGGTGCGCCACCATTGTTTCTGCCCAAAATCAAGATAAAACCCGAAAATATGATAAAGCCGGCAATAAATAGACTTACCAACAGTAAATCCGGGTCCGTGACAATAAGAACAGCAACTGCCCCCAAATAAATCGCGGCAGATAAAAATGCGTAATGCCGCGATTGTTGAAAAGCAAACACATTAAAGGCTGCGTATGAAACAAGCCAAACATAAAAGGCACTGTATGCAATTGTCCATGTTATTTCCTTTCCGGCCATTCCTGAAAGTAACATGCTCAGTATTGCGATAAACAAAATCATCATTGAAAACTTTTCTACAAGTTTAGGATTTTTTAGTATGGGAAAGATTTGTCGAGACCTGGCCATCTTGGCCAGCGCTGCGCTACCCCCCGCCATAAGCAGGTTAACCGAAGCAAAGCTGCCGGCGAGAATAGCCGCGCCCATGATCTTTTGACCCATTTCCCCTGAAATGGCCTGGGCTACAACGAAATGAGGGACTGTGCTGTCAGCCAGACGTTCCATAGAGACAAAATGGAGCGCGAATTTTCCCCAGGATATAAAAATGACGAGAGAAACAACAAATGCACATACGATGTTAAACAAAGAAACCGGTCGCTGTTGATGAATCGTATTATGGTAAACAGCCAGTTCGCCGGCCATAAAAAGCCAAAAACCCAAGATCAGATGCCTCCAGTGCAAAGGCTCAGATTGCATGGTATTTTGAGCTTCGACAATCGTTTTTTCCCAGTTCACAAGCCCGGAAATAAGCAAAAATAAAATTGATCCCAAAAAAATAAAAACAGAAATGCCCTGAAGGCATCGGGATAATGAAGGTCTCATTATGTTGATGCCAACGATGAATACAAGAAAGCATACGGAGAAAAACAGGTTTGGAAACCAATACAGAAATATCTCATTAAAAACAAAACCGGCTTTGGCTAAGATCAGCGTGGATACGGCAATGCAAAAAGGGACCAATGAGGAAAGTTGCAAAAGTGATATGATCCATCGGCGGAGGCCTTTCACAAATATTTTTGGGTAAGAGGAATTTTCGTTGTGAAAAAGCTGTTTAAACAGATATGTGGTCCGCAGGTTAAGCATGGCAAAAATCGGAAGCACCCACAACATCCAAAATCCTGTTTCACCCGCGCCATTGCCAAGGATCACAAGAGACAAAGGAGATATCATAAAGCCGGTGATCATAAACGTTGTAATTAACAAATTTGTTTTTTGCACATTTTGATCATCCATCGTTTTGTCTCCTCTGGCTATGAGGACTCCGCCAATTTATTATCAGTTCTGAGTAAACATTTTAAATATATTTTGACCTGATTCATAAATTGTCAAGCAACACAACAAAATCCTAATGGTTTTTTAACAGAACCCCAATATTGCCATATTACGATTTTAATTTTTTCAACTCTATTAAAAACCTATAAGGGGGAGAAAAAAATGGAACCTGTAAAAATCCTTTTTATTTGCGTTCATAACAGCGCAAGAAGCCAGATGGCGGAAGCATTTGCCAACCGAGCGGGCAGAGACACTGTATTGGCTGAAAGCGCGGGCCTCGAGCCCAGGCCTGTTTTGCCATCTGTGATTGAAGCTATGAAAGAAGTGGATATTGACCTTAGCCAAAACAGCTCAGACTCGGTTTTCGAGTTCTGCAAACAGGGGCGACTCTACGATTATGTAATAACCGTTTGCAAAGAATCGGAGGAAAAAGAATGCCCTATATTTCCGGGCCTCGCCAGGAGGCTTTCCTGGCCTTTTAATGATCCTCAAAAACTGGAGGGCACCGCTGAAGAAAAAAAACAGGCTTTGAGGCGACTTAGAGACGAGATCAACAAAAAAGTAACGGATTTCGTTAAAAACCTTCCTGCATAAATTTTACTTGCGAACAAGTATTTCATGGTTTATCATTTCCTTTGAGTGTAACCTGCTTGTGTAAAAAGACTTGTGCTCAATAGTAGGTGCGAATTCATTCGCACAATGTGAACCCCGTTGTCCATTACAGTGTCTATGACCGTTTTTACAGTTTGAGTCTTTTATTACTTACAATCAACGGCCTTTTTAAGAAAGGGGGAAATCATGTACGACAAGGAAAAACTTTGTGAAAAGATACAATCCATCTATCCCGATATCGGTGAATGCGGTATTGATGTTGATGTAGAATACGATGAAGAAAAAAAAACATGGATCGTATCTCTTAAAAAAGACAATAACACAATCAAGCATCATCTTGACGAAAATGATGCAACTCTATGCATGGACGGAAAACAGTGTGTAAGCCTCGGCCTGGAAATTGCCCAACTCAAAGATACTGCGGAAAGGTTCCCTGGTGTGTAAAACGGGTTATCGCTAATTCTACAACTTTGCAAATGCTCTGGCATTAAGCAGGAACCTGATTAGGGCAGAATTGACGATAAACATTCAAAGCTTGCGCCGCCTGAGAAGGCGGCGCTGATCGTTACTTCCACTTAAAACGAGTTAGTCGAATGAAGAACAGAACCGAAACCGATTCCATGGGAACCGTTAAAGTCCCTGTGGATGCTTATTACGGTGCCAATACTTTAAGAGCATCCGAAAACTTTAAAATCAGTCAGTGGAAAATACCCCATGAACTGATCAATTCCCTTGCATTAATTAAAAAATGCGCATCCCAAAGCAATTTAGATTTACAATTGCTGGATCAAAAAATTGCAGAGGCAATTCAAAAGGCAGCTGATGATGTCATGGACGGGAAACTGGAAGATCAATTCATTTTGGATGTATTTCAGACTGGATCCGGAACATCCACCAACATGAACGTCAATGAGGTTATTGCAGGACGTGCCAACGAAATTCTCACCGGCCAAAAGGGAGGAAAAGCCCCGGTGCATCCCAATGACCATGTCAACCTGGGTCAATCAACCAATGACGTTATGCCATCGGCTATCCATATTGCAGCGTTAAAGCTGATCAGGGGAAAACTGGTTCCTGCCCTTGAACAGCTCTGCATAGCGCTTCTTCAAAAGACATTCGAGTTTAAAGACATTAAAAAAATCGGAAGAACTCATCTTCAGGATGCGGTGGTTTTAACATTGGGAGATGAGTTTTCAGGGTACGCACGGCAAATCAAGCTGGGAATTGAAAGAATCAAAAACGTTGAAAATCACCTTTCAGAATTGGCTCTGGGGGGAACCGCCGTGGGTACCGGCTTAAACGCTCACCCCGATTTTGCACAAAAAACCATCGAACTTATCAATAAAGAAACCAACCTGAGTTTTACCGAAGCAATCAACCATTTTGAAGCCCAGGCCACACAAGATACCGCTGTGGAAGCCAGTGGGGCGTTGAAGGCAATCGCCGTCAGCCTCATAAAAATAGCCAATGATATCCGATGGCTTTCTTCCGGACCCCGGTGCGGCATCGGTGAAATCACCATACCAGAATTACAGCCCGGGTCTTCCATGATGCCCGGAAAAGTCAACCCGGTTATCGCCGAAGCTGTCATTCAGGCCGCCTTTCAGGTGATTGGAAATGATACAGTCATAACATTGGCCGGCCAGTCGGGAAATTTCGAACTGAATGTATGTATGCCACTGATCGGCTATAATCTGATTCATTCCATCAGCTTGTTGGCCAAAGCATCCAAACACTTTGCAGAAAGATGTATCGAAGGTGTCGGCGCAAACCGGGAGCAATGTAGATTAAACATAGAAAAAAGCCTTGCTCTGGCTACAAACCTGGTTCCTGAAATCGGTTATGACCGTGCGGCAGAACTTGCCAAAAAAGCATGGGAAACCGGAAAAACCATCAGAGAAATCGCTTTGGAAGAAAATATTGTTGAAAAAGACATTCTGGAACAATTGTTACCACAATAAGGAGGTTAAACATGTCGGAAAAAAAATACAAGGTTCAAACCGCATGCCCTCAGTGCGGATGCAGTGCCGTATCTCATCTTAGCAAAGAAGAAATCAGAAAAAAATTTGGCGATGTGCCCAATGTCGAAATGGAATGCGGCGAATGCATGGTCAAATATACCGCAGAAATGAAAGATGCCTGTCCCGAATGGGATGAGGAATGCCGCATGAAAAAATAGGCGGATTGTTCTATATCAGGTTAAGGATGTGCTTTATTCAGCTGGCAAAGGCATAGAAACAGCTCCTAGCAAACCACCTGCTTAAAGGAATTACCGATTAGATATGCGGCATTTTTGAGTCTGGGAATGAAAATTCTCATAAATTCGGATGAAAAATTTTCCCGGACTGTTACTGCTGATGAATTTAACAAGAGTCTGACCTGTTTGTGTGAAATGAATTGAAAATCCGTTAGGAAGGAGTGCGAAAGTTGTACTTTCGCCTAACCGGCTGGAAGCCGGTTCACCTTAAAAACAGATGTGCCAACCAGAAACGGGTTTACATTCCGGGGATAAATCTGCACCCACAAAAGAACCTAATTCACACAAACAGGTTATACTCATCTTATAAACAGCCAGAATTCAAAAAAAACCCTGAGGTGACATCATGTAGCCAGACGTTTTAACCACCAGTTTGAACTTTTTGCCAAAACCAACACCTTATCAGCAGAAATTCTGATTATACCGGATTTGGGGTTGTAAAAAAGTAAATTCATTCCAAAATTAAATTGAAAATTGGAATTGATCCATGAAGATTGCTGCTGAAATGAAAACGCCTGATAATCACCGTTTGGGGCTGCCCATCCGATGGCGGTTGATTGTTTAAGAGCCACAGATTTATTCGCGGATGAACTCGTCCTGGTTTTGGAGTGTTACCCATGAAAGTCCATCTTGAAACAATTGAATCCTGTGGGTGCCGATTATCCTCATTGATATAGACCTGAAACATTGCTTTGCCATTCTGCCATTGAAAGCGATGGGTGGATATACTCTCTGTTGCAGGAAATTCAAAACGATGCCGGTGCCCCGGCAAATTCCAGGGTTGGACAACAAATTGACCATTTGGGTTTTGGGAATCTCCCCAACGGCTGTATTCGATATCGATTTCCTTGCCATTTTCAGCATCATCCGCCCAGGTAAACAGACCCAGAACGGTATTTTTGTCTAAAATTGACGGGTCTGATATCAGCTCGAAAGTGTATGTTCCATATCCCATTTCGTCGAGACATACAATCTCGGCACAATTCCAATGGTTACCATCATGGAATATCTGCAAATGAAGATGACCCTTTTCATCTACAAATACATTTTGCGACGAATCGGCAAAATAGCAGGGACCGGGTCCCAGAGTTCCTGAGCCCGAATTTTTTACATACCAGCGATACCCGCTAAATTCTATAACCCTGTGGCAGGCCTCCGGATTCCGAAAATGCTTTTGGCCCGTCAAAACCGGAAGGTTATCCGGGATTGAAGCTGATCCTGCCAGAAGGGGAATGTCTGCATCTTCATGGCAGATTCCCAGGTAGACTATTGTTGCCAGCTCATCAATTCCATCAATTCCGGCAGTTGTAATGTTTATCTCAAAAGTTCCATCCGACTGAATATCAGTTTTCGGCTGGTTTTCATAGGGTTTTACCCACCATCCGCTACCGGAAATAAAAATGTAACTTATGATTTTATAATTATCTGCATTTTCAAAATTTTCTATCCTCCCGGTCACATTTTGAGTTGTCCCGCATGGGGGAATATAAACGTGAGCAAACTCAGGCGTTTCACCAATATCGGGCATTTCGGCGATATATAGCCTCACTTGCTGGCTATCATAAGTTGTCCCATCATCTACAGAAATATAAATGTCGAATGTTCCTTCGATATGAGGTGTCCATCTGAATGTCCCATCCGGTTCCAAAACAGCTCCTTCAGGAAGATTGGATGCCCAATAAGTCAGTGTATTACCCTCGGGATCTGTCGCATTTGCCACAAAAGACAGAGGTTGTCCCACCACGCCATTCTGATTTGCAATAAAATCTAATTTCGGAGGTCGATTGGAAACACCATCAACATATTTCTCATCCCAGGCCACCTGGACCTCTGCACTGGAATAGAGCCGTGCGACAAACGCCATATCTGAATAATTGTGGACATTCATATTTTGAACAGTTCTTAACGTCCCTGATGGGCTTTGGCCATTTGAATTATTAACAGAAATGATTTTCTCACAGACCTGGTCGCTGGCACAGTCCCATGGTCCGCGGTTAAGCAACCATAGCTTCAGTGTGTAATGGTCTTGTTTCAGTCCTGAATAATCAAACTCAAGCAAGGGACTGTAAGAGCCCAAAGATAAATTTCTGGGTAAGTTTGTGGGCACAGTGGTTATTCGAAGTGTTTCGGCCATTACCATACTGTTTGTTAAAATAAAAAACAGTGTAATCAGAATTGCTTTTTTCTTCATTTTTCAATCCTTTCGCCTTAATATTAACTTTTGTATCTATAATAGAAAATTTATGTAAAAATTATCACCCCATTTAATTGAATTTTCGGATTTATTATATACTTGAGTTTTCGGAAAAAAGTGTGAGTGCTTTATCCGAATTTTTGTCAAACGCAAAATTTTCATCCATTGAAATGCAGCGGCTACATCTGCTCAATATGCGTGATACATTTA
>SL_3KL_010_SEDDRAFT_10000610_pt1 | contig 29997 bp, 22 predicted proteins | sample SodLakKL_010_SED_2_FD_10381 | JGI IMG/M metagenome (IMG submission 10381)
ATGGGACTACGTGCTTAATCCGGAATTTTGCCCTCTTTAAAACTCTTCATTCCATCGCGGCAATCTCCCAAAAGTTTCAAGATGTTTCATCGTTATCAGGGCTTCTATATAGGAGGGCGGGTCAAAAGAGTCACCGGTAACTGTTTCATACCAGTAGATATCGAGAGCATCAGACTGATTTTGTTTCATTTTTTCAGGCCAGGATTTATTTCTCGGTTTCCCGAACTGTTTTCCGTTCACGATTCGGTCGTACAATCCACCATCCCGATGTTTTATAGTCCCGTCGTTCAATACCTTGCCCGATGATCCGATATAGATCAATTCAATGTCTCCGTGTGCCAATTCATAAACAATATAAACACCGCTGGTCGACTGTGGGGCATTACAAACATCTGCCAAAGAATCGTCAGGATTGAGAAAGAAGTGGTCGTTATTCTTATAGCCGGTTAATTCGTCAAACATTGTAATTGAGGACTCTTAATATTTCAGGGGTATTAATAAGTAAGATTAAATTTCCATTCCATCATTATAGAATATAAAATACCATAATACTTTGCGAATGTCAGTGAACAGTTGTGGAAACCCTGAAAAAAACCAGTTGATGACAAACCTCCGGCCCAATTTAACCCAGAGGCTGTCACCCGGATTCGGATTTGCATTTATTTATCTCCTGTGGCCGTGAGAATCTGCTGACGGTACTTCATCCCGCCGTTGTGTTTGAACTTTTGCCATTTCTGCACGATGGCTTGTTCAAGGGCGAGCTGCTTTTTTTCATCGATGTTAGCCACCACACCTCCCATCGGTGTACTGTGGATATACTGCCAGAGGAAGTCTTTTGGGGATGGAAGCGTGAACGTTTTTTCCCGGGTGGATACGTCAATATTTTTGAAGCCGGCATGCTGCAAGAGCCGATGGAGCTCTTTCGTATCATTCAGGGAGAAAACCTGTCTGGCAAATCCTGCGGCCTCAGGGCTGATATGATTTTCCAGTTCCTGAATGAAGATGGAAAACAACTCCCCAGCTTTTCCCGGGACGTTTATGTAAACTCTACCGGGAGTTGCCAAGACCCGGTGCATCTCGCTCAGGGCAGCGGGTTTATCCTCGACAAACTGGAGACTGACCTGGCAGAGAACCACATCGTAGTTTTCGTCGGGAAGAGGCATCTTTTCGGCACCGGCTTCATGCCAATCCACCGGTATACCTGTGCTGACGACCGAACGTGCCACCTCAAGCATGCCGGGATTGATATCGAGTCCGGTGATCGTGCCGGACGGTCCGGCTTTTTGGGCAGCCAGCCTTGTAACGATGCCGGTTCCACAGGCTACATCCAGCACCCGTTCACCGGGTTGAATATTCGCCTGCCGGACCAGGTCTTCAGCCAGCGGTCTGCCAATAGCCGAAACAAAATACCGTTCATAATTTTCAGGTGTTTTTAATCCGATTGGTTGATCATATTTAAGTTGAGTCATGGGTATCACCTCGAAGTTTGGTTTGGATTTGGGTTTGAATTTCTTTGAGTGAGGTTTGAGAAATTGAGACCGGGGGTGGTTTCAGTAATAAGTACAGGATCATAAGTTGAAAAATTAGTTCATTACCTTATCCAACCACCCCTGACTCTCGAAGCCCTGGCACAGGTAGATTGCCAAATTCAATGATTGAATGTCATACTCACGTCAAGTGGAGTGCACAGTTTCCGGTTTGAGTTGTTGAAACAAAGTTTCCAGGAGTGCTTCCGGCTGCTCCATTTTCGGATCATCTCCGGCATTTTCGATAACGAATAAAGGCCAGTCATACCGTTTACTGGCTACTTCGGCAATCTTCAGCTTATTGGCCCGGTCATAACGACCCCAGATCAGTGATACCGGTTTACGGATCTTTTCAAGTTCTGCCGGTGAAATAACCGGTACACCGACGATCTTCATCATAGACCGCAGAGCGTTCATGCGCTTTTTATCTTGAGCGCAAGTGAGACTATACCAGATACACGATTCGCCCGGGCCGTGTAGAAGGACAACCGGCGGGCCGCTGCCACCCTCCAAAACCGAAGTTTGGAGACCGGCAATCTCCAGGCTGCGTTCAGTAACGGGAAGGGATTCGATAATGGCTTCCCGGTTCTCATCCTTATTGTATTCGTAGTCGTTTTGAACGGATGAATTCAAATTCTTCATGAGACCTCCGAAATTTTTGTGACCAGTTACACTTCGGAATCAACATAGAGAATGGATAACCGCTGCGAATCGGGAAGGGTACCCAAATTTCAAAAATGAGGAGAATGGGTAATTTTACCCATACAAGTCAGAGGAGATTGTGTTTATAGGCATAAGCCGTTGCAGCAGAGCGAGTGGGCAGGTTCAGTTTGCCGAGAATATTGCTGACATGACGGTCCACAGTTCTTTCACTGATAAACAGTTCTGAAGCGATCTGTTTGTTGGTTTTACCGGTAGCCAGGTTGCACAAAACCTCCAGCTCGCGTGGAGTCAACCCATGGGTTTTCTCTGAACCGGCATTTCGGATCAGAATTTCGGTACGTGAAAGGTCGTGTGCGGCTCCAAGCTGGCGGAATATCCAACTGGCAGCATCCAATTCCAGTTCCGCAGTTTCGGGAGCGTCCAGTGCTCGATAGGCCAAGCCGATCAGCACCCGGGTCCGGGCTGACTCATATATGGCACCTTCCTGCTTCAAAGTAGACCATGCCTGATTAAGTTTTTCAAGCGCTTTACGGGGTTTATTTTCTTCCAGCAATACATGCCCCTTTGCCCGTTTTGCGATTGCTCTCAGATAACGAGTGTCCAGTTTTTCTGCCAGGCCGGACAATTCATTTGCAGCATTTTGTGCATCCTGGAGCTGATCTGTTTTCAGCATGATTTCAATAAATGCCGGCAGAATTGCTGAACGGATACCCGGGTCCCGGTTTTCCTGTTCTGCCTGCCGTATCGCTTCGATAGCTGCCAACGGCTGATCCAGGGCAAGCTTTAACAAAGCCAGGCCGGGCTGTGGTTTTCGCCCCATTTGGTTTGCCCTGCGATAACTGGTTTCCGCTTTCGAAAAATTTCCCTGTAACCGAAAAAGTTCTCCCTGACAATAAAACGCTTCACCCTCTGCCGGGGGAATAGACTTGCCTGCCAGTTTATGGGCTTTTTCAATTTCATGCATCGCATCCTCCCAGTCTCCCTGCAGCTGCATGATTTCTGCCCGGCGAACCAGGCATTGAGCGCGATATGGTACCAGTTCGGACTGGGAATCACACCAGCGGCTCATTGCAGTCGTCCATTCCCGGGCCCGGTGCATATCACAGATCTTACGGCAGATGCTCAATACATTACAATAAACGATTCCGGTGACGATAGGGGATGTTTTTTCAGCAATTACGGAAACCATCGCTTCATCCAGCAATTTTGTGCCCTCCGAAAAAGATTCTTCCAGGACTCGTGTTTGCCCAAGGCCAAGCCGGGAAAAGGTGATGAGATCCGGGTTGTTAAATTGCTTTCCGGTTTTTCCGGCTTTTATAAAGATTTCGGCGGCAGTATCGGTATCGCCGGAGCGCAGGTGCTGCAGAGCTTCCGGAATCAGGACGAGTCCCGTTTCAGGACATGGTTGAGAGTAGTCCTCCAGGAGACTTTTCGAACGGTTATTCCACCCGTTTCCCCGGGCAGATTCTCCCATATTAAACAAAATCAAACCGGTCCAGAAGGCACATTCGGCAGCTTTTTTCAGATCATCAGCGCGTATGTATTCCTGGTGTGCCCGGGACCAGAAGTCAATACAGTCGGCGTCCCTGCCGGTCATGTAAGCAGCAGTTGCCAAAAGCTCAAGATCTGACGGCTGCAATGGGGACTCATTGTCTATCGATGCCAGAAGATTGTAAGTTTTTCCCCATTCGCCCTGACTGAAAGCTTCCCTACCCTGTTCAAGTTTCGAATCCGGCTGTTCCATTGCTCTGAATTACATTTTGAATCTCATGATACCGGTTAAATTTAGGAAGAAATCAGTGAACTGCAACAATCTGGTGATTATAATCCTATCAATAAACTAACATTACTTGTTATTAGTTATAGATTAGTATCATTCAATTTGCTATTAATATGGCATCTAAAGAAAGATTTGGTGAAGTGGGTTCGACAGCCATATATTAGTCAGAGTTACTTCAAACAAAAGCCCTCCTGTAGAGTAACTACATGATTAAATTTCCTCTTCAGCGGTAAAGATACGTTTGTTTAAGATATTGGTGAAAAAGCCAATATTTATATGATTCCAACATCTGAATTGCTGCTTCCGCAGATCAGTCAGATGATGATGCTGGCCGAGTGGCCATATCAACGATCTAACTCTGAAAGAAACAGCTTCCGAAAAGGCCGGATAATCCTCTCATCGGAAGTGGTATCCAGGATAGAAAATAGGATTAACTTAAATCGATTCCGGAAGGGGCCGCCCGGGCCGAGAAGAGTGTGGAAGATCCCGGCCACGGTTTGCGGGTCGTTTTGAAATACTCCGCAGTCATCCACGGCATCCGACAGCTCGACCCTCTTTCCACCGGGTGACCGGTAAGACCCTTGTTCCAGGATCCGGATTGTGTCAAAAGCAATTTGTTTGGCGTTTATATCTGGTTTCAGGTTTTTTTGCCGGTTTAATCAGGCTTATTATTTATTGATTTTCAATATGTTATAAGTCCTTTATTCATTATGCAAGGGTACTATTTGTCGGTTCTTTTGCCGGTTGCCTCCTAAATAATCCGGATGTTGTTGACAAAATAAGTTGGTTCTGCATTCCATTCTTGATCCACGTCCATTTTATTTAAACGACTATTTTTTCTGACTACGAATCAGGCTGTCCATGTGGAACGAATTCTGTGAATTATTGCCAGATCAAGACTCATCCATACTCAAAGAATACCTGGTAATAAACCACGATCACTGAATATCGAATTGATCTACACTCCTTGTTCGATATTCATTATTCAATTGTACGCACGGGAGGATTCGAACCCCCGACCTTCTGATCCGTAGTCAGACGCTCTATCCAGCTGAGCTACGTGCGCAAGTCAAAAAACTATTTCAGTAAATAAAAATCTAAGTCTGTTTCATGCCGGGAGGATTCGACCCCCCTGCCTTCTGATCCGTAGCATACGCTTCCCGACAAGCCTGTCGGGACTGAGCTACGTGCGCAGAACAAATGATGAATAAGTAAATGAGTGAATGAGTGATTTTCAACTGACAATTGACAATTGACTATCTACTATCTAGCAAATCCATCAAAGACCCTAAAAATACGCGATTTTCAACTTGGGTTCAAACCCGGCAGTACTCTTTTATTTACCCCGTGATTATTTTTGCTTTTAAATAATTGAATAATCAGCTCACGCCCTCACTCTTACTTTTATTATCTCCGGATAATAATCTCCGCCATGGAATTGCCTTCTGCAAATTTATTATTCTCATAACAGAAAATAGAGTACTGATATTTCTCCTCGGTTGAGTCCGTATTCATTTCAAACATATTGTTCTCAAACGATTCCGTGGCTGATCCCGGGACGGTTCTTCTGAAATCTTGTCCTTTTTTGACTCTCCTGGATTCCCGGATTGAAAGAGGGTCACGTCCCGGGGGAAACCAGATTTTGAAATCCGTATCATCGGACATCCAGATTACTGTATCTCCGACTCCCAGCTTGATGGTATCTATCCTGTATACCCCCTTCACTTTTGTAATTTTGGCTCTTATTGGATTATTAGATGTCATGTCATCACCCCTTGTGTTTTGGTTTTGGAAAAAATATTTAAAGCATTGACAAATCCTGGATCTTAGCTGAATAAACATGGTTAAATATTTATTGATTTGAATATGTATGTAGCAAAGTGATAAATCTCTCATCCTCCTGGAGATCATTCATATCGGGTTCTCTCTGAATACGGTTCGCTGGAAAACCTGTTTCCAGAGCTTTCTCTATCAGTTCAAGTGCTTCTTCCCGCTCACCGATTCGTTCGTATGCCATCGCACTTCTGCCAAGCACGATTGGATGAGACGGTGCTTCATCTAAGGCACGTTCCGCATAATTGTGTGCGATCTCTTTTTCATCAAGCAATGCGTGGTATCCGGCTATCTGGCTGAGCATCTCGGCATCCCTGGGATTGACGTCGAGTTGTTCCTCTGCCAGTTCAATCGCACGCCGGAATGATTCATTGGCCTTTTCTTCGTTCATACCGGCCATGCGATAGGCAGATCCAAGATTAGCCCAAATTTGGGAATCAGAATCATGAAGATTCAACGCATTTTCAAATGCAATTACGGATTCATCAAATCTTTTTTCATACAAATAAATAGTGCCCAGGTTTGAATAGGCAACAGAGGTCGGTTCAAGGCTTAAAGAATGTTCATGTATGTCGGTTGCTTCGCGAAACCGCCCCAGTTCAAAATAGATTCCTCCCAGATTGTTAAATCCCCTCACATTTTCCGGATTGATTTCAGTCACATCCTGAAATTTCTTTATTGCATCATCCATACGGCCCTGTGCAAAATAGAATACCCCAAGGTGATTGTGAAATGCCCAATAGGTCGGTTTTAATTCGATCGCCCTGTTATAATATTCTTCCGCTAACGAATTTTCACCCAGTATTTCATAAACATAGGCAAGTTCATTGATCGCAAATGCATTGGCGGTGTTAAGCTGGACGAGCTTCTCCAAAGTTTCTCTTGCCTGTTCAATATTTCCGGTTTCCCGGTTGATAATTGCAAGAGTGCGATGAATGTTGGGGTTAGTATCATCGAGTTCCAGTGCAAAACGGGCATTTTCGATGGCAGGATGTACCCATTCCGTCTCCCGGGTTTCCAGGTATCTGCGCATGTAAGCTTCACCCAGCCCGGCATAGGCAAGTGCAAACCTGTCGTCTGCCAATGTTGCAAGGTTAAAGAATTCAATAGCACTGAGTATGTTTTCCAGTCTTTGATAGTGTTGTAATACTCCTTTGCCATTGAGATAATATTCATAGGCAACAGGATCGACTGTCCCTCCGGCATTTATTTTAGTTATAAAATCCTGATCCGGTTCAATGCCAAGCATTGAGGCGATTTTCATGATTGTCAGGTCAAGGATTTGTGACAGCGATGAAGCTGATACTTCAACAAAGTCTGTTTTTAACTGGCGGCGGGTTTCTGTATCAACAAGATTCAGGTAGAGCCGGTAACGGTCTCCAATTGGTTGAAGGCTGCTCGCAATAGCAATCGTTGCATTAAATTCTCTCCGGGCATCTGCTGCACTGGTGATATTTCGATTCCTGACTTCATTGGCAGCAACAACCCAGAAGGTTTCTTCATCTGGTTGCAACAGTGTTAATGAACTCGTTACGGCATCCATGAGGCCGTCGCAAAGTAACTGGTTTTCATTGTTTTCACTGAGATCTGTAAATGGTAGCACCACAAGCTGGTGTTTGGCCGGCAGCGTTTCCCCGCTTAGAAATGACAGGTTCGCTGTCCTTGAAAGGATCAGGATCAAAAGAATCAAAACAACAGATAATGATGCATACTGTTTTATAGTCAAGTGGCTGAAAACCCGGTTCAACGAAGATGATTGCCTTTTTGATGGTTTCAGATACTCTGGTGAAATATTCCCGGTGAAAGATTCCAGTTCCTGAAGAATTTCTGCTGCACCGTCGTATCGCATCTCCGGATTTTTTTCAAGACACCTCATGACAATGGTGTTCAAAGTCTCAGGAATATCCGGGCGCACAGTACCGGTTGGGACCGGGTCTTCATTCAGCAGTTTATAACCGATTACCTGTTCATACTCACCTTCGAAAGGGTGGCGGCCGGTGATCATTTCATAAAGAATGATACCAAAAGAGAACAGGTCGCTTCTTGCATCCACATCTTCACCGCGTATCTGTTCCGGCGACATATACAAAAGGGTACCGGGGTTCATTCCTTCTGTAGTCATTCCGGGTTCGTCAGTTTGTTTTGCAATACCAAAATCGACCAGTTTCAGATGCCCGTCATTTGAAAAAACGATATTGCCCGGTTTGATATCACGGTGTACAACGCCTGCCGAATGTGACCGGTCAAGCCCGTTAAGGATCTGTTTACTAATCGATATTATCTGATCGATTGGCAAGGGAGCTTCCTGAAGTACCTCGGCCAGTGTTTTTCCATCATAGTAAGCCATACAGATAAACGGCTGGCCTTCACGTGTTTGACTGATCTCATGAATCACTGCAATATTGGGATGATCAAGCCTGGATATAACCCTGGCTTCACGCAGAAACCGATCGGTTACCATTTTGTTACCAGACCGATCGGATCGCAGGAATTTTAGTGCAACCATCCGGTCGAGCCTGGTGTCGTGGGCTTTGTACACAATTCCCATTCCGCCTTCGCCAAGTTTTTCAAGAATTTCATATTGCTGTACTGTCTGGCCGACCATGATTCTCTCTGGTTAATGTTCCCTGGTAAGGACAACTGCTGTCATATCATCAAAAAGTTTTCCATCCTCCCGGTACCCTTCAGAAGATTCAAAAATTTTCTGCAATAACTGATTCCCGGTGCAGGTACAGTTTTCAAGGATCAATTCCATTAACCGCTCTTCACCGAACGGTTCCAGGCTATGATTCTGATTGTCTGTTATACCGTCAGAGAATATCACCAGGCTGTCACCGGGCCAGAGATCGATCACCCCCTCTTCATATTCCTGGTCTGGAAACATTCCCAGAGGTATACCCCCCGTGACAACGCGCTCATAGGAACCGCCGGAACGAACCAGGTAAGGGTGTTCATGCCCTGCATTGGAATAGTGAATATGATGGTTTTTCGCGTCGAGAACTCCAAGGAAAAGGGTCACGAATTTGTCTGTTTCAGTATTGAAATAGAGTTGCCGATTGGCATTTGTAAGCAGCAGGCAAGGATCGTGGTGGTAGTTAACCTGTCCCCTGAGGATTGCCTGGGTATTGGCCATCAGCAGTGAAGCAGGCAGGCCTTTTCCACTTACATCACCCAGGCATATCACCCACCGGTTATCGGCTGTTTTGATGAAATCAAAAAAGTCTCCACCTACCGTCCGGGCAGTCAGGTTTTTTCCGCAAATAGTATAACCTTCAATATCCGGTTGCTGGCCGGGCAACAGTTTTTTTTGAATCTGTGAAGCCAGCTCCAGGTCTCTCCGGATTTTCTTCAGTTCCTGCTGTTCCTCATACAGGCTTGCATTTTCAATTACCTGGGCAGATTGAGAAGCGATGATTGAGAGCAATTTTTTGTCATCATCCGTAAAACCGGCTTCGTCATCTTTATTATAAACAGTAAGCACACCGATCAGTCGTGATTTTACCATCAGGGGTACCGACAGGACCGAGCGTATATCCGGGTCCCATTTGCTGTTTTTGAAACGCTGATCATCTTCGGGGTGGTTGATTGCCAGTGGTTTCTTATGGATTTGCATCCATCCGAAGATGTTCTGGCTGAGATGAAATTCAGAACCATTTTCAGAAGTTATGATACTTCGGACAAGAGTCCGGGCGCTCTTATCCTGCTTGTCACTGAATAATGAAATATCACCCTGTTCGGCACTGATGGCACGTATTGACCGGCCGATAATGGTTTGCATAATCTTTTCGCTGTCTATGCTTCCGCTGATTGCCTGTGACAACTCATTCAGAATGGAAAGTTCCCCGACAGCACTGCGCAGTTTCTTATTTTCCTCCTCAAGTTTGAGGATGTAATCTGATAATCTCCCCGAACCGGTACTCTTTAGCTTCTGACCCCACATTGTTCTCACCTGCTCTTTATTTCATTGTATCATTTTAACCTATAATTATCAATATTTTAGACGCAAAATATTACAGGGTTGTTGCAGGTTTATTCCTGAATTCTTCATTTTTACAAACAATCGGGTGTCACTTACAATCAAATCGGGTCCCGGTATTACATGGTTTGCCCGGAGATCTGATATAAATTTTTAAAACTTTTCGAACACTGTTTCGTATGTTTGCATGAACAAGATGAATACTTTTCAATAAACATTTCTGATTTATGAGACGAATATCGATACTACTGTTTGCACTTCTATTGATACCATTGGCTCTTTCAGCCCAGGAGAATGACAATAATGAGGACGAGCAATTTAACGAGCTGATTGAAGATGCTGAAAAAATTGAGGGTTTTCTGACCTTTTACCAGAAGGATAGTAACCTCTATCTCGCATTAACCGAAGAAGAACTCGACAGGGATTTTATCCTGAATTACAAGATTGCACGGGGTATCGGTGCCGCAGGGCTTTTTGGCGGTACGATGTTAAATATATTTGAGTCCGAACTGGTTGCATTGCAGAAACGGGAAAACAAAATCTTTCTGGTTAATAAACCGCACCGGTATCTTGCTGATGAAGGCACACCCCAGGCACGGGCGGTGGATTTAACTTATGGTGAATCAGTACTTGAGACGGCTGATATAGAGGCAACCAATCGTGACGGGGTTATGCTTGTGAATGTTTATAGCTGGTTTGTGAGTGACCTTTCTCATATCAGCCAACGGGTACAGAGTGCCGTTTCAACAACACCCGGACAGCCTGGCCGTGCATCGTTTGATGCAGGCAGAAGCCACCTTGAACTGGTTGAGTCATTTCCTGAGAATTCCAATATCCAGGCAAAGCTTACTTTTCAGAACCAGGAACAGTCAGGGCCAAGGTCAGTAGCAGACCACCGCTACATCCCCGTCTCAATATTCTATTCGATTGCAAAACTGCCTGAAGAGCCCATGACACCGAGAATTGCCGACGACCGGGTCGGTTACTTTATGACAGTACACAAAGATTTTACAGATACAACGGAGGAATTTTTCCGGCGCTATATCAACCGGTGGAGGCTGGAGTGTGATGGAGCACCAGGCAGTGATGGCCTTTGTGATCCAAAAGAACCGATCGTTTATTACCTGGAGAATACCATCCCGGAACGCTACAGGCAGCCGATGAAGGAGGGCATCGAAGCCTGGAGTATCGCTTTTGAGGATGCCGGGTTCCGGAATGCAGTTCAGGCTGCTATGCTGCCTGATACAGCCCATGCAGGTGACATCCGTTTTCCGACTCTGCGCTGGAACGTCTCTGATCAGCCTGGTTACGGTGCAATCGGCCCCTCGGTTGTAGATCCGAGAACCGGTGAGATCCTGGATTCCGACCAGTTGTATGAAGCCAATATGTTTCTCGGTTTCAGAAATACCTATCGGGAGATGATCGAACCGCAACAGGCAATCCGCGAAATTTATAATGTAAGTGATGCCGAATTTGAAGCGATGAAGCAGGGTATAAAAACAGAATCATTCTACATTGAGATGGGAACCCAGGCTAATCTTTTGAGAACTTCATTGCTTTCGAAAGGGGTGGTTCGGCCGGGTGAACCGGTTCCGGATGATTACCTGAACCAGGCGGTTCGATGGGTAACCATGCATGAGGTGGGACATACTCTCGGGCTCCGGCATAATTTCAGGTCTTCAACCGATACTCCAATGGACAGGTTACACGATAAGGAGTGGACCCTTGAGCACGGCGTGTATAGTTCAGTGATGGATTATCCATCGCCAAATATTGCTCATGCAGGAGAAGAAAACGGCCACTTTTATAATGAATCTGTGGGTAGTTATGATCGCTGGGCAATCAGCTTTGGATATACACCCGATGACGAGGCAGCAAAGGAGATCGCCCGCAGGGCTGCAGAACCCGGACATGCCTATGGTACCGATGAAGATGCGAGAGGCTCAGGTGCGATCGACCCGAGCATAAATGTATTCAGCCTCGGAGAAGATCCGCTTGAGTGGGGACGCGGCCGGGCTGATTTGATACGTGATATGTTTACGGTACTTCCTTCTATCGCTCTCGATGACAACATGCCTTATTATGAAGTATCAGATCTGTTTCAGAGCATCTTTTTTCAATATGCACGGGCAATCGCCCCAACAGTGAAATATATTGGCGGCCAATACCAGTACAGGGATCATGTGGGCGACCCGGATGGCCGATTGCCGTTTGAACCGGTACCGAAAGAAAAACAGGAAGAAGCGCTGAATACAATAATTGATTATGCATTTGCATCGGACGCCTTTGATGTACCGCAGGAGGTGTACCAGCAGTTTGGAGCGAACCGGTGGAGTCATTGGGGTATCAGCAATACCTGGCAGGGCAGGATCGATTTTCCGCTGCATCGTACACAGCTGGGAGTTCAGACCAGCCTGCTGGAAGAGTTACTGAACCCGGTTCGCCTGGAACGTATTCGTGATACGGAAGTAAAATTTGGTGCCGGTGAAACAGTTACCATTCCCGAACTAATGGAATCTGTGACGGAAGCAATCTGGAGCGAATCGTGGGTGGCACCCGGAGGTAATATCACCGGAAACCGTCGTGACCTGCAAAGAGCACACCTGGATGCAATGATTAAGATTGTGACCAATGCCCCTGCCGCAACGCCTGCAGATGCAAGAGCAGTGGCAAGGATGACGCTCCTTGACCTTGGCGATCGGCTTGAGCGTCGCCTTACACCGCCAACTTACGATTTTGACGCCTATACCCGTGCGCATTTGATGGAGTCAAAGGAGCGGATTGAGCGGGCCCTGGAAGCCGGTTTTCGATTGGAGAATTAAATTGCACTCAATACAGTTTATTTACCGGGAACGGATTATTGTATGAAACCATAAGGTTTAACTATTTTGGGTTTAATTCCCCGAAGCTGCAACAGCTTTATCAAAAGTCTTGTAATAGTTAAAAACGGTAAAGAGTTTCGATACTTTAAACAGGCTTTCCACATGATCGGTGGCACCGCAAAGTTTGAAGTCGCCATCAACTTTACGCATGCTGATTAATGCGGAAATCAGCATGCCCAGGCCTGTTGAATTTATAAAACTGACATTGCTCAGATCCCCGATAACATTTGTGGTGCCTTCATCGATCAGAGATTTGATTTTTTCATGAAACTCATCAGAACCAGTTCCCATGATTCTTCCGTCAAATTTGATGAGTGTATAATTCTTTTCTTTGGTTATTGTGTATTCCATAATTTCCCCTCTGTTTTGTAATCGATAAGTATTTCTGATTGGATACAATTGAATCTGCTCCAATTCAGGTATGACCTGGTTTTTCTATTGTTAATTTAATACAAAGCAGGGATTTAGCAAGTGTATCATTCATTGAATTTTGATTAAAAACCGGAGGCCTGCCCATCTTTTCGTGAATCCGATGCTCCGAAGAAAAAGGTGCCGTCAAAGAGGATTCCCTGGAATCCGCCAAATCGTTCAAATCCGTATTGGACCTGGTGCCCCATCTTCATCAAATCTCTTATCGTCGTGTAATCAAATCCCGATTCAAGTTCGGTGATCCCTGTACCGGAACCGGAGTGACGGATCCGGGGTGCATCGCTTGCTTCCTGGATATTCATCCCGAAGTCAATCAGGTTCATAACAATCTGGGCATGCCCCTGGGGTTGCATATCTCCACCAGTTAAACCGAAACTGACGTATGGTTTATCCTCTTTGGTGATAAAAGCGGGGATAATCGTATGGAACGGCCTTTTTCCCGGCTCATAAACATTGACATGGCCAGGATTGAGACTGAAACCGGTACCCCGGTTCTGAAGCGGAAAACCGAGGCCGGGAGGGACGACGAGAGATCCGAAGAGCCAGGAGTTACTCTGAATCAGGGATACCATATTTCCATCGCCGTCGGCAACAGTTAGATAAATGGTATGGCTTTCCGCTTCAATACCGGGCCCATAATCCTGCACCCAATCATCCCGGATAAGCTGGCGGCGATCAGTTGCATAATCTTTTGACAGCAATTGATTCAACGGAGCCTGGTAATAGTCAGGATCAGCAATATGAGTGCGAAGGTCAGCATAGGCCAGTTTTTTGGCTTCAGTGAAATAATGGATGTGCTTTGCACTTCCAAAACCGTGATCAGACAGGTCGTATCCCTCCAGAATATTCAGGATTTGCAGAACTGCCAGTCCCTGTGTCATGGGCGGGAGCTGCCAGACATCAACGCCCCGGTAATTTATTGACACAGGGTCCACCCATTCAGATGAATGTGCTGCAAAATCATCATGAGTTAAAAAACCGCCGATTTCCCGTAGGTGGCTGATGATATTTTCTGTAATCTCTCCGCGGTAAAAAGCATCGCGGCCCTGGCCGGCAATGATTTCAAGGGTATTTGCCAGGTCAGGGTTTCGAAAAAGTTCCCCTTTTTCTGGAAAACGCCCCACCGGCCTGAATACCCGGCTGAATTCGGGGAGATCTTCCCATTCAAACTCAGCGGGCAAGCTGTAATGGCGGATCAGGTCACGGTCGAGGTAAGCCATCAGGTCTGCTACTTCAGCGTGGACGGCAATTCCCTGCCTTGCATATTCGATCGTGGGAGCCAGGAGCAAGCTGAAATCCAGGCTGCCGAATCTTTCATGCATTTCAAACCAGCCGTCTACAACACCGGGAACAGTGACGGGTAGCGGCCCGGCAGCAGGTATGCGGGTGATGTTGTGATCGTGAAAATAGTCAAGTGTTAATTCCGCCGGCGATTTACCTGCAGCATTCAAGCCATAAAGTTGCTGGTCATCAGCACTCCAGATCATTGCGAACAGATCCCCGCCGAGGCCGTTCATCGCCGGATCGGCAAATCCCAGGAAGGCATTTGCAGCGATAGCAGCATCAACAGCACTGCCACCTTGTTTCAGGATATCAAGTGCAACCTGGCTGGCGAGCGGGTGATTGGTGGCTACCATTCCGTTTTTGGCAATCACTTCAGATCGGGTGGCAAATGGCTCACCGGAAAGCCGGTCTTGTGCTTCGATGTTTGTAAAAATGAAAACTGAAAGGATGAATTGCAGGGGTATGATCTTATGGATAGAAAACATGACAGGTTCGGATAAATGGTTTCGAATACTCAATCTGAATTTGTAAGGATCGGATGAATAGTACAAATAAAAATCGGAGACGGGCAGCCAGCTTGATTTGACTAAAATACACGGAGAAATTCTGTGACAATCACTAATATTATTTCTCTATATATACTGATATAAATCTTTAATTAAATAAACTAATAAAAATCTAAATTAAATATATAAATGAGTATCAAAGAAAAACACTGCTATTTTCCATATCAAATATTCATCATAATTTTTGTTGCTTTTGGGGTATTTGCAGCGTGCGAAGGCCCAACCGGCCCGGATGGATCACAAGGCCCTGCAGGGGAAACCGGCCCGGAGGGCCCGATCGGCCCTGCCGGTGATGACGGATCAACAATTCATGCAGGAGAGGGCACTCCTGAGAGTGAAGTGGGAGAGATCGGTGACTATTATCTTGATCTTGAAACAGGAACTCTCTATGGGCCAAAAAGTGAACAGGACGGATGGAGCCAGAGTATCAATCTGACCGGTCCGGCTGGTGCTGACGGAAGCCAGATTTATGCAGGTGATGGTACACCGGATGAGTCATTTGGTGAAACTGGTGATTTTTACCTGGATACTGAATCCTATAACTTGTACGGCCCGAAGTCTGAAGAAGGGTGGGGGACGCCACTTAACCTGCGTGGACCTGAAGGACCTCAGGGGGAACAAGGTGAACCGGGTGAAGACGGAAATGCCAATGTATCGCTCTATATACTCGATGGATTTGATTTCTCAGAATCAATCCGGGCAACGTATTACATTGATGATGTGAATAGTGAAGAAGAAGTGACAGAAAGTGTCTGGCAGGTTTATTTGGTCAGAGAAACCGGTTTGATTATGCATGTACCCGGGCCAGGTGTTAATGGGGCAAGTGAATACAGGGTATTTCATCGATGGGCTGACTGGATTAGCTCACTGAGACTGGATATTGTTTTGTATGATGGTGATGGTGAAGAGTACGAGGCAGTACACCTGTTCCAAATCGAAGCAAATTCAGTTAATAGTGACCTGGATTATTCTGATTACCAGGAAGTTATGAATCATTATCAGCCTGAAGAGATTTACCGCATAAATTAATCCTTCCCGTTTACAGCCGATTCTGATTAATTAAACCCAACATTGTAACAATGATCCCGACGACCACGTCGGGATCCGGAGGGCAAAAAAGGTCTAACGACTTTTTTGGGTTCAAAGGCTTTTTCGGTATAATTTCCGGAAAAGCCTTTTTTAATTTTAAAAACCAAATATAAAATCAGGCTTTAGCATCAGAATTCGCCAACGAGTTTCAGACAAATTAAAAATTCTATCTTCTGCCCTCTATTTCATCCATTGTAAGGCCTTCCCACCCGACGGGCCGTTTTTCACCTGCGGGAATTTCAACATTAAGACGGTTTTGAGGTGGCGGGAGCTGACAGGTGGTAAGTTTACTGAATGCACATGGTGGGTTATAGGCTTTGTTAAAGTCGATAACAGTGTTACCCTCTTCATCCGGGTGCTCGATAATCATATACCTGCCTGCCTGGTAGGTTTCGGTTCGCCCGGTCAGGTCGGTAAACATGAGAAATAGCCCGCTCGCAGATTCGAATGCATCGAGAGTATAGAGTTCTCCATCAATCATAAACTCAACCCGCCCCGGGGATTCACGTTCGATGGTGTCCCCCAGGACGTTGACAATCGGAATTGCACGCTCATCCGCCCAGGGAATAAACCGGGCTTTGAGATGCCATTCCGGCTGAAGCGGGTAGAAGGGAAACCCCCCGAAGGCATCGGCTTCCGGGGTATCCTGGTTATAGATCCGGATACCGTGCTGATTTCCGCGGGTATCTACGAACCAAATCAGATCCTGGTGTTCAATTTCCGGACGATTCTCTCCATCAAAAATCACCATAGAACTCACAGGTTCACCATCATGTGTAATGGTGATCCCATCATTGACAATCATCTCAACACGGTTCTCTGTCAGGATAAATGTTCCGGCTTGATCGGGTATACTCCCTTCAGGGAATCGGATATCCATATCCGGGCTGCTGCCGAAACTGTTTTCACCTTCGTCAAGCCAGATCAGGTCAGCGAGGCGAAGCCATCCGGTGGGTTCGGTCAACCGGCTGACCCGGTATTCCTTCCATTCGTTTATCTGTTCTGTATAATTTTCCGGAACCGGCGCTGGCCCGGGTTCAAACTCATTGCTGCAACCGGTCAATAACAGGGTAATAATCGCAATTAAATACTTTCTCACAGTCATATAAAGTAAGTTTTAAAAAAGTATATAAACATCCAATAATAGGGATAATTGTAACGGTCATTTTTTAAAAATGAATCATTTCAATAAAGCTCATTTTAATTTGAAACATCACGAATCCATCCATAATTAAGTGTGACCAGTGTTGTAAGCGCTTTGCATGTTAATTGTTAAAACAGGTTCAATTCATCAACATAAAGTCGTAATTTACAGGTCTTTTATAAAACGGCTAATACCCTAAATTTCAAAATGACATATATAACCTTTGTACTGAAAGAGAAGCGGCTTCTCTCTTTTGGTATATCGATGACTTTCTTTTCCAGTTTTGGACAGACGTTTTTGATCTCACTCTTTGTACCCTTTTTCCTGGATGCATTTGTATTATCAAATGCAGGGTTCGGTACCATGTATTCTGCAGCTACACTTTTCAGTGCTTTTGCACTGCCATGGCTTGGACAGTTTATAGACAGGGTGCCGCTGCGATGGTATAGTTTCTGTGTTGCGGCCGGATTGCTGATGGCCAGCCTGATTGTTATGGTTTCGTGGCACGTTGCTGTTCTTTTTATCGGATTGATATTTCTCAGGCTTTCGGGCCAGGGTTTAAGCAGTCATACTGCACAGACTGCAATGGCCCGTTTTTATGATAAACAGCGCGGAAAGGCTTTGAGTATATCAAGTCTTGGTTATCCGATCGGTGAAGCGATATTGCCGGTTATCATCGCATCTGCGTTAATGGTCATGCACTGGAGGGTTGCCTGGGGAATTATCGCTTTGATTATTGGGCTGGTATTAATGCCGATTTTATATGTATTGATCGGCCGGAAGAAAGAAGGAAAGATCCACCCGCAGAGTGGTGAAGAAACTCAATCAAGTGCAAAGGAAAATTACGCATTATTGTTTAACGATAACCGGTTTTATTACCTGATTCCGGCTGTCCTGATGCCGCCATTCTGGGCAACCGGACTTTTTCTATACCAGGTAAGTATTGCATCCGACCTGGGATGGACTGCCGGCCTGATTGCAACGGCTTTCATCGGGTTTGCAATTGCCCGAATTCTCGGTTCATTAATTGCAGGGCCAGCCATCGACCGGTTTTCGGCACAATCCCTGTTCCCCTTCTTCCTGATCCCGATGATAATCGGCCTCTCAATCCCAATCTTTTTTAATGGTAACTGGGCTGCATTTGTGTATATGGCATTTTTTGGAATTACTTTTGGAGTTGGCGGTAACATCAAATCGGCGTTATGGGCAGAGCTCTATGGTACCTCAATGATCGGGACAGTCAGAAGTCTTTTCTCATCTTTTATGGTAGTAAGTACATCAATCAGCCCGTTTATAGTCGGCTGGCTGATCGACATAAGCATGCCGATGATTCAGTTATTCATTGCTGCTGTGATCTCAACTACAGTTGCCATGATTCTTTCACTCCGGATTCATCCGGCGTTCCAATTACGCAGTTAGCGGATTTTAACCTAAAAAAATCGTCAGGCCTTTTTTGCCTTTCGGGACCCGACGATCGCGTTGGGATCTTAGTTCCAAATTACAATTTTGGGTTTAAACCTGGTGAGTTAGCGGGAAATGTATTTTGGGTCGAATCTAAAAGGAAAGAGAAATTATTGTTCGGGATAAAAATGATATGATCGGTGATTCGTGCCTTTTCACTTGAGTTTGACAGATAAATAAGTGAACATTTAAGTGTGACTTAAAGTTATACTTAGGAACACAGAATCAGTAAAGCAAACATATCAGGCTTATGTTTATTCTTGAGCTGATATTATTCATTATATCCATTCTTGCAGGTGCTTATTCACTCCGTAGCTGGTGGATGTCGTCAGATAAACCTGCTGAATTGACGGCTGATGGCAGTATGATTTTGCGGTATAGCAGCAATATGTTCTGGCTTGGAGTAGTCTCATTGTTGATGGGCCTTGGTTTGCTTGGTGTAACATTTCTATTTGAAAACGGTATTGAAGCAGGTATCACGGTTTTCCTGATGGGGGTTATCTTTATCGTGGCAGGAATCTGGTTTATTTTTGGGTACTTCCACAACCGTTTGATTGTTAATCAGAGATACATTCAACAGAGCAAATGGCTTGGGAGAAGAACTGTAATCGACTGGGCGAGACTGGAAAAAGTCAGGTTCTCTGCAAAATCAGGAAACTTTATTTTGAAAGGTGTCAATGGTGAGAAAATAAAAGTGAGCCGGCTGATGCGTGGTTTCAATAACTTTAAAGCAATTCTGGAGCAGCAGGTGCCCGATGCCAGTTTTGATCATGAATCGATGGCAGAGTACAAAAAACTCATTGAGATGGAGCAGGAATTACTGGAAGAATTAAAACTGGATAATCAGCCAAAAGCCTGAAAGTGGATGCTGTCGAACCTGTTAGGGGAACAATTACACGATTGCCCTGTTCAAAAGTATGATAAGATGGGAAAGAGTTATGATCACTTTATATCCATTTAATACAATCAGGATAAACGATGAAACTGGAAGAAAACAGAGATATTTGTATCAATCTAATTGAGTATTTCCCCAATGAAACCGGAGCTTATCTGAAAAAAACCACTATTGAAAAATGCCCGGGTAACATCACAATACGAACAGAAGAAATTGATAATGATATTATTTTCAGGAAAACTGATGTGAATACTTTTGTGCAAATTCTTGAAGGTAAAACTCAATTGGAAATTGAGGGGAATCTATACAGGTTTACTGAAGGTTCGGGATTTGTAATTCCAACCTCAACGTCAGTGTTTATTAAATCAAGAGAAAAATTTCTGATGGTGCTGAGCATGCTCAAGGGTAATCATCACCGGCTGAATGGAGTTTAGTGAATCCATAGTTTCATATTCTTGTCGGGCAGATCAGTATACTCTTCCTTCCTCATGAAGTGGTAAATTAAAATTTATCTGGTTTCGGGGCACTTTTCTGAGTTATTTAAAGTTGTATGGAAAATGACTTTATTTTACGAATATGTTCATGCAATTATTTTTAACCGCCATATTACTATTTTCAATGATAAATTCTGAAAGCCCGGATTCTGATCAATATGAACAGGCAACATTTGGCGCAGGCTGTTTTTGGTGTGTCGAGGCAATCTATCAAAGGGTGAATGGAGTGGAGGCTGTTGAATCCGGGTATTCGGGCGGACATGTTGAAAATCCTACTTACAGTGAAGTAACTTCAGGCAGAACCGGCCATGCAGAGGTGGTACGTGTATTGTTTGATCCGGAAATCATCAGCTTTGAAGAATTACTGGAGGTTTTTTGGCATACTCATGACCCGACAACACTAAACCGCCAGGGTGCCGATGTAGGGCCGCAATATCGGTCTGCAATATTTTATCACAATGAGGAGCAAAAAGTGATTGCCGAAAAATCCCTGAAAAAAACCGACGAATCCGATCTTTGGGCAAACCCGATTGTAACGGAAATCTCACCTTTAATAAATTACTTCGTAGCAGAAGATTACCATCAAAATTATTTTAATAACAACCCGAATGCCGGTTACTGTTCTGTTGTCATTGCACCGAAAGTTGCAAAGTTCAAAAAAGAGTTCCCGCATTTGCTGCAGGAAAGTTTATGATATAGGTTTCTTTGATTTTTTATAATGATCAATTCGATAGTTGTTAACTTGGTCATCTCATATTCATTTTGTTAAATAAACTCTTTAACAGTTAACGAAAAATGAAAAAGCAATGGTCATGAAAAAGTTACTTCTTTCAATAAATACGGTACTGCTTGTTCTATTCCTGGGAATTGGACAGGTAAACGCTCAGGAGCGGAGTGGTGATTCCCCGCGTGTGAGCCCTAACGCTTCTGTGAGTCAAACGATAGGTACTACAGTAGTTGAAATCAGGTACGGCCGGCCTGGTGCAAGAGACAGGCAGGTCTTTGGCCAGCTTGTTCCTTTTCAGCAGGTTTGGAGAACAGGTGCTGATGAATCAACGGCGATTTCTTTTTCAGATGATGTCCTGTTTGGAGGCGAACAGATTTCTGCCGGTACGTACTCTTTATATACGATTCCAGGTGAAGATTCCTGGACCATAATTGTCAATGAACGGCATTCCTGGGGCACTCAGTACGATGATTCCGCTGATATAATCCGGGTTCAGGCAGTACCGGAAGAGGCGCCACATATGGAACAGTTCATGATCTATTTCCGAAACATCGATACTGAACAGGGAGAACTCGTTCTGCACTGGGAAAATACACGGGTGCCGGTTACAATTTCGGTAAATAATTAGTCGTTGGTAGCCACTAATTTTGCCCAACCGCGGGGCAACACTATTGAAGAGGTGACAGAAAGAGTGTATACATCGTTGGTGAGCCGCAATCAAGCCAGTTTCACCATCAAAGAATCTCTTTCATAGAACGTGCCGCTGCCCCCTCATGGCAAAAGTAAAAAGCTGATGTTTTGAAGCTCATGACTTTCTACTATCTACATACGTCTAATCTTAAAACCCGATACTCACTTTAACCATCAGATTCCTCCCTGCCTGCGGGAAGTAATAATTAAAGTGCTGCTCATTTTCACCGNAGATCCATCCGAACGTGTACCCGTTATTTACATATGAAGTATCGAGCAGGTTGTTGACTTGTAAAACTAACTCCATCGATCGAAGCAGAGGCGCCTGGTCAAGCCTGTAGCCGACCTGCCAGTTGTGGACCAGGTATGAATCAATAGATCTGCTGCTGTTTTGGGTATTATCAAGATACTGACGTGAGACATACTGACTGCTCAGTGAAGAACTCCAGTTATTTCGATCAAACCGAATACTGGAATTGGCAATCACTGAAGGAGAAAAAGCAATATCAGTATCTTCAAATATGAAAGCATCTTGCCCGCCTTCATCATAGTTATCCAGGTAATGGATATATTCGGGTATTTTATTTCTGCTGAATGTTGCGTTGGCCTGCCAGGTCCACGATGGTAAGAATCTCACAGCACCATGAAGTTCAATCCCGGCCCGGTAACTATCGGTTACGTTTTCACGCACATAAGCTCCTACATCATTAACAGCACCGGTAAGAATTAGCTGATCCGTGTAATTCATATAATAGAAATTAAGGCCACCCCTGAAGTGATCATAAATGGCTTCGTATCCAAGCTCATAGTTGTGCAGTTTCTCCGGTGACGGCCTGCTTTCCGGTGTGGATTCAATAAAATCCCGGCGAGTCGGCTCTTTACCACCCTTGCTGTAAGAAGCAAATAAACGGTTGTTTTCATCAAATCGGTAGACAAAACCCACCTTTGGATTAAAAAAGTTGATTCGTACCTGTTGCTCCAGTTCTTCAATTGACTGTCCACCGTCCGATTCGTCAACCCGCAGGCCCATAAAACGGTATGAAACTGTTCTGTACTGAAGATCGACATAAGTATTGAAGGATTCCGTGAAATAATAGTTGACCTTTGAATAAATATTGAAGTCGGTTTTAAATCCGTTGTTGTCGTAGTAGCGGTCTTCATGTTCACTCTCACCGGCAAAGCGTGCCCAGATAACTTCACCGAAATGGTCGCCGTCATACTCATTATATCCGCCGCCGAGAATCCAGCTCCAATTCTCACGTTTCACTTCGGATGAGAATATTCCGCCATAAAAGTGATTGTCGAGCCAGCGCCTTCGGATAAGGTCACTTCTGGTTACGGTTTCATCACCGATTACGACGGGATTAATGTTATATGTGGCGAGATTGTCATTCTCCCTGTACTGTTCGAAAAAACCCCGTCCGTATGTATAATGGAGAGAGCTGTTGAACAGCCAGTTATCTGCAAGCTGGTATGAGTAATGAAGCTGATAGTGATCCTGCTGGTAGTTGTCTACCTGGTTCTGGTAGGTAAACTCATTAAACCGCCTGTTGCCGAGATTATCACGGAGTCTGTCAGCTTCACTGCCACCTAAAAAGAGGCCGCTGATATAGTCTTCAAGCTGTTGAGAGTCGTTGTTCAGAATCGGTTCGGGGACGCCGTTCCATGCCTGGTAGGTGCGCTCCTGGCCTGAAAAGATATCGGCCTTCAGCAGGCTCCGTTCTCCTTGCCTTGAACCGGACAGATAAAATGATCGAAGGTCAGATGATGCACGGTCGATATAGCCGTCAGAATCGATTTTGGAAAGCCGGCCTTCAACTTGCCATCCGTTATCGAGCCGGCCCGATCCGAACAAGACGTTATGTTTCCTCGTATTGAACGATCCTATCGTTGTATTGAAACCGGCATAAGGCAGGGTTTCCATTCGTGCAGTCTGCAGGTTCAGGGTTCCTCCAAACGCACCGGCTCCGTGAGTTGATGAACCAACCCCCCGCTGAATCTGTATATTATTTACGGAAGAAGCCAGGTCGGGCATATTTACCCAGAAAACACCATGTGATTCTGCGTCATTAACCGGAATTCCATTAATCGTAACATTGATTCGGGTTTGATCCACACCTCTGATCCGGAGCCCTGTATAGCCAATACCTGCACCCGCATCTGATGTTGCAACCACAGATGGGGTAGAACTGATCAGGTATGGCAGATCCTGGCCAAGATTTTGCTGTGCAATCTCTTCGCGCGACAAATTGGTATATGCGACCGGAATAGTTTCATCAACCCGCAGGGCATGAACAAATACCTCTGCACTTGATATGACTGATGGATTAAGATAAATTTCTATCGGCCCTGAAATTTCACCGGTTTCGAATGATTGTGATTCATAACCGAGAAATGTTACAATTATCCTGTCTGAACCGCTCTCAGTGAGAGTGATTCTGAACCGGCCTTCTTCATCTGCAGCAGTACCGGTTGTGGTACCTTCCTGTATGATATTTGCTCCGGCAAGTGGTTCTTGTGTGACTGCATCCAATATCGTGCCGGAAATGGATTGTGAATACAGTTCTAAACCCGGGTAAAGAAATAGTATGAGAATTAAAATACGTTTTGAAAACATATTTCCTCCGTCTTATGATGTTTATGATAAGAGGAGGAGGTTAACTTGCAGAACTGAACTGCATAATAGAATGGCAATTCAGGTTTCCCTTCGCCGGTATTATCCGGATCAGGTATATAGGGTATGATCTCAGCCCGCATGTGCAAGCACCCCCAACCTTTGGTTGTGATGTACTGGAAAATAAGACAGATTTTATTAAGCTCCAATTGGGTCTCTGAATTGAAATTCTTATCGTAAAGGAAAAATTATTTTATGAAGAGCAGTTCATATAGTTCTATCTCTATCATCTTATTGTTGTTAATCTGTCATCTTGCCGGATGTTCAACTGATAACAGTTCAGAACTTGACTTCAATATTCAGGCCGCTGAACTTCAGGCACATATCAATTGGCTTGCAAATCCTGAACTTGAAGGGAGACTTGCCGGATCTGAACATGAAGCGAAGGCAGCAAACTATATTTCTGATATTTTCAATCAGATCGGCCTTGAAACCGGAGGGAATGACGATACATATCTTCAGAAGTTTACTCTTGAAGGGCCTATGGCACAGGCGATGAATCGGCAGGGCTACCTGTCAAGAAATGTGATCGGGATTATTCCCGGCAACAGGGAGATTGAAAATTATATTGTAATCGGTGCTCACTACGATGCCCAGGGAGAGGGAGGGATTATTTCGATGCAGGGATCAGTTGAACCGGAAGTACATCCCGGTGCAGATGATAATGCATCCGGTACTGCCGGTTTACTCGAATTGGCTCATTATTTTAAAGAATATAACCCCAATCGTACGTTGGTTTTTATTGCTTTTTCTGGTGAAGAACTGGGTTTGCTCGGTTCCCGCTATTTCGTTGAAAATTCAACTCTCCCGGGAGGACAAATACTTGCAATGGTGAACCTGGATATGATCGGGCGGATGGAGGATAATAAATTGTCAATTATGGGCACAGGCACTTCCGAGGCCTGGCCGGAACTGATTCAGAAGGCTAACAGTGATTCGCTTGATATAAACCTTGTCAGTTCGGGCCGTGGAGCAAGTGATCACACATCATTTTATGAACAGGGAATTCCGGTACTCCATTATTTTACCGGTACTCATTCCGATTATCACCGGCCTGGTGATACTGCTGACAAAATCAATATTGATGGAACTATTAAAGTAGTGAATCATGTGAAAGAGGTGATTGCCAGGCTTGATGAAATCGACCAGGAAAGACTTGCATTTGTAGAGTCCGGCCAGCGGGAATCAGAGGAGATGCGAATGGATGGGGTAACTCTTGGAGTTATGCCCGACTATACCTACGATGGAACCGGGCTAAAAATTGAGAGTGTGCGCAGCGGAGACAAAGGAGATGAAGCTGGCATCATCGATGGTGATATCATTGTAGAAATTGATGGTGACCATGTCGATGATATATTCAGATACATGGATCTGCTCAGTCGGTTTGATGTAGGTGATACCATGAAAATTAAAGTTCTTCGTAACGGTGAAGAAGTAGATCTTGAAGTTACATTTTGATACTTAACCGGGGTATAAAAAATTGATTTTATTATTAAGAGTTTTGTTTCTATCCGGGCTGCTGGGTTTTGTTATTTCTGCCTGTAACCATAATGACAGCAAGCAAATGCTGCCAGCGGGTGCCGAAGCAATATCGTTGCTTGGAGATACTTTGTATACGCCGGTACTGCCGGATCATTTACGGCTGGAGTATCAGGCAAACCTGGAGCGCGCGGTGCATGATTACAGGCTTGACCCGGAAGATCGTGATGCAATTATCTGGTTGGGTAGAAGACTTGCATATCTGGGAGAATTCAGGGAAGCGACAGGAGTCTTCACCGAAGGAATCTATAAATATCCGGAGGAACCGAGGTTTTACCGCCACAGGGGGCACAGGTACATTACTCTAAGGATGTTGGATCAGGCCATAGCTGATCTGGAAACTGCGGCCGAAATGATGAGAAATACTCCCGATGAGTCAGAACCGGATGGTTTGCCGAATGCGCAGAATGAGCCCCGAAGTACTCTGCATACGAATGTATGGTATCATCTCGGCCTTGCATATTACCTGAAAGGAGATTATCAATCAGCCATAGAAGCGTACAAGCATTGTCTGAATGTAACAAATAATGATGATATGCTTGTGGCTGTACTTTACTGGTATTACATGGCAGAGAGACGAGCGGGAAATGACGAGCGGGCAGGGCGTTTGCTTGATCTGGCAGAAAGTGAAATGAATATCATTGAAAATGACAGCTATCATCAATTACTATTGGTTTTTAAAGGTATTTTTGATGCAGACAAGCTGATTGAAGCTGCCGAAGATGCCCTGCAAAATGCAACAGTTGGATATGGAATCGGAAACTGGCATTACGTTAACGGCAGGCCTGAACGGGCTATAGATATCTGGAATGAAGTACTTGAAACCGGAAACTGGCCGGCATTCGGATTCATAGCCGCAGAAGCGGAGAAAGCGAGAGAGGTGGAATGAAGAATGTCGAACACCGAATAACGAAATTCGACATTCGGTGTTCATGATTCAATATTCAACTTCATTGTCCTGAAAAAAATAGTGAATTGACAAAAAGGAGTTTTCCGTTTTCCCAGAAGCCGCGAAACAGGGGGTTGTCAACCAGGTAAACCACATTTCCGCTTCCCATTTCGTGGGTGCCAAATGTAAGCGTATGTTCAAGTGAGGACCTTGCATCATGTCCGATGAATCCGCTGATGTGGGCACCCGGTTTTGCCGCACCGATATTCCACCCGTCTTCCATGTAAGTAAAAGCATCTGCTCCAACTTTCAAGGAGAAGTATTCATCATTATATCCAAAAGCTAATGGGTGGGTATTGTCAAGAGATATTTTATAAATACTGCCTGGATTGGAGTTTTGAATGGCTTCTCTTTCCCGGTTCCCATATGGTTTCAGGAGCTCCTCCGGGTCAGGATCATCGTTACTTTCATTTTGTTTTATTCGAATATTGAATCCGTTATCGTTTGCCAGTATCTCGTTGGCATTACCCAAAGCAATCAGGTTACCACCTCTTTCTACCCATTCCCGGATCTGGCTAATCACAGTATCTGTGAGTACTTCGTTGTACGAACCATCCGGTAATACCAGGAGATCAAAATGGTTCAGGTTCACATTTTTAAAATAGGTAGTGTTGATAACTGTGACAGGGTATTTCAATTGACGATCGAAAAAGTGCCAGATTTCACCTGCAGACAATGAGGAAGTGCCTTCTCCCATCAGCATTGCAATTTCCGGAGTTTCAATGAGCCTGACATTAGCAGATCCGAAGTCTGATCCACTGTCGACAAACCCGGTTTCTGTACGATGGATATGCCGGGAATGATTTTCAGCTGTTTCCATCACAATACGGTCAAAATCAACGATTCTGTTGCCGGCCCTTGTGATAATAAGTGAACCCTTGTGAAATTGCTGGCCGTCAATCGAAAATGGAACTTTCGAAAAACGAACCTGAACCCCCTGCTGTAAAAGGTCGGCCAGAAAACGTGCATCATCCATGGAACCCCACCTTGTGATATATGCATAAGGTTCTGTGGCGTCTCCGGTTACATGATAATTTCGGAAATAATCAGCTGTAATGTCGTTTTCCGGTTCAATTCGATTGGCCACAGCATATCCCGTAAGGCCAAACCGGTAGTGAGTTTCCCATGCAGTGATGTCGTAAGTGAGCGAATCCACAAGTTCAGGATTCGGTTCAAATAACACCCTGATTAACTGCGATTGTGGTTGATAACTGCTGATCACGATATCTTCGGGTTCAACCCTTACTCTCTCAGTCTGTCCTGTTTGGTAGTTATATCCATCTACATTCCGGCCGGAACCGGCACGCCCATATCTGATATTTTGATCATCCAGAAAACTCAGCATCGAATAGATCTTGTCCGGATGATTATCCGCTTTAACAATATATGCGAGATACCTTCCATCCGGGTTGTTGCTGGCACGATGGAAATGAGATCTGAACTCACTGATCACCCTCCTGGAATGCTGAGAAGTTACTTCAATGGTGGAAAGCCCTGTAATATGATGATTGGTGAGCCTGTCTTTTAACGTCAGGGTATCCCCTTCGGGAATGATAATACCCCGACCGGCAAACCCATGGCCGGCCTGTTCGTAGGTCATTCCGATTGCTCCGTTAAACGTTGGCCAGGTATCTCCATAACTGGGGTAAAAGAGATCAAAAACCTCTCTCGTGAAATAGAGGGATCCACTGTCATCGAAGTATTTCATATTGTTCCGGCCGATGGTGATTTGAAACTCCCGTTGCCAGTCGGTGATTGCCAGGTGATACGGCTCCGCAGCCGGTGCAAAATAGTAAGGCGCATTGTAAAATTGTTCATGAAAATCGACATGAATATGCGGCATCCATTCAAGATATATTTTGGATCTGTATTGTGATTCAACCTGTGTCTGCCATGCCCAGTCGCGGTTCAGGTCAAAATAGTAATGATTGGATCTGCCATCCGGCCAGGGTTCATGATGTTCACGTGCGTAGTGATTCGGGTTGAACCCCGTACTTTCCATTTGGTTATACCAGTTGACATATCTGTCTCTGCCGTCGGGATTCAGCATCGGATCCAGGATCACAACAGTCTGTTCAAGCCATCTTTCTGCATCCCGGTTTGAAGGATCAGCAAGCTCATAGAGCGTTTTCATTGCTGCTTCCGAGCTCGAAGCTTCATTGCCATGAATATTATAGCTGAGCCAGACGATGGCCTTATTCAGATCTCCCGGCTCCCCTTCTTGCAAGCCCGTCAACCTGAGGTTATTTAATCGAATCTCTTCAATATTCCTGTGGTTATCAGGACTTGTAACAATCAGGTAAACTAATTCTCTTTTTTCATAAGTAATGCCATATTGATGAAGAGTTGCACGGTCGGACGATTCAGCCACATGTTTTACATACGATAATATCCGGTGATGTGGGGTAAAATGATCACCGAGTTCATATCCTAAAAATTCGGAAGGGGATTGCAGAGATTGTCCAGTGGTGCTCTCCGTCTGTATAAAGAGCAGCAGAAAAACAACTTTCAAAGAGAATAGTTTGATAGCCATTTAATTATTTGCTTTGCGTAGATGAGTTTTTGTTTAATGTAAGGATGTGGAGATTTAAAATCCTTCATTAATGACCATCAGTAGCTGATCTGCTCAATGATTAGAATATCTGTAATATTCATCAGACATCATTAAAAAACTCTGAAATAGAAGTTCCTAATATAAGGGAGTAATTACTTGTTAAATGATTATTCTTTGATAGAGATAAAAATAATGTTGCCTCAATGAAATTAAATTCACAAAATCTAACTTCCCTGATGCTCGTGGTATCAGTACTGCTTTGCCTGGGAACGATGTACCTGATCAAATTTGGAGAGAATCAGAAAAGGGCAAATACAGAGGAGTTGCTGAAACTACAATACGTTATTGAGCATACTTCAAGTCTGCTTGTATCTCTGAATGAAGCTGAGAATGGGCAGAGAGGGTATGAGCTTACCGGTGATGAATCTTATCTCGCTGCGTGTCATGATGCTTTTAATCAGGTAGATGAACAACTTCAATTTTTAATTGAATTGACGGTGATGTCACCGGAAATCCAGGCAATTCTGGTTTATTCCACGATTCCCAAATTGATGGATCAGAGATCAGTACTTGATGACAGGTTTCATGTAAGTAGGCGTGGAGGAGATAATTTTTCTGTTGGTTTTGCAAACAGTAATGAATTTGATCACAGTTTGAACCTGATTCATGATATCCGGGCAGATATCCTGGAAATCAGAGAGCGTTCTGAACAAGCGATGACACAAAGGTCCGACTCCCTGAATCAAGCTTATTTCTGGTATAATAATTTTGCTTACGGCGGCCTTATTTTTATCGGGCTGTCTATAGTCTTTGGGATCTACCTGATCAGGGATTACGACCAG
>SL_3KL_010_SEDDRAFT_10000611_pt1 | contig 29993 bp, 30 predicted proteins | sample SodLakKL_010_SED_2_FD_10381 | JGI IMG/M metagenome (IMG submission 10381)
CCGGCATCGACCCGGAGGCACCTTCCGGATGATCCGAATCACATTTCTGGGGACATCGGCGTCCCGCCCCACCGTGGGCCGCAACGTCAGCGGCCTTGCGGTGCAGCGGGAGGGCGACCTCATGCTCTGGGACTGCGGCGAGGGTACGCAGCGACAGATGATGAGATACGGGACCGGATTCGGTCTCAGCGCCATCTTCATCACCCACATGCACGCGGACCATTATCTGGGGCTCATCGGTCTTTCCCGGACGCTCGCTCTTCAGGGACGGGAAGAGCCCCTGGACCTGTATGGTCCGCCGGGATCACGGAAGGTCCTCCACGAGGCCCTCCATCTGGGCGTGGCCCGCATCGGCTTCCCCGTCCGGATCCATGAGGTGGGACCGGGAGATGGTGCCGTTCGCGATGGATATGACGTGGAGGCCTTCCCTGTGCGGCACGGGCTTCCCGCCGTCGGGTACGTCCTCCGGGAGCACGACCGCCCCGGGCGTTTCGATGTGGACCGGGCCCGCGCCCTGGGAATTCCCGAGGGGCCCCTGTACGGGCGTCTCCATCGTGGAGAGGCCGTGCGGGTAGGGATCGGGTCATCGATCCCGCGGAGGTGGTGGGGCCCTCCCGGCCCGGAAGGCGCATCGTCTACACCGGGGACAGCTTGCCGCTCCAGACCACCACCCAGGTGGCGTGGCGCTGCGAGGCGCTCATCCACGACGCCACCTTCGGGCAGGACGATGCGGACCGGGCCCGCGAGACCTTCCACAGTACCGCCCGGGAGGCCGCGGAGGTGGCACGGGACGCGGAGGTGCGCCGCCTCTTCATGACACATCTTTCGGCCCGCCATTCGGCGGACCCGGGGCCACTTCAGCGGGAGGCGGAGCGGGTCTTCCCCGGCGCCGTGGTGGCCCATGATGGCATGAGTCTGGAGATCGGCTACGGCGATGATGAATAGAGTGCCCGGGTCGCCCCTGGAGAACGGGGTGGCGTGCGGCTGTCTTGAACGAGGGGAGATGCGATGATCCGGGAGTTGGAGCGTACGGAGCGGGATGGAGCTCACTGGGAGGAGATCCAGGAGGAGAGGATCCCGGCCCGGCAGAGATGGTCCATTCGCGCCGCCCAGTGGCGTGCGCTGGAGCTGGCCAGAAGCGTCTTCGGGGAGTCGGCGAGCCTGCATTCCGGGGGCTTTCCCCCGCGCGGGGCCTTCCAGGGTCTGGTTCACCTGGCCGTTCCCTTCCGGACCATGGACGAGCACCGGGATGGAGAGTCCCGCTTCGTGGCGCTGGCTTCGGCCGATGAGCTCCTCGGGTCGGTGCCCCTGGTCTTCGTCTTTGATCCGGTGCCCACCGGGTCTCCGGCCGGGAGGCTCCCCTGAGCGGCGTAGCGAGGGAGCCCGGGTCGGTGGGGNGCGCGGTTCCGGAGCGAGCCCCGGGCGGGTTCCCATCGGTGGCCGTGGTAGGGCTCGGNCTCATGGGGGGGTCGCTGGTCCGGCGTCTCCGCACCNTCCCTCANCCTCCTCGCATCATCGGGGTGGATGTGGATTCNGTAACGGGTCTTCGGGCCAGAGCCGACGGCCTGGTGGATGTGTTCGGCCTCCCGGGCGACGGCTTGGCCGGAGAGGCGGAGCTGGTGGTCCTGGCCTGTCCGGTGAAGGCCGCGCTCCGATTTCTGGCCGAGGAAGGGAGGACTCTGGGTCCGAAGACGGTGGTCACCGATGTGACCGGCCTCAACAACCCCCTCCTTCGGAAGGCTGAGCAGGTGGGGATCCTGGATCGGACCGTGACGGGCCACCCTCTGTGCGGTTCCGAGTCCAGCGGGTTCGCGGCGGGGCGCGCTGATCTCTATCAGGACGCCCGGGTCTGGTTGTCCGCCGATCCCACCGTTCCCGAATCCCTTCGGACCGCCGTTGCGGACTTCTGGACCGACGTCGGGGGTCAGGTGGAGTGGATCGATGCGGCGGAGCACGATGAGACGGTGGCGTGGATCTCCCACCTGCCCCAGATCCTGGCCAGTGCCCTGGCCGGGGCCCTGGACTCGGCCGGCTACCGTCCCCGGGATCTGGGTCCCGGTGGTCGGGACATGACTCGTCTGGCCGGGTCGTCCCCCGCCATGTGGGCCGACCTGCTGGAATACTCCGTTCCCGCTACCGGGCTGGGGCTTACCTCCATCTCCCGGGCGCTGGCCGTGGTGGCCGATCTCCTGGCGCGGCGCGAGATGGACCACATCAAGGAGTTCCTGGAGTTGACCCATGCCTGGGCCCACGAAGAGGATTCCCTGGCCGAACGCGCCGAGGCGGAGACCTCCACCTCGGGCGGCGTGCCCGGGGGATCGGTGCCCGTTGCCGGTGGGGGTGGCCGTCCATGATCCGGATCCCGGGAGACAAGTCCATCAGCCATCGGGCCCTTCTCCTGTCGGCCCTCTCCGAGGGTCCCAGCCGCCTCGAGGGGCTGCTGCCGGGTGAGGACTGTCGGAGCACGGCGGGGATCCTGCGGGCCCTGGGGTGTGAGGTTCCCGAGTTGCCGGTGGATGGTGGTCCCATTCGGGTCCAGGGGCTGGGACTTCGGGGGTTTCGACCGCCGGGACACACACTGGATTGCGGCAATTCGGGGACGACGGCCCGCCTTCTCCTGGGTCTCCTGTCGGGGCTGGGTCTCCCGGCGGTGCTGAGTGGTGACGCCTCACTCCGCAGACGCCCCATGCGCCGGGTCACCGACCCGCTGACGGAGGCGGGAGCGAGATTCCGGGAAGAAGGCGACCCCGGGTGCCTTCCCATTCGCNTGGATGGCGGCGAACTGGACGCCATCCGGCACACCTCCCGCGTCGCCAGCGCGCAGGTGAAGAGTGCCCTGCTGCTGGCCGGGGTCGGGGGTGGGGTGGAGGTGGATGTCACGGAGCCGATCCCATCGCGTGACCACTCGGAACGGATGCTTCGGCGGATGGGTGTCCAGGTCCAGCAGGTGGGTTCCGCACCGCATCGGGTGGTGCTCCCCACCCCTCCCGGTCGACTGGATCCCCTGGAGTTCCACGTTCCCGGGGACATCTCCTCGGCGGCCTTCCTCCTCGTCCTGGCCTCGCTGGGTCGGGGCAGCCTCGAGGTGGCCAACGTCGGTCTGAATCCGACCCGTACCGGGGCCCTGGACGTGCTTCGGCGCATGGGGGGCCGCATCTCCGTGGAGAACCCGAGGGAGCTGGATGACCCGGGGGGCGAGCCGGCCGGTGATCTGGTGGTTCGGGGAAGCGGGCTCCGTGGGACCCGGATCGGCGGCGACGAGATTCCTTCCCTCATCGATGAGATTCCCATCCTCGCGGTGGCGGCAGCGAGGGCCGAAGGGATCACCGAGATCCGCGACGCCGAAGAGCTCCGGGTCAAGGAAACGGATCGCATCCGGGCCTTGGCGGTGAATCTGCGGGCCGTGGGGGTGGAGGTGGAGGAGTTGGAGGATGGGCTCGTGATCCAGGGGAGCGACCATCCGCTCCAGGGGCGGATCCACACCTACGGCGACCACCGGATCGCCATGGCCTTCGGGGTGCTGGGGGCGCTACCGGGCAACCGGATCGAGGTGGACGACCCGAGGGTGGTGGAGGTGAGCTACCCGGGATTCTGGGATCAATTGCGGGAGGTGCGGGAACAGCCGGCGTCACCCGGCCCGGGCGCGGGCCACCATTTTCCCCGGCCCCGGCCGGTTGTGACCCTGGACGGCCCTGCGGCTTCGGGGAAGTCGTCCACCGCGCGAGCCGTGGCCCGTACACTGGGATTTCGGCACCTGGATTCGGGGGCCCTGTACCGGGCCGCGGCGCTGGCCCTCCTGGAGGCCGACCTGCCGGTGGACCAGTGGATGGATCGGGGACCGGAGGAGGTGGCTCGTCGCGGTCTGGGCCTTCGGGAGACCGACGAGGGGTTCGAGGTGCTCCTGGGCGGAAGTCCGGTTCCTGCGGGAGCACTTCGCTCGGCCCAGGTCACCGAGCGGGTGTCGCAGGTGGCTGCCATCCCACCGATCCGCGAGCTGATCCTGGAGCCCCTGCGAACCGCCGCCTCCCGGGGGGGAATCGTAGCCGACGGGCGGGACATGGGTTCGGTCGTCTTTCCGGACGCGGAGGTGAAGGTGTTCCTCACCGCATCCCTTCCCGAGCGAGCCCGGCGGCGGATCCTCCAGGAGGGTGGAGAGCTTTCGGCCTTCCGGATCGAGGAGGAGGCCCGGCGCCTCGCCGAGCGGGACGCCCAGGACCGGAATCGGGCTGTGGCGCCACTCCGTCGCCCGGAGGGAGCACTGGACGTGGACACGACAGGTCTGGATTTTTCCGGTCAGGTACAGGTCGTGGTGGATCGGGTCAGGGAGGTCTGGGGAGCGCCTCTTTCCGTCAGCTCCTGACGCTCTTCGGGCCGGAGTGGGAGGGCCTCACGGGTCGGGCCCAGATGGCGACGCCCAGGGGGACGGCTTGACCCCGGTTCGGAATTGCGGATAAATTCCGGGACTAGTCTACGGGAGAATTCCTAGCCTTCGTGCACCTCCCCGTTCTTCACCAGGGCCGCCCAGGCCCGCAGGCCTCCGCTCCGGCATTGCCGGGTGCCGGAGAGACCCCACCGGTATTTCATTCATGACCGAGCAGACTTCCCCCACATCATCCTCCGACGGTTCCCCAAACCTGGAGGAACTTGTGGATGATCCCACCGCCGTCATCGCGGTGGCCCCCGAAGAACTCCAGAAGGATCCCCCTCGGGTCGGAATCTCACCCGAACTCTCCATGGACCCCTACGGAGAGGAGGATCTGGACATTTCCCGGGACGACTTCGAAGCGCTTCTCACCGACTTCGGTGCCGACCTTCAGGAGGTCCGGGAAGGGGAGATCGTGCAGGCCCGGGTGCTCAAGATCACCGAAACCTCCGTCATCCTGGAGTTCGGATTCAAGAGTGAGGGCTCCGTTCCCCTCGATGAGTTCAAGGAGCCCGAGACGCTGGGTGAGGGTGACGAGGTGGAGGTCCTGCTGGAGAGTCTCGAGGACGAGGACGGGATCGTCGTTCTGTCCAAGCGGAAGGCCGACTTCCTCCGGGTGTGGGAGAAGATCAAGGAGGCGCACGAAGCCGATCGTCCGGTCAAGGGAACGCTGGCCCGGAAGATCAAGGGCGGCGTGACGGTGGACCTCATGGGAGTGGATGCCTTCCTCCCCGGGTCCCAGATCGCCCTTCGCCGGGTTCCGAACATCGAGGATCTGATCGGCGAGACCTACCGCTTCATGATCATCAAGCTCAACAAGCGGCGGCGGAACATCGTCGTTTCGCGCCGCGTGATCCTGGAGGCGGAGCGGGAGCGGAAGCGGAAGCTGCTGGTGAAGGAACTCCTGGTCGGCCAGGTCCGCGAGGGAACGGTGAAGAACATCACCGACTTCGGTGCCTTCATCGACCTGGGAGGGCTCGACGGACTCCTCCACATCACCGACATGTCCTGGGGCCGCGTCGGCCACCCCTCCGAGGTGGTGGACATCGGGAGCAACCTGGACATCAAGGTGCTGGACATCGACTGGGACCGCGAGCGGATCTCGCTGGGGCTCAAGCAGTTGCTGCCCTACCCCTGGACCGACATCGACAAAAAGTACCCGGTGGGCTCCCGGGTCCGCGGGAAGGTGGTGTCCATCACCAACTACGGTGCCTTCGTGGAGTTGGAGAAGGGTGTGGAGGGGCTCGTCCACATCTCGGAGATGTCCTGGACCCGCAACATCCGGCATCCGTCCAAGCTGGTCACCATCGGCGATGAGATCGAGGCCGTGGTCCTGAAGGTGGACCCGCAAGACGAGAAGATCTCGCTGGGAATGAAGCAGATCGAGGAGGATCCGTGGCTCTCGCTCCCCATGAAGTACCCGTCGGGGACGAGGATCACCGGGAAGGTGAGGAACCTGACGTCGTTCGGGGCCTTCGTGGAGGTGGAGCCGGGGATCGATGGACTCGTCCACGTCTCCGACATGAGCTGGACCCGTCGAGTGGAGCATCCGTCCGAGATCGTGCAGAAGGGCCAGGATCTGGATGTCCTGATTCTGGACATCGATGCCGAGAACAAGCGGATCTCCCTTGGGATCAAGCAGTTGGACGACGATCCGTGGCCGGTGATCGCCCAGCGGTTCGCCCCCGGAGTCGAGTGCGAGGGCACGGTCACCCGGGTTCAGGACAAGGGTGTCGTGGTGGATCTGGGCGACGAGATCGAGGGCTTCGTGCCTGCTTCCCACGCCGCCGTTGAGAACATGGATCGGCTCGAGGAGTTCTTCCACGCCGGGGATCCGGTGGACCTCAAGGTGCTGGAGTCCGATGCCGCCAACCGGCGCATCGTGCTGGAGGTGACCACCGCTCCGGAGAGGAAGCCCGCGGCGCCGGAGGCCGAGGAGCAGGGAGAGCCGGAAGAGCCTGCCGAGGTCGGGGCTGCCGCGGACGCTGATGGGTCCGGGGTGGAGGGATCCGGAGACGACGCGGGCGAGGAAGGGTGAGTCGGGCCCACGTGGCCGGTCCCCCTGGATCCAGCGCACCATGCGCCTGAATCGTCTGTTCGGTCGAGGCCGCTCGTTCCCCCCGGGGGACGGGCGGCCTCGCGCCGTCTGGGGTTCTGCCCTCACCGTGGTGGCGATGATGGTGGTGGGGTGCCAGCTTGGCGAAGCGCCGGCGCCGGAACCGCCGGCACCGGCACCTGAGCCGGTGGCCATGGAGGGTCCAGCCCTGGAGGAGGGTGTGCCCGACATGGATCCGGCGAGAGCCCGCGAAGCCGCCGAACTCCTCGCCCGGGGAGAGGCCTTCCTTGCGGCCGGGGAAGCAGAGGCCGCACTCGACCGTGCCGAGGAGGTGGCCGCTCGCTTTGCCCGGGTCCCCGGGACGGTGGGGGCCCTCTGGTTGGAGGCCCGTGCCCGGGCCGCCCTGGAGGCTTGGGTCGCGGCCGAGGAGGCGGCGGACGCCTATCTGGCCCGGGGGGCGCCGCCTTCGGAGGAAGCTGCGGCCGTGCGCCTTCTCCTGGCCCGTGTGCGTCTGGAGGGTCGGCTTCCGGGGGGGATCGAGTCGTTGTTCGACATTCCGGCGGATGCGCCCTCGGCGGTACTCGATGAGGCCGAGACACTGGCCCTCTCCACGGCCGATGGCCTCCCACTTCCCGTCCTCAGGGATCTGGTGGACGAAGCTCCGCGTCATCCGCGAATCCATCCGGTCTTCCACGTGGAGTTGGCCACCCGGACGGCGCTTCTGGGAGACGAGGGTGCGGCTCGCCGCATGGCCGAATCGGCCCTGGAGCTGGACCCGGGGGAGCGGGTGGCCGAGCGGGCTCGTGCAGTCTTGAGGGGTGAGCTGGAAACCGTGGAGGCTGAGCTCGTGTCCATGGCGGCTCTCCTTCCCGAGGGTGGGCCTCCGTCCCTCCGGAGCCTGGCGGCGGAGATCCGGGCCGGTGTGGAGGTGGCGCTGTCCGAAGCCGAGGCTACGGGTCGACCCGTGCGGTTCACCGTTCTCGATGATCAGGCGTCCAGGGCCCGGGTGGAGTCCCTTGTCCGGCAGTTGGAGGAACAGGGCGCCGTGGGGCTCGTGGGCCCACTGGACGATGCCCTGGTGGAAGCGGCGGCTCGGGTCCGCTCCCGACCCCTTCCCATCATTTCGCCGACGGCTCGCCTCCTGCCCGAGGGGGTGGAGAACGTGTTTTCCCTCACCGGTGTGGATCCGGGAAGCGCCGAGACCTTGGCGCGACTGGCCCTGGATGCCGGGATCCGGGAGGTGGTCGTGGTCCACCCTCGCCGGAGTGAGAGCCTGGCGGAATCGCAGAACTTCCGTCGGGCGTTCGAAGCGGGCGGGGGGGTGATCCGGCGGGTTCTCATGTACGCGCCGGGCACCACGGATTTTGCCGAGCCGTTCCGGGAGGTGGTCCGCCTGCGGCCCCAGGGTCTGGTCCTGTTGCTTCCCCCGGAGGAGATCGAGCTGGTGGCGCCACAGGTGGCCTTCTTCGGTGTGGATGACCTGGAGATCACCATCCTGGGCAACGATGCCTGGAGTTCGGAGGCCGTTCTGGAGGGTGTCCCCGTTCGGCACACCAATGGTGTCCTCACGGTGACGTCTCGGGACGGCCCCGGAAGTTACGGCCCGGGATGGCGCGACTTCGTCGACAGCTACGAGACCCACTTCCGGCGCACCCTCCGGAGCCCACTCCCAGCACTGGGGTACGACGCCGCCAATCTATTCCTCGCCGCCGTGCAGTCCGGCGATGGGACCCCGGAGGGCACGGCCCGGGCCCTGGAAGCCATCCGGGGATACCCGGGGGCGACGGGGCGGCTATCGGTGGTGGATGGCCGGATTCGTCGGACCTGGACGCCGGTGCGGATCGAGAACCGTGAACCGGTGCCCTACCGCCCCTGACCGGGCGATCTCCGGGGCCCGGCCCCAATGGCCCCACAGCACATCCTGAATCCCCAAGACGTGGAGAAAGCTGGCCCATGAGCATGGAGTCGCGCCTGGAGGATCTGCAGAAACTTCGGGAAGAATCCCTCGGGGGAGGTGGAGAGCATCGTCTGGCCGCTCAGCATGCCCGGGGTAAGCTCTCGGCTCGGGAGCGTCTGGACCTGCTTCTGGACCCCGATTCATTCGTGGAACTCGATCGCTTCGTCACCCACAGGTCCAACGACTTCGGACTGGACCAGCAGCGGATCCTGGGCGACGGCGTGGTGACGGGGTATGGGACCATCCACGGGCGACTCGTCTACGTCTTTTCCCAGGATTTCACCGTCTTCGGGGGCTCGCTGTCCGAGACCCATGCCAAGAAGATCGTGAAGCTCCAGGAACTGGCCATGAAGAACGGGGCGCCCATCATCGGTCTGAACGATTCGGGTGGGGCGCGGATCCAGGAAGGCGTGGTCTCACTGGGAGGGTACGCCGACATCTTCCTCCGGAACACCCTGGCTTCGGGCGTTGTCCCCCAGATCTCGCTGATCCTCGGGCCCTGTGCCGGGGGCGCCGTATATTCACCGGCCATTACCGACTTCGTGTACATGGTCCGCGGCACGAGCTACATGTTCGTCACGGGTCCCAACGTGGTGAAGACCGTCACCCACGAGGATATCGACATGGAGGGGCTGGGGGGNGCCGATGTCCATGCCTCCACCTCCGGGGTGGCCCATTTCGCCCACGATTCGGAACCGGAAAGTCTGGCAGCGGTCCGGGAACTCTTCCACTACATCCCGCAGAACAACACCGAGCGCCCCCCGGACGGGGCCGGCGATCCCCCACGCGAGGGCGCCAGTGCGCGACTCCTGGACGTCATCCCGGACAATCCCAACAAGCCGTACGACATTGTGGAGGTCATCGAGGCTGTGGTGGATGGTGGCCGCTTCTACCAGGTGCACGAGCAGTATGCCCCGAACCTGACGGTGGGATTCGCCCACGTGGGTGGGCACTCGGTGGGGATCGTGGCGAATCAGCCGGCGGTTCTGGCCGGGGTCCTGGACATCGACGCCTCGGTGAAGGGGGCCCGCTTCGTCCGATTCTGCGATGCGTTCAACATTCCCCTCCTGGTCTTTGAGGATGTCCCCGGCTTTCTCCCGGGTGTCGGACAGGAGCATGGCGGGATCATCCGGCACGGTGCCAAGCTCCTCTACGCCTTCAGTGAGGCCACTGTCCCGAAGATCACCGTCATCACCCGGAAGGCCTACGGGGGTGCGTACGACGTCATGAATTCCAAGCATATCCGTGGCGATCTGAACCTGGCGTGGCCCACGGCCGAGATTGCCGTCATGGGACCGAAGGGAGCGGTGGAGATCCTGTTCCGGAAGGAGATTTCCCGATCGGAGAACCCGGANGTGGTGACGGANCGGAAGATGGAGGAATACCGGGAGATGTTCGCGCANCCCTACATTGCGGCGGCNCACGGATTCCTGGACGACGTCATCGATCCCCGGGAGACCCGGGATCGGGTGATCTCGGGCTTCGACATGCTGCGGAACAAGCGGGACCAGAATCCGCCTTCCAAGCACGGGAACATCCCACTCTGACTCGGGGGCCGGCTCCGGATCCATGCGGCATTGTGTCTTTTGCGGGGAGGGCCTTGGTGAAGGCATTCCCGAGGCCCCGGCTCCCGGGCGGCGGCATGCCTACGACCCGGGGCAGGGGCGTCTCTGGGAGATCTGTGGACGGTGCCGTCGGTGGAATCCGGTGCCGCTGGATCTCCGCTGGGAGACCTTGGAAGGCTGGGAGGCCGCGGTCCGGGATCGGGGCCGGACCACCCTGGAGACCGAGCACCTGGCTCTGATCCGGGTGGACGACGGGGAAGTGGTCCGGGTGGGGCGGCCGCCCCTCCCCGAATGGGGGGGATGGCGATACGGGAATGCCCTTCCTCGCCCCGGTCGACGAGGCGGGTTCCTTCGGCGAATGCTGTCGTCACTGCCGCCGCCGCCCCTTGAAGGCTACGATCCCTACGGTCTCACCGGTCCTCTCGGAGGGGTGGGAGGTCGAGACGGCCCCTCCCAGTGGCTGGCGTCTCCTTTCCTGGCGCAGGCCACGCCGCTGACCCTGGCCTTTACCTCGGTTCCCTTCGCGCCGGAGTGTCCCTCGTGCGGGATCCCCCTCCCCCTGGCGCCCTGGGATTTCCAGGCCGTCCGCTTCCGGGAGAGTCGGTCCGTGGACGATGTGACCGGAGTGGAAGCCCCCTGTGCCCACTGCGGCGACTGGGTCCTTCTGCCCTTGCGGCAGGTCCGGCCGGCGCTCAGGCTTGGTCTCGGCATCGTCGATTCCGATGACTCGGCCCGGGAGGTGGGGGAGGCCGCCGGTGCCGGCCTGGCCCGGGTGGGCGGGATGGAGCGGTTTCTGGCCGGTCTCGGTCGGATCGGGGCTCCCCTTGGCGATCTGGCCCGGGACGAGCGGGTGGCCCTGACCATGGCCCTGGATGCCGAGGCCGAAGCCGAGGCGCTGGAGGCGGAGTGGCGGGAGGCCGAGGAGATTGCCGCCATCATGGACGGTGAATTGACCTCGGTGACCGATTTTCAGGCCTTCCGTGCCCGCATCCTCGATGGCCTCGGCTCCTGACCGGGCCGTCGAGACCGGGCGAACCGCATACGAGAACCCACGTCGGGTCCAGTGGGACCCAAGCCAGGAGAGAGTCAACGTGATCGAATCCGTCCTTGTGGCCAACCGGGGGGAGATCGCCGTCCGCATCATCCGTGCGTGCCGGGAGCTGGGAATCCGAAGCGTCGCCGTCTATTCCGAGGCCGATCGTCTGTCGCCCCACGTGCTTCTGGCCGACGAGGCCTACCTCCTGGGCCCGGCGCCTTCGGCGGAGAGCTACCTTCGGGTGGACCGCATCCTGGAGGTGGCAGGCCGGGCCGGGGTGGTGGGCATTCACCCCGGCTACGGATTCCTGGCCGAGCGGGCCTCCTTCGCCCAGGCGGTGGAGGACGCCGGGTTCACCTTCATCGGACCTACCGCCGCCACCATCGCCGCCATGGGCGACAAGACGGAGGCCCGGCAGCGCATGGCCGCCGCCGGGGTCCCCATCGTTCCGGGAAACACCGAGGGTCTGGCCGACGCGGCACAGGCCCGGAAGCTGGCCCGGGAGATGGGCTTCCCGGTTCTGCTCAAGGCATCGGCCGGGGGCGGGGGGAAGGGCATGCGGGTGGTGGAATCGGAAGATGAGGTGGAGCGGGCTCTGGAGGCGGCGCGCCGGGAGGCTGCAGGCGCCTTCGGTGACGACGCCGTCTACCTGGAGAAGTACCTGGAGAAGCCGCGCCACATCGAGATCCAGCTCCTGGGCGACCTCCACGGGAACATCATCCACCTCGGGGAGCGGGAGTGCTCGATCCAGCGCCGGCACCAGAAGCTGGTGGAGGAGTCGCCGTCGCCCGTGGTTTCCCCGGAGCTTCGGGCCGCCATGGGCGCGGCGGCGGTCCGGGCCGCGGAGGCGGTGGCCTACCGCAGCGCCGGCACCGTGGAGTTCCTCTATGAGGACGGGGAGTTCTACTTCCTGGAGATGAACACCCGGATCCAGGTGGAACACCCGGTCACCGAACTCGTCACCGGCATCGATCTCGTCCAGTGGCAGCTCCGCATCGCCTCGGGAGAGCCGATCCCCTTCCGCCAGGAAGAGATCGAGCCCCGGGGACACGCCATCGAATGTCGCATCACCTCCGAGCTCCCGGAGGAAGGCTTCCTCCCCTCCACCGGCCGCATCCGTTACCTGGAGGTGCCCACCGGGCCAGGCGTCCGGTGGGACGGTGGCATCGCTCAGGGATTCGAGGTGGGCCTCCACTACGATCCCCTCCTGGCCAAGCTCATCGTCCACGCCCCCAGCCGGACCGAGGCCATCCGTCGGATGGCCCGGGCCCTTGAGGAGTTGACGGTGGAGGGTGTGGATACGTGCCGGAGCTTTCACCGACGGGTGATGGATGAGGCGGACTACCAGGCCGGGAACGTGACCATCCGCTACCTGGAGGAACATCCGGAGATGCTGTCGGCCGGAGACCCGGCCCATGGGGATCCCGAGGACCTTCGCGTGGCGGCAGCGCTGGCGGGGCTCCTGGAGGCTGAGCGACGTCGCTCCATCCGGCCCCCCCGCATCGGGGCCGAGGATCGTTCCCTCTCCGGGTGGCAGGGCGCGCGGGGAGCCTGGCGAGCCGGCCAGTGAGGGACCGGGTGGTGCTGGACATTCGGGGGCTCTCCTCGGAGGGGGCCGGCATCGGCTCCCTCCCCGATGGACGGGTCGTCTTCGTCCATCGCACGGCACCCGGTGACCGGGTCGAGGTCGAGCTCACCCAGCTCCGGCGGCGGTGGGGGCGTGGACGGCTGGTCCGGATCGAGCGGCCCGGCCCCCACCGCAGGGTGGCGCCCTGTCCCCATCAGGCCCGGTGCGGAGGGTGTCCGCTGGAGCACCTGGAATACCCGGCCCAGTTGGAGGCGAAGCGCAGCCGTCTGGAGGAGGCGCTCCGGCGCATCGGAAAGTTGGAGGGACTTCCGGCCATCGAGGTCCACCCGTCGCCCCGGGAGTTCCGGTATCGGAACCGGGTCAGCTTCACCCTCCGACGCCTGGCCGGTGGGCGTGTGGTGGCAGGGTTTCACGAGGTGGACCGCCCCGATCGGATCGTGGATCTGGATGAGGCATGTCTCCTCCCGGAAGAGCCCGTGGCTCGAGCCTGGGGCGCCCTGCGGCAGAGCTGGGGTCCGGGGGCGGAGCGGCTTCCCGAGGGGCGGGAACTCCGCCTGACGCTCAGGGGAACCTCGGACGGGCAGGTCCTGCTCCTGGTTGAAGGGGGGCGGCTCCAGGAAGGGGGGCGGCTCCAGGAAGGGGGGCTCGACATTCTCCTGGAGGGTGTGCCCGGGCTGGTGGCCATCTGGCACCGGGAGGGAACCACCGACGTCCCCCGGCTCCTGGCCGGGACCGACGAGGTCGAAGAGCTCTGGCTCGGTGAGGTGCACCCCGTCCGCCCCGGCGCCTTCCTCCAGGTGAACCGGGCGGCGGCGGAACTGCTCCACGAGCTGGTACTCCGTGAGCTGGCTCCTCCTCGGGGTCGGACCCTGGTGGACGCCTACTGCGGTATCGGCGTGTACGGGCGCCGGGCCGCCCGACACGGAGGCCGGGCGGTGGGGATCGAGCTGGATGCGCAGGCGGCGTCCGTTGCCCGATCCCGGGCCCCCGCCGGATTCCACCTCCTGGAGGGAGCGGTGGAAGAGCGCCTGCAGGAGGCTCTCCCCGCCGATCTGGTGGTCCTGAATCCGCCTCGCAGCGGGGTCGCTGACGGGGTCATGGAGCGTCTGGCCGCCACCTCCCCGGAGCGCATCGTCTACGTGAGCTGCGATCCGGCGACCCTGGCGCGGGATCTGGCCCGGTTGGGCGATGGGTTCCGGATCGGGCGGCTCCAGGCCGTGGACCTCTTCCCCCAGACGGCACACATCGAGACTGTGGTCACCTTGGATCGGACCGATACCGGATCCGGATCCCGGCCTTCCATTCAATTCCAGGGAGCGTAGTCCCCCATGGATTTCTTCGTGCATATCGCCGGTGAACGGCTTGAGGTGAAGGTGAGGAACGGGCAGTGCTGGGTCGACGGTTCTCCCGTTGAGGTGGAGTTGGCACCGCCGTCCGGAACTCCGGTTCGGAGCGCTCGGGCCGGTGGTCGATCCCTTCGGGTCCGCCCCGTCATGAACGGACGCGGACGGTGGCACCTCCAGGTGGAGGGCCGTGTCCACCAGGCGGAGGTCCTGGACCCGGGACAGGAGTTCATCCGTCAGGCCCGCAAAGCCGCCGGGGTCGGAGTGGGGGTGCCGGCACTCAAGGCACCCATGCCCGGGCTGGTGGTACGAGTGGAGGTGGAGGAGGGGCAGGTCGTGCAGGCCGGCGACAGCCTGATCATCGTGGAAGCCATGAAGATGGAGAACGAACTCCGGGCCGCGGCTTCCGGGGTCGTCACCCGGATCATGGCCGAGGTGGGGGCGGCCGTGGAGAAGGATACCGTCCTCATGGAGTTTGATCCGTTGCCGTCCGAGGGTGGAGAGGAGGCCGAGGCATGACCGGAGATGGGACGAAGGAGAACGGGGGCACGGACCATGAGGCGACCCGGGAGGGGTCGGAGCCGGCGATGGGGCGGGGGAAGCCGGCCAGCCCGGACGGGATGCGAACCGATTCGGGGCTCCCGGTGGCGCCTCTCTACTCGGCCGATCCGGAGGCGGTGGACCCGGAGCGGGATCTGGGTGAGCCTGGGGGCTATCCGTTCACCCGTGGCGTCTATCCCACCATGTATCGCGGTCGCCTCTGGACCATGCGCCAGTACGCCGGTTTCGGGACGGCCCGGGAGACCAACGAGCGCTACCACTACCTTCTGGGGCGGGGGCAGACGGGTCTCTCGGTGGCCTTCGACCTCCCGACCCAGATGGGGTACGATTCGGACGACCCCATGGCCGCCGGTGAGGTCGGGCGGGCCGGGGTGGCCATCGACTCGCTGGAAGATATGCGCATCCTCTTCCACGGCATCGACCTGGCCCGTGTCTCCACCTCCATGACCATCAACTCCACAGCGGCCATTCTCCTGGCCCTGTACATCGCGGTGGCCGAGGAGCAGGGGGTGTCCCGGGAGAAGCTGGCCGGGACGGTCCAGAACGATATCCTGAAGGAGTACATCGCCAGGGGCACCTACATCTATCCGGTCGAGCCGTCACTCCGGCTTATCTCGGATCTCATGGCCTTCTGTTCCCGGGAGGTTCCGCGCTGGAATACCATCTCCATCTCGGGCTATCACATCCGCGAGGCGGGGTCCACGGCGCCCCAGGAAGTGGCCTTCACCTTCGCCAACGGCCTCGAGTACGTGAGGCGTGCGGTGGAGGCGGGGATTGACGTGGAGGACTTCGCGCCCCGACTCTCCTTCTTCTTCGCCGCCCACAACGACTTCTTTGAAGAGGTGGCCAAGTTCCGGGCTGCCCGCCGGCTCTGGGCCCGGCTCATGCGGGAGCGGTGGGATGCGTCGGACACATCGTGCCGACTCCGGTTCCACACCCAGACCGGCGGGTCGACCCTGACGGCGCAGCAACCCCGGAACAATGTGATCCGGGTCACGACCCAGGCCCTTTCCGCCGTCCTGGGAGGCACCCAGTCCCTCCATACGAACGGCTACGACGAGGCGTTGTCCCTTCCCTCGGAAGAGGCGGCGGAGCTGGCCCTCCGCACCCAGCAGATCCTGGCCCACGAGTCCGGGGTGGCGCGGACGGTGGACCCCCTGGCCGGGAGCTACTTCGTGGAAGAGCTCACGAACCGCATCGAGGAGGAGGCGCGCCGCTACCTGTCGGAGATCGAGGAGCGGGGAGGCGCCGCCGGAGCCATCGCCTACATGCAGGACGAGATCCATCGGGCCGCCCTCCGCTTCCAGCTCGAGGTGGAACGTGGGGATCGGGTGGTGGTGGGCGTTAACCACTACCGGACCGAAGGAGGTACGTCGGAGATGGACCGGACGGACTATTCGGGGCTCGAGCGAGAGCAGCGGGAGAAGCTGGCCCGGGTTCGGGAGCGCCGGGATGCCGCCGCCGTGGAGGATGCCCTGGCCGCCCTGGCCGAAGGGGCCCGGGGATCGGAGAATCTCTTCCCCCGGATCCTGGATGCCGTCCGGGCCATGGCCACCCTGGGGGAGATCTCCGGGACGCTCCGGGAGGCTTGGGGGCGGTATTCCGCCGGGGGCAGCGGATCCTTCGGCGGGGGGGCTACCGTCGGTTCCTGAAGCTTGGCCATTGGCACTTCACCGTGCCGGCGGAGCCGTTACCTTTCAACCTCTATGCCCGAACGGTATCCAACCGGGAAGGCCCTTGTTCCCCCGCGGTCCGGTTGAGCGCGGGAGTGCGGGTCCGTTCCGGGGGGGAATGCCTGTGGATGGATCAGTCCAGCGGAAACGGAATCATGCCAACCTACGAATACCGGTGTCCCCAGGGACATGAATTCGAACTCTTTCAGCGAATGAGTGACGAGCCCCGGGCCCCGTGCCCGGAGTGCGGGGTCGAGTCCCAGCGGATGCTGTCGGCCGGGGCCGGTTTCCTCTTCAAGGGAGACGGGTTCTACATCACCGACTACCGTTCCGACTCCTACAAGAAGGCCGCCAAGGCCGACGCCGAAAAGAAAGGGGGCTCCGGGTCGTCGCCGGAAGGGGGCGCCGCTCCTTCCGGCGGTGGGGGAGCGTCACCGTCTCCGTCCTCTCCGTCCGGCCCGTCGACCTCTCCGTCGTCAGACTCCGGAAAGGGCTGAGTCTCCATGACCCACGACCTGATCCGGTCCGTTCTCCAGGACGTCCTCCGGGAGATGGGGGTGGAAGATCCCCAGGTCCACCTCGAGCGTCCCCGGGATCCCTCCCATGGGGACGTGGCCACCAATGTGGCCATGACGCTGGCGGCGACCCTCCGGCGGGCTCCTCGTGCCATCGCCCAGGAGATCCAGGAGCGGATTCCGGAGGGCACCGCCGGAATCGCCTCGGTGGAGGTGGCAGGGCCAGGCTTCCTGAACTTTCGGCTGACCACCTCGGCAGTGGGTGAGGTTGTCGGTCGTATCCTGAAGCAGTGCAGTGACTTCGGACGGAGTGGAACCGGCTCCGGGCAAGCCTGTCGTGGTGGAGTTCGTCTCGGCCAATCCAACCGGCCTTCTCCACCTCGGGCACGGGCGCCAGGCGGCGCTGGGCGACGCCATCTGTTCGCTTCTGGAGTGGACGGGTTGGAAGGTGCACCGGGAGTTCTACTACAACGATGCCGGGCGCCAGATCGAGCGCCTGGCCGAAAGCGTCCGGGCTCGCTATCTGCAGGCTCTGGGGGTGGAGGCCCAGGTACCCGAAGACGGCTACCACGGTTCTACCGTGACCGAGGTGGCTGGGGACTTCCTGACCGCTGAGGGGGACCGATGGCGGGAAGATCCGGAGGGTGAGGGGCTCGACCGCATGCGCCGCTTCGCCGTGGATCGCCTTCGCCGGGAGCAGGACCGGGACCTGAACGGGTTCCGGGTGCACTTCGATGAGTACTATCTGGAGTCGTCGCTCTACGACGATGGACGGGTGGACGATACGGTGGAGCGTGCGGAATACGGGGCTCGTTTTCGACAGGGATGGAGCCGTTTGGCTCCGGACGTCGGAGTTCGGGGACCAGAAGGACCGGGTCATGATCAAGTCCGATGGGTCCGCCACCTACTTCCTTCCGGATGTGGCGTACCATGTCACCAAGTGGGAGCGGGGCTTCCACCACGCCATCAATGTGCAGGGTGCGGATCACCACGGAACGGTGGCCCGGGTCCAGGGGGGGCTTCAGGCGCTGGGACTTCCCCGGGGATATCCCGAGTATGTCCTGCATCAGATGGTGACGGTGGAGCAGGGTGGCCAGGAGGTGAAGTTCTCCAAGCGGGCCGGCGACTACCTGACCCTTCGGGATCTGGTGGAGGAGGTCGGGGTCGATGTGACCCGCTACTTCTTCCTCATGCGGAAGCCCGAGGCCCACCTGGTCTTCGATCTGGATTGGGCCCGGGATCAGTCCGACAAGAATCCGGTGTACAAGGCCCAGTATGCCCATGCGCGGGTCTGCTCAATCCTGCGCCGGGCCGGGATCGGGAGTGGGCTCGAGGGAGGGGACGGCACCGATCTCCTCACCGCGGATCTGGCGCTCCTGGCCGAAGAGTCGGAGCGGGAACTCATCCAGACGCTGGGCGAGTTCCCGGCCCTGGTAGAGCGGGCCGCCGCCGCCCGGGCGCCCCATCTTGTCTGCGACTACCTGGAGCAGACCGCCGGACAGGTGAATGCCTGGTACCACGCCGGCAATCCCACCCGCAACCCGGAGCTCGCGGTCCTGCACCCGGACCCTGAGCTCCGCCGTGCCCGTCTGGCGCTGACCCAGGCGGTTCGAATCGTTCTGGCGTCGGCGCTGACGGTGCTGGGGATCCATGCTCCGGAGCGGATGGAGCGTGCGCCGGAGGAGGAGGGTGGCGAGGGGGCGGGCGGTGACGAGGGGATGGATTACCGGTCCGCCGGGGTGGACCTGGAGCGGGCGGAGCGGGCCAAGGAGGGGATCCGGGACCTGGTGGAGGCCACCCGGGATCGCTGGACCCTCTCGGGGATGGGGAGCTTCGGTGGACTCTACGCCGTTCCCGACGATGTGCATCGCCCGGTGCTGGTCTCGTCGGCGGACGGGGTGGGGACCAAGCTCAAGGTGGCGTTCCTGACGGGCGTCCACGACTCGGTGGGCCAGGATCTGGTGAATCACTGCGTCAATGACATACTGGTACAGGGAGCACGGCCCCTCTTCTTCCTGGACTATCTGGCCACCGGGGAGATGGAGGAGGGGATCGTGGAATCGGTGGTCTCCGGGGTCGCCCGGGCCTGCCGGGAGAACGGCTGCGCCCTTCTGGGAGGTGAGACGGCGCAGATGCCCGACTTCTACGCCGCCGGTGAGTATGATCTGGCGGGTTTCATCGTGGGGCTGGTGGGGAGGGACCGACTCCTTGACGGGTCCCGTGTCCAGGAGGGCGATGTCCTGGTGGGCCTGGGCTCGTCGGGGCTCCACACCAATGGCTACACCCTGGCCCGCCGGATCATCTTCGAGCGGGCCGGGCTTGGGGTTGACGACCCGTTCCCGGAGATGGATGACGCTGTGGGTTCGGTGCTCCTCCGGGTCCATCGGAGCTACCTGCCGGCGCTTTCTCCGGAGGTGGAGGAAGGCACGATCCGAGCGCTGGCCCACATCACCGGCGGTGGGATTCCCGGGAATCTGCCCCGGGTTCTCCCCGAAGGTCTGGGGGCCAGCATCCGAACGGAGAGCTGGGAGATCCCCGCGGTCTTCCGTGTCCTGGCCAAGCTTGGCGGTGTCGCCCGGGACGAGATGTTCCGGGTGTTCAACATGGGGGTGGGGATGGTGGCCGCAGTGGCGCCGGACCAAGCGGATGGCCTGGTGGATCGCCTCCGGGACCGGGGAGAGAAAGCCTGGATCCTGGGGCACGTGACCGGGTCCGGGTCGGTGGAGATCGACTGATGTCTTCCTGGCGGTCCCGAGGGCGAGGGCTCGCCGTGGCGGGGCTCGTGTGGATCACGTCGCTCGCCTCGGCGTCGGCCTTGGCCGCTCAAGCAGGGGTGGGGTCCTTGGACCGCTCCGAACCGGGACGACTCGCCGCATCATGCTCCGGAGACGGGAGCGTCTGGTTGGCGGGGGCCTGCGCCGAAGCGGCACTCGCCGGGGCCTCGCTCCTGGAAGGGATCGGCCTCCTGGCGGCCTCAGGCGGAGCCCTTCCGGTGAGTCCTTCCACCGTGGGTCACCGCATCGACGGTGTTCCACGGGTCGTCGTGGATGCCGGGGTCAACGTGGCCCGAGTCCGCCACGTGGATCTGGCGGCACCACCGGGCTCGCTTGCCGAGACCCATTCGGCCCTTCTCGCCGGTCGTCTCACCGCCACGGTAGGGATCTTCGAGGGCTTTCGACCTGTGGCCACGGTGGGTGGCGTGGGGGCGGTCGATGGGGTGGCCACGCTACGGGTGGTACGCCTGCCCGATGGGCCAGGGGAGCACTCGCGCTCGTCCTTTGTGTGGGGCGCGGGGGCACGCATCGGACTGGTCCGGGAATCCTTCTCCCTTCCCGGCATCACCCTCACGGCCATGCACCACCGGGTCGGCACCATCCGTTCCGGTGAGATGCCCGATGGAGGTCCGCAGATTCTTCTGAATCCCCGTATCACCTCGGCGCGCCTCGAGGTGGGGAAGGATCTCCTGGCGCTGGGCTTTACCGGCGGAGCAGGGGTGGACCGCGTCGGAGGTCGGGCCCGTATCCGAGCCGAGGCGGGGCGCCCGACCCCGGGGGGTACCCCGGAAACGGGTGAGGCGAGCCGCGACGGCCTCACCCGGACCCGCCCGTCCTTCTTTGCGGGGCTGAATTACACCTGGCTTGTGACCCAGGTGGCGGGAGAGGTGACCTGGTCGCCGGGGCGGGACCTCCGCGATCCCTCCCTTCCCCTGGATGTCTTCCCTCTGGATCAGGGTCAGGTGCAGGCCACGCTCACCTTCCGGCTCATCTACTGAGCGGCTTCATCGGTGCCTCTCTCTCCTGAAGATCGTCGGTACCTGGCGCGGGCGGTGGAGTTGGGCCGGCGGGGGTGGGGCCGGGTGCATCCCAACCCCATGGTGGGGTGCGTCCTGGTGCGGGACGGTCGGGTGGTGGGGGAAGGCTGGCACGCGGAGTGGGGTGGGCCCCACGCCGAGGTGCAGGCCCTCCGCGCCGCCGGGCCCGAGGAGGCCCGGGGGGCGACGGCCTACGTGAGCCTGGAGCCGTGCCGCCATGAGGGAAAGACGCCGCCGTGTACCCGAGCCCTGGAGGCCGCCGGGATCCGGCGGGTCGTCTACGGCGCGGCCGATCCCGGCGCCACGTCCGGTGGCGGGGGGGCCGAGCTGGCCCGAGCCGGGATCGAGGTGGAGGGGCCGGCCTTCAGTGGCGATGAAGCCCGCCGGGAGAACCCGGGCTTCTTCCATGGGGATCCGGCTCGACCCTGGGTCTGCCTCAAACTGGCCATCTCCCTGGATGGACGCATTGCAGCCGGTGCCGGGGAGCGGACCTCCGTGACCGGGCCGGAGGTGGCCGGGGTGGTGCACCGCCTTCGGGCTGGGATGGACGCCGTTCTGGTCGGGGCTCGCACCGCTCGCGTCGATGACCCTCTGCTGACGGTCCGGGTGGGCGAGGTGCGGCCGCGCAGGCCCCCTGTGCGGGTCGTTCTGGACGGGCGGGGAAGCCTCTCGCCCGGGGCCAGGTTGCCGACCACCGTCTCCGAAGGCCCTGTCCATCTCCTCACCACTTCGGCCTCCGGAGAGCGCTGGCGGGATGAGATGACGCAGCAGGGGGTAAGAGTCACCGTGGTTCCAGGCCGGGAGGGTCGCATCGCCCTGGCCCCGGCCCTCCACTTTCTCCGCGCCACGGGGATTCGCACCCTCCTGTGCGAGGGAGGGGGACAGGTAGCCGGAGCGTTTCTGCAGGCCGGGGCGGTGGACCGCCTGCACCTGGCTGTGGCGCCACGCCGTTTCGGCGGTGGAGGGGTACCGGGCTTCCCCGATCCGTCCGGCACCGCTGGCTTTTCGGCTCTCGGGGGTTTTCGCGGCCTTCCAGGAAGATCCCCGGAAGGGGTCGAGGCGTGGTCCCGGATCGAATCCCCGAAGGCGCTGGGGCCGGACGTGTGGCTCACGTATGAGCCGATCCGTAGCGGGGCATGAGCCGCAGGGCCGTTTCACTCTGACGTAAAGCCGAGGAGAGTGCAGGGAATGTTCACGGGAATCATCGAGGAGGTGGGCCGCGTCGTGGCGGTGGAAGAGCGCGAGGGCCTTCGGCGTCTCGCCGTGGAGGTGGATGCCTCCTTCCTGGATGGCGTCGAACCGGGGGACTCCATTGCCGTGGACGGGGCCTGTCTGACTCCGGTCAGCGTGGGGGAAGGGACCTTCACGGTGGAGGTGGTGGCCTCTACGCGAGGACGGACCCTCGCCGGAAGCTACGCCGCNGGTGCCCGGGTGAACCTGGAGCGGGCCATGCAGTTGGGCGCNCGCCTGGACGGGCACCTGGTGCAGGGCCATGTGGACGGGATGGGAGAACTGACGTCGGTACGGCGGGAGGGGGACACCGTCTTCCTCGAATTCCGGATTCCCATCGAGGTCCACCGTGCCACCATCCCCTATGGATCCGTTGCCCTGAACGGGATCTCCCTTACGGTGAACGCCCTCCGTGAGCCCGATCTCCTGGAGGTGGCCATAATCCCCCACACCTGGGCCCACACGAATCTGGCGCAGCTTGCGCCAGGGGGACGGGTGAATGTGGAAGGGGATCTGATCGGGAAGTACGTGGGTAGGCTTCTCGCCTCCAAACCCTCCAAATCCCAAGGGACCGACTGATGCCGTTCGACCGCGTAGAAGACGCGATCCAGGATATCCGCGATGGGAAGATCATCATCGTGGCCGACGACGAGGACCGCGAGAACGAAGGAGATCTGGTCTGCGCAGCCTCGGCGATCACGCCCGAGATGGTGAACTTCATGGCCATCCATGGTCGTGGACTGATCTGCGCCACCCTGACCCGAGACCGGGCCGATTCGCTGGAACTCGCGGCCATGACGGATCAGAACACGGATCCCCACGGGACCGACTTCACCGTATCCGTTGATGCAGATCGGCGCTTCGGGGTGACCACCGGGATCAGTGCATCGGATCGTGCCACCACAATTCGCGTGCTGGTGGATCCCGACTCGCGCCCCGGAGACCTTCGGCGACCCGGCCACATCTTTCCCCTCCGGGCTCAGCCAGGTGGGGTTCTGCGGCGGGTCGGACAGACCGAGGCCTCCGTGGATCTGGCACGTCTGGCGGGCCTCGCTCCGGCCGGCGTGATCTGCGAGATTCTGAATCCCGACGGAAGCATGGCGCGGCGTCCCCAACTGGAGGCCTTTGCCCGGGAGCACAACCTGCGCTTCATCACCGTCGCACAGTTGGTGGCCTACCGCCTGAGCAAGGAGCGGCTGGTGCGTCGGGTGGCCAACGTGCGTATGCCTACCCGACTCGGAGATTTTCGCCTCATCGGATTCGAGAATCAGATCGATTCCCGGGAGCATGTGGCCCTCATCAAGGGTGATATCGAGGGCCGTGACGATGTGCTGGTCCGCATGCACTCCGAATGCCTCACCGGAGACGTCTTCGGCTCGCTCAGGTGCGATTGTGGCGAGCAGCTGGCTGCGGCCATGGCCCGCATCAGCCAGGAAGGGCAGGGTGCCATCGTATACCTTCGCCAGGAGGGACGGGGGATGGGCCTTGGAAACAAGCTCAAGGCCTACGAGCTGCAGGAGCAGGGGCAGGACACGGTGGAGGCGAACCTGTCCCTGGGCTTCAAGCCCGATCTCCGGGATTATGGGATCGGCGCTCAGATCCTCCTGGATCTGGGCCTCCGCAGGATCCGGATCCTGACCAACAACCCGAAGAAGATCGTCGGTCTGGAGGGGTACGGTCTCGAGATCACCGGACGCGAGCCGCTCACGATCCCGCCTGGCGAACACAATTCGCACTATCTTGAGACGAAGGCCCGAAAGATGGGGCACCTGACCTGAGCACCTGGAAGAGGACAAGGGCGATGAAGACCTGGGAAGGCATGCTGGACGGCTCCGGACTCCGTTTCGGATTGGTGGTGGCCCGGTTCAACGAACTGGTCACCGAGCCCCTCCTCAATGGAGCCACGGATTGTCTGGTCCGGCACGGGGTCGATCGGGACGACCTCCACGTGGTTCGGGTCCCCGGCGCATGGGAGCTCCCCGGGGCCTGCGCTCGACTGGCGGACTCCGGACTGGTGGATGGGATCGTGGCGCTGGGCTGTGTGATTCGCGGCGCCACTCCCCACTTCGACCTGGTGGCCGGCGAAGCCGCGGCCGGGATCGGAGCCCTGAATCGAACAGGCCGCCTTCCGGTGAGCTTCGGTGTCCTTACCACAGACTCCCTGGAGCAGGCGCTGGAGCGCTCCGGAAGCAAGGCGGGCAACAAGGGGTGGGAAGCGGCGGAGGCCGCGTTGGAGATGGCGAGCCTCTATCGGGAGCTGCCGTGAAGCGGTCGGGTACGGCCCATGACCCCGTTGACGGAGGTAGGGCCGACAAGTCAGAGTCCGTCACGTCGGCCAGGACCCGGGTTCATCGGTCCCGATCTCGCTCATGGGCCCTGCAGGTCGTCTACCGCTGGGAGGCCGGGGGGGCTGATGGGTCACTCATGGACGTGTTCCAGGAGACGCTCCGGATGAGGCGTGTGGCTCCCGCCCGGATCTCCCGGGTCGAGCGACACCTCCGCTGCTTGGAAGCCCACCTGCCGGAGGTGGATGCGGCTCTCCGGGAGGCCCTGGACAATTGGCGCCTTGAGCGCTTGGCCGTGGTGGACCGGAGTGTGCTACGGCTGGCCGCCTCCGAGATGCTCTTCGATTCGGAGACTCCGCCTCTCGTGGCCCTGCAGGAGGGGATTCGGTTGGCCGGGCAGTACGGGGGGCCCCAATCGCCCCGCTTCGTCAATGGAGTCCTCGATGCAGTGTTGCGGGAAGCCCGGGGCGCCGAACCGCGGACCCGGTGAATGGCGCCGATAGGGGCCGGGTACTCCTCCTCAACTGGCTCGACCGCGAGAACCCGAAGGCGGGGGGCGCTGAGGTTCACCTCCACGAAACCTTTGGGCGCCTGGCAAATCGCGGGTGGAACCTCACCCTGCTCAGCAGCGGATGGCCAGGAGCCGGTTCAGAGACCGTCCTGGACGGAATCCGGGTCCGACGCGTTGGATCCCGACTGTCCTATCCGGTGCCAGCCATCCGGGAAGCCCGCCGTCTCCTCAGGTCGGGATCCTGGGATCTGGTGATCGAAGATCTGAACAAGGTACCCCTGTTCACGCCTCGCTGGACCCGCACGCCCCTCCTGCTCCTGGTCCACCATCTCTTCGGTGCCACCGCCTTCCAGGAGGCCTCTCTCCCCGTCGCCCTTCCGACCTGGCTTCTGGAGAAACCCATCGGCCGGGTCTACCGCGGGGTGCCCGGGGTCGCCGTCTCGGCCAGCACCCGGGACGATCTGGTGCGACGAGGCCTCCATGCCCATGACCTCCACGTCATCCCCAATGGGATCGACCTCTCGGCCTTCGGGCCGGCGGGTGGCGCGGGGCGCTTTCCCGAGCCCACCCTCCTGTACCTGGGACGGCTCAAGCGGTACAAGCGCGTGGATCTGATCCTTCAGGCCCTGAGGGTCCTGCAGGCGCGCGATATCCCGGCTCGGCTCCTGGTGGCGGGAAAGGGAGATCACCGGCCGGCGCTGGAGCGCGAGGTCCGTCGCCTCGACCTTTCGCCGGACCGGGTGCGGTTTCTGGGTTTCGTCTCGGAATCGGAAAAGGCGGAGCTCCTGGCGCGGAGCTGGGTCCACTGTCTGACCTCACCCAAGGAGGGCTGGGGAATCTCGAATCTGGAGGCGGCCGCCTCGGGCACCCCAACCGTCGCCAGCGATTCCCCGGGTCTGAGGGATTCGGTGGCCCATGGCCGGACCGGCTTCCTCGTTCCCCACGGAAACGTGGAGGCCCTGGCGACTCGAATCCAGGAGATCCTGGCCGATACTGAGGAGAGGGAGCGGATGGGCCGGGAGGGATGTCGGTTCGCCGCCACCTTCAGTTGGGACCGTACCGCCGACGAGATGGAAGAGGCCATGCGGGCGGTGGTGGCCCCCACCTCGCGGCGGCCTTAACTTGATTCAGGGCCCCGAGGGTTCCCTGCAGGGGTCCTTTCACCCCTCTTCTGGGAGTTTCCATGCGCGTGCAGATCGTGACTCGTCACTGTGACGTCCCCGCTGCCATTCTCACCCGCGCCCAAGAGCAACTGCCCCGCCTCAGCCGGTTCGACCAACGCCTTTCGGCCGGAGAGGTGGTTTTTGAAGAAGAACGCTATCTTAAGAGGGCAGAAGGCGTTCTGACCCTGGATGGAGGTGAGCCCGTCGTCGCCCGGGGTGAAGGGTTGGAATTCCGGGGCGCCCTGGACCAGATGTTGGAGCGTTTGAGCCGGATCTTGCGCCGGAGGCGAACCCAGGCGCTTGATCACCACGGCCCCAAGCTCTCCGACGTGGTGGAATCGGGGATCTGATCCGATTGACATGCCCTCGGTCTTGACGCTATCCCGGCTCCAGGAGCTCAAGGGGGAGACGCTCTCCCTTGAGCTCCTCACGCCGGAGTTGGATCTGGAGCGCCAGTGCGATGATTCCGATCTCTCCAGTCCCGGTGTTGCCCTTGCCGGATATGTGGACCGCTTTCCCGCCGGGCGGATGCAGGTTCTCGGCGAGACCGAGCTCCGCTATCTGAATTCCCTGGAGCCGGCGGTTCGGCGACATCGGCTGGATACCCTCTTCAAGCAGGACTTCCCCGCACTCTTCGTCACCAAGGGGCAGGAAGTCCCGGAAGAGCTTCTCGCTTCAGCCAGGGCGCACGGAAAGCCCGTCTTCCGGTCCTACCTCACCACCAAGGAGTTCTACGGTCGGATCAAGGCCTACCTGGAGGTGGCCCTGGCTCCATCCACCTCGCTCCATGGATCCCTTGCGGACGTCTATGGTGTGGGGCTTCTCTTTGTGGGCCAGAGTGGGATCGGAAAGAGTGAATGCGTTCTGGATCTGGTCGAGCGAGGTCATCGCCTGGTGGCCGACGATGTGGTGCTCGCATCCCGTCGAGGCAATGATGTGGTGATCGGAAAGGGGCATCCCATGCAGCGACACCGGATGGAGATTCGCGGGATCGGGATCATCGACATCCAGGCCCTCTTCGGGATTCGTGCCACCCGCCAGCAGAAGCGCATCGAAGTGGTCGTGCAGCTGGAGGAATGGGATGACAGTCGGACATATGACCGAACGGGGCTCGTCCGGGACGAAGCGGAGATCCTCGGGGTTCGCCTTCCCAAGGTGATGATCCCCCTGAACCCGGGGAAGAATATCACCGTCATCTCGGAGGTGGTGGCCATGAACCATCTCCTCCGATACGCTGGAATCGATTCGGCGGCGGAGTTCGACCGGGAGCTGAAGAACACGCTCCTGCCTCGGCAGGAGTACCTTGAGGAAGATTACGAGTGATGGGAGGGGAATCTGCCATGCACGGGAACGGGGGGGAGCCGCCCGACGGCGTCGATTCGACGGGATCGGAGGCAGGCCCCGTCCCGGTGCGGGGTGTGGTGCTGACCCACGGCGGATTGGCGGACGGGCTGGTGGACGCCGTGGCCCGCATCGCAGGCGAAGTGGAGGGAGCCCTGATCCCGGTGTCCAATACGGGCTGCGGACCCGAGGCCCTCATGGAACGGGTGGCCTCAGCCGTGGGAACGGGGCCGGCGCTGGTCTTCACGGATCTGCCGGCGGGAAGCTGTGCCCTGGCGGCACGGGTTGCGTGCCGTGACCCCGGTCAGCGGAGGGTCCTCTTCGGGGTGAACCTCCCCATGCTTCTGGACTTCGTGTTTCACCGGACCTTGCCCCTTGATGAGTTGGTGGACCGTCTCCTGTCTCAGGGTCGTTCCGCGATCCAGGCTTATCCTCCCTCTCCTGCAATCCATGGCGATCACCCTACTGCGCGTTGACGAGCGCCTCATCCACGGACAGGTGACCGTGGGCTGGGGCGGGCGCCTCCGCCCTACGGTCTACGTGGTGGTGGATGACGAGCTCGTGGCCTCGGACTGGGAATGCGAACTGATGGCACTCGGCGCTCCGCCCGGGGTGGAGGTCGAATTCCTTTCCGTTGATGCTGCCCGCCTCCGGGTCGAGGAGTGGAGCGGATCCCAGGCGCGCGTCGTGGTCCTGACCCGGGATCTGGATCACATGATACGCTTGGCCCGTGGTCGGCTTCTGGAGGGCGAGGAAGTGAATCTCGGCGGCCTCCATCACGCGCCGGGGCGCGTCGAGGCGCTCCCCTACCTCTTCCTCACCGACAAGGACCGCGAACTGATCGGAGAGTTGGAGGCCCAGGGGGCTCAGGTCTCGGCTCGTGACCTTCCCACCTCGCCCCGCGCAAGCGTGAAGGACATCCTCCGGTGAGGCTCGTGCATGATGGCCCGGTCGGGGGTCGATGGAACCGCTGACCTGGGGCCTCCTGCTGGCACTGGGGGTCTGGGCGGCCCTGGACGGGGTGTCCTTCGGGCAGTTCATGGTTTCCCGGCCGCTGGTCACGGCCACAGTCACCGGGGTGGTCCTGGGGGACCCCGCTGCAGGCCTGATCCTGGGGCTCTTCCTGGAGGTGGTCCATCTGGGCGGTATCCCGGCCGGTGCCGCCCGTCTGCCCGAGCCCGGTCCGGCCGCNATTCCGGCNACGGCGGCTGCCNTCCTCTTNGGCGGTGCGGGAGGGCTGGCGTTCGGNGCCGCCTCGGGGATGGTCCTGGCCATCGTGGGGGGGTGGACCGTGGTCCGGCAGCGNCGNTGGCAGGGGCGCCTGGTCGCCTCGGTGACGCAGGAGGGAAGTCCGCCCCAGGCGGTTGGCCGGGCCCTGGGAATGGCGCTCTTCCTGGATGGTCTCCGGGGCGCTCTGCTGGTGGGCTTGGGGATCCTGGGCGTGGCTGCACTCCCGGCACGCTGGATTGACCTCTGGCCTCTCCCCCTGCGCGACACCTACGCAGTGCTCTTCGTTCTGGCCGCGCTCCCGGCGGGGAGCCTCCTGAACGGGCTCCCCCTCAAGGGAGAGCGACGGTGGTCCTTTCTGGCTGGCGGGTTGGCCCTGGGGATCGGCGCCGCCGTCTGGGGACTTCTGTGATGACTGCCCGGCTTTTCGTCCGGCTCTTCTTCGTGCAGGCCCTCTGGAACTATCGTTCGCTCCTCGGGGCCGGCCTGCTCTGGATCCTTCTGCCGGTGCTGCGCAGGGAATACGGCGGGGAGCCGGACTCTCTGGAGGAAGCGCTGGCCAGGCATCGCCGATTCTTCAACGCCCATCCCTACCTGGCCGGCTTTGCGGCCGGGGCCCTGGCCCGGATGGAGCAGGATCGGGAGAGCGCCGAGATGATCCATCGACTCCGGGAGGTGATCCGGGGACCGTTGGGGAGCCTCGGTGACCGCTTCTTCTGGGCGGCATGGTTGCCCACTACGGTTCTCCTGGCGGGAGCCGCCGGCCTCATGGGGCTCCCGGGCTGGGGCGTGGTGGCGCTCTTCCTCCTCACCTACAATGGAATCCACCTGGGTGTGCGCTGGTGGAGTCTTCGGACGGGTCTCGAACAGGGACGAGGCGTGGCGCGTGGAATCTCAGCCCTCCAGCTCCCACGCTGGACGGAACGGGTGGCGGGATTCGGGGTCGTGCTCGTGGGTTTCGTTTTCGGATTCGTTTTCATGCAAGCGCTGGTCGGACCTGCCATTGGAATCCCCCCGGCCCGCGCTGTGGCTCTGGCCGTGGGAGGTGTGGCACTGTTCATCGTGGGCCTCCTTCGGCCCCGGGCGCGTGCGGGTCGGATTCCCGCTATGATTCTGGTCGTTTTCGTGGGGCTCTTCCTCCTGGGAGGCTGGTTGTCGTGAAGTCCTGCACTCGTTTTCCACCTGGAGGAACACGCCATGATTGAATCAACCATGGACGAACGGACGGTGAAGATCCGGAACCGGCTGGGGATGCATGCCCGGCCCGCAGCCGAGTTCGTGAAGCTCGCCGGATCCTTCGAGGCGGAGGTAACCGTGTGCCGGGGGGACCTGCAGGTGAATGGAAAGAGCATCATGGGTGTCCTGATGTTGGCGGCGGAACAGGGGGCCGAGATGGTCATCCGCACCCAGGGCCGCCAGTGCCGAGAGGCGGCCGATGCGCTGGTGACGCTCATCGAGAACGGTTTCGGGGAGAACTGAGGTGTCGACGGTGCGAAATGGTCTGGCCGTTTCGGAGGGGATTTCCTCCGGCCGGATCCGCAAAGTCGAGTGGCAGGTTCCCGACGTGCCCCACAGCACCGTGGAACCGGAGCAGGTCCAGGGCGAGTTGGCGCGGTTCGAGGGCGTCCGCAGTCGTGCTCGAGACCGTCTGCTGGAGATCCAGGAAGCGACCCGGCAGCGGTTGGGGAAGCTGGAGGCCCGGATCTTT
>SL_3KL_010_SEDDRAFT_10000612_pt1 | contig 29960 bp, 28 predicted proteins | sample SodLakKL_010_SED_2_FD_10381 | JGI IMG/M metagenome (IMG submission 10381)
GCCGGATTCTTCTATATTACAGCGGCGGGAAATCCTGAGAGAGTTGCCAGGGCCAACAAGATGGTTTTATACGGAGTTATCGGTGTTGTTGTAGCATTGCTCTCGGGAGGAATGGTTCTCCTTGTTCAAAGCATTCTTGAAGTGTAGACTTGACGCGGAGAGATATTTTTACTACCATTAAGCACAAGTTAAAGGTTAAAAACAAGAAAGGTCGCTTGAAAAAAATAAAGAAAATATGAAAAAAACCTTTTTTATTATAGCTCTTGGATTACTGCTTCTTTCTGCAGGTGAGGCTTTATCACAAGGACCACCCCCGATTATAACGCACCCAGACCAGTTGGTAGGCCTTTTAAGCAGTATTTTGGGATATGTGTGGACCATTTTGGGAATTCTCGTTGTTTTAATGTTCCTTTATGCGGGATTTATGTTTATAACTGCAGCGGGTAATGATGATAAGATAAGTCAAGCGAGGAAAATGGTGATGTGGTCAATTGTAGGAATTGTAGTGATGTTGATGGCCGGAGGTGTAATGCTTTTACTGGAAAACTTTCTTCGGGGAGCATAAAAAAGAGAAATTTGCTAGTTAAAACATCTCGGGTTTTAGGCCGAGATGTTTTGTTGTATAATAACGTAGGTTTGCCGGGGTGGTGGAATTGGCAGACACGCTGGCTTTAGGAGCCAGTGGGGGAAACCCCGTGGGAGTTCAAGTCTCCCCTCCGGCACACAAAAAAACTGCGGTTTCTCTTTCCGCAGTTTTTATAATTTATCAACTTATTCTATATATCCACCTTTCTTCTTTTCTCTCTTTCGATTTTGGGAACCTCTATCATCAGCACCCCTTCTTCCATCGTAGCCTCAATACGAGAAGGGTCGGTTTCTTCGGGCAAAATAACCTCTCTTTGAAACTCTCCATAAAAACACTCTTCATTGTAAAAGCACTTTATGTCTTTTTTTCCGGGCCTCTCTCTTTTCCCCTTAATAATTATCATGTCCTTTTCGGTGACAATCTCTAAATCGTTTTTCTTTACCCCTGCGACCGGTGCTTGAATAATAATGCTTTCCTCTGTTTCATAAACATCTACTGCAAGTTGACCACCTTTTTTAGACCAAGATTTTTCCTCCTTTTTAACCTCAACCGCTTCCGTTTCCCATTTTTCTTCTTCTTTTTTCTTCATAATTAAATTTAGTTAACACTTAAAAACTAACATTTTTTCTTAGAAAAGACAAGTTTTTCGGTCTAAGCTTATTGGCAAACACTTTTCATTTTCTTTGTTTTCTCGATAAGCAGAGTGAGGGCTGTTGCAAGGAGAAAAAAGAAGAAAAGGAGAAGGAAAAAGAAAGGAAGTTGATCGATTCTCTCAGCAAGCAGATTATAGATACCGTGCAAAAAAGAAACAAGAACAATCCCCCAAACCAGTATTGATTTTTTACTGTAATGGTAATAAAAAGCCAAGAACCCTCCCAGTATTCCGGAAGTGAGGGCGTGCAAAAAAGTACCACTAAAAAAACGGATGACGGAAATTTTCGCCATCTCCTGCATGGAAATATCCACGGATGAAAGGATGATGAAGTTTTCTAGCGCCGCAAAGCCGAGAGCAGCGGTAATCATGTAGATTATAAGATCCACTGGTTCGTCTAATTCGGGGTGATTGCTAATGGTAAAAAAGAAGGCCAGGTATTTTAAAAGTTCTTCAGAAAAAGCAACTACCACAAACTTATAAAAAAAAGGAGCAAATAATATTAAGAGAGGAATATTTTCAAAAAAAGAAAAGAGGAGTGAAGCAACTGTTTTTTGGAAGAAATAACCGATAACGGCAAATACTGCTCCGGTGATGAAAACATAAAGAATGAGGTGTTTCGGTTCAGGGTGAACATCTTTTTTAAGACAGTAAAGAAGCCACAAGAAGCTGGGAAGAACGGCAAAAACAAAAAGGGAAAAATAAATCATAAAAAATTAATCATCCGTGTTTATACTACCATAAATTTTTAAATTCGCATTCGCCCTCACTTCATGGTGTTTTTTTCTGGTTTTGTCGACCGAGGCTGCCGCTCCGATAATTTCTGCATTGTCTGTCGCGTGGCCAGCAGAAGGAACGAAAAAGTCGATTTCCGGAAAATCTTTCTTCATTCTTCTTATTTTTTCTTGAAGAGTTTTGTTTGCGGTTACTCCTCCGCCTAAAATCAATGTTTTTGCGCCCTTTTCTTCTGTTGCTTTTTTTAGCTTAAAAACAAGGATATCGGTTACCGCCTCTTCCACTTCGTAAGCCATTTGAGAGATGTATTCTGCACTGTTTTTTGTTTTTTTGTTACGTGAGAGAAAATCATAAAGAACAGCTGTTTTTAACCCTGAAAAACTAAAATCATAGTTTTTTGCGTGCTTCATCGGCCTCGGTAGTTTTATTTCAAACTTTGATTTTTGTGGGTTGAATCTGCCGGCTCTCGATGAGATAGCAGGTCCTCCGGGATAGCCCAAGCCCAGCACACGAGCTGTTTTATCAAAACATTCGCCGGCTGCATCATCTCTTGTTTTTCCAATGAGCTTGTAAGAAGAGAAAGATTTCATCAAAACAAGCTCTGTGTGGCCTCCGCTGGCGATAAGAGCTATTGCGGGAAGGTCAATTTTCTTCTTCTCAAACAAGAAAAACAGAATATGTGCCTTGATGTGGTTTACAGGAATAATCGGAGTGTTTAGATAAAGGGAAAGTGCGCGTGCAAAGTTGACTCCTACCCATAAACACGGTTCAAGTCCCGGGCCGATGGTAACGGCGACAGCGTCTATTTTTTTACTAACGTGGTATTTGGCAAAGAATTTTTTAACTTCTCTTAAAAGAATTGTTTCTCGGGAAAGAATTTCTGGAATTTGTTTTGGCATGGGAACGGATCCTTTTGATAAAAAACCGGCGCTTTGTAGTGTTTTTCTAAGAGAGGGGATGATGTTTTTCTGGTGCTCCCTTTTTGCATCAGACGGATAAACACCTCCCCATTTTTTATGGATTTCGTCCTGGGAGGAAACAGTGCTCGCAAGAGCTTTTAAAACTCCTTTCCTTTTTTCAACAAGAGAAATTCCCGTATCGTCACAAGATGTCTCAATGCTTAAAATAATCATTTTCTTTTAGAATAAAGTTGCATTTTTTCTTGACTTATACTACAATACCGCTTGCATAATTACAAAATGTAGTTTTGACTTTTTATCGGGCCCCATCGTCTAGCTTGGCCCAGGACGCCAGGTTTTCATCCTGGTAACAGGGGTTCAAATCCCCTTGGGGTCACCATTTAGGCAGATAACGGTTGAGTTTTATAGATCTTACCTACTCTAGGTGAAGTTTTTCTTTCAAAGAATCCACTCTTTTTTTCAAAGAAGGGTGGTTTTTTAATTGTTGGTCTTCTTCTAAAGTTTTTTTTGCCGCTTCTCTTGCCTCTTCAACTAAAGGACGATTTTTAAGTGCATCCATTGTGAAGTCTGCGGATCCCCACTGCCTTTTTCCCAAGAAGTCTCCCGGTCCGCGAATTTCTAAATCTTTTTCCGCAAGTTGAAAACCGTTTTCCGATGTAAGAAGGGCTCGTAACCTTTTCCGTGTCTTTTCACTGGTAGAGGTGGTAAATAAAAAGCAGTATGATTGGAACTCTCCTCTTCCTACTCTTCCTCGAAACTGGTGGAGTTGTGCTAGGCCGAACATTTCTGCTCCCTCAATAACCATCACGCTCGCATTCCTTATATCAATCCCCACCTCTACAACGGAAGTGGAAACAAGAATGTTTGTTTTTTTTCTCTTAAATTCGTTCATTACTTTTTCTTTTTCCGTTGCTTTCATTTTTCCGTGAAGCATTTCCACTTTGAAATCGGGAAAAACTTCTTTTGCCAGTCTCTCCTTCTCCTCTTCTACTGACTTTAAGTCAGACCAAGGAGAATTCGCCTTGTCTTCTCCCTCTTCAATTCTCGGACAGATAAAAAAAGCCTGTCTTCCTTTTTTTATCTCCTCTTCTATAAAAAGATACGCCTCCTTCCTTTTTTTTGGAGGAATAAGCTTTGTGATTATCTTTTTTCTCTCCTTCGGCATCTCGCTTATTACAGAGAGAGAAAGGTCTCCGTAAACGGTAAGAGCTAGGGTTCTCGGAATTGGGGTTGCCGTCATTGACAAAAGATGAGGAATTCCCGAATCCTCTTTAAGGCAAAGTTTTGCTCGTTGCTTTACTCCGAAACGGTGCTGTTCATCTAGTACAACCAGGGCCAAACTTTTAAATTTTACCGAATCTTGGATAAGAGTATGAGTACCAATCAAGAGGTCAAGGTCTCCCCTTTTTGCTTTTTCAACAAGTTTTTTTCTTGATATTTCCACGGTATCTCCTTTTAGTTTTTTTGAACGAAGCTTGTCTTTTTTTCCGGTGAGAAGGCCGACATCAATTTTAAAGCGCCAAAGAAGTTTGGCAACTTCGTCAAAGTGTTGGCGAGCTAAAACTTCGGTGGGAGCCATGAAAGCGACTTGGTGACCCGCCTTAATAGCGACAAGGGCGGCGATAACGGCTACAATCGTCTTTCCTGAACCGACATCACCCTCCAAAAGTCGATTCATTGGAAATTTTCTTTCCATGTCTTTCAATATCTGCCAAGAAGCTTTTTTTTGGCCATCGGTTAAAGAAAAAGGAAGATTGGAAACAAGGTCTTGCACTTTCTCGATATCGGTCGGGATAGGGACGCTCTTTTGCCGAGAAAGATTTATTTTTTGCCTTAAAAGAGAGAGGTGCAGAAGGAATAAGCGTTCAAAAGAAATTCTTCTTTGTGCTTCCTTTAGAGAAGAAGAGGAAGAAGGAAAGTGGATTTCCCTTAATGCTCTGGGAAGAGAGTAAAGGGTTTTCTCTCTAACTGTTTCTTCGGGAAGGGTTTCTTGAATTTTATCTTCTATTTCGTTGAGAACCGGTTTAATGATAAAACGGAGCCACTTTGAAGAAACCCCTTCGGTTTCCGGGTAAACAGGAACAATTTTGTTTTCCAGCGTCTTTCCTTTAATTATCTTTTCGTAGAAAGGGTTTATAAACTGCAATCCGTCTTTAGAGTAATCCACATTCCCCGAAAGCAGAAGTTGATCGCCTTTTTCGAGTGTTTTTGTTAGGTAGGGTTGATTAAACCAGATGGCTCCTATCCTGCCGGTAGAATCTTTTATCGTAATTTTCGCAAAGGAGAATTTACGGTGTGCGGTTTTTCCCGACGAAACTTGTGTTATTTTTCCCAAGACAGTATATCTTCCTTTGTGATAGATAGATGAAATAGAATCTCTTTTCGAAAAGTCTTCGTAACGAGAAGGGAAGTGAAAGAGAAGATCGGCAACAGTTCTAATTTTTAATCGTTCCAGCTTTTTTTGATAGGCCGGACCGATATTCGGAATTTTCGAAACAGGAGTAGAGAAATTCATATTTTTGTAGTGTCCCCGCGAGGACTCGAACCTCGATTATGGCCTCCGCAAGGCCACGTTTTATCCATTAAACTACAGGGACAAGCTCTTTTAATCTTTGTAATTATAACGGAAAAGGGCTGTTTTTACAATTCTTCACAGGGAAGGAGTTAGACTTTCAAAGGAATCTTCATGGATATTTTAGATAAATGTGATATAATAACAACGATTTAGGAGAGGTGCCGGAGCGGACGAACGGGGCACCCTGCTAAGGTGTTGTGCCTAATACGCACCGAGGGTTCGAATCCCTCCCTCTCCGCATACAGGATTTTCTTCTACAAGATGTGTGTTCGATATTTTTATCGGGTGCAACCAGCGGAATTCTGAGCGAATTCTACCTTCTTCATCTAAAAAAGAGGAGGGGTCGGATAACGGCTATTCCAGCGGTCTTGAAAACCGCCGTCCGCAAGGACTTGTGAGTTCGAATCTCACCCCCTCCGCAAAAAAATCTTTTTGCCAAACATACTTATGAAAAGAACATTAACTAAAAATCTAAATAAATGTGTAGGCGAACAAGTTTCTGTTTCAGGGTGGATCAGTGTTCGTCGAGATCAAGGGAAACTTGTTTTTTTTGACATTCGTGATGGAAGTGGATGGGTACAAGGCGTTGTTCTTCCCGGAAGTGAAGCGATGGCAACTGGAAAAAAAATCAGACCTGAATTTGTGGTGAAGATCAAAGGTAGCGTCAACAAAAGACCCGAGAAAAACGTTCAAAAAGACAAACAAAACGGAGAAATTGAATTAGAGATAAAAGAAATAGAAATATTAAACGAGGCGGAAACACCACCGTTTGATTTAGCCGAAGACACCTCAAGTGTTGATGAGGTCGTGCGCTTAAAATACCGTTATCTTGATCTGCGAACATCGCGATTGCAGGAAAACATCAGGATGCGTGACAAAATAATAAGTTTTTTTCGTGAATATATGCACGCTGCTGGATTTGTGGAAATAGAAACACCGATTTTAATGAAAGGAACTCCCGAGGGCTCGAGAGAGTATGCGGTGCCGTCACGACTGGAAAAAGGGAAAGCCTATGTTCTTCCTCAGTCTCCGCAGCAGTTTAAGCAACTGTGCATGGTTGCGGGTTTTGAAAAGTATTTCCAGGTAGCCCGGTGTTTTCGGGACGAAGACACACGAGGAGACCGCCAACCCGAATTTACACAGCTTGATTATGAAATGGCTTTTGTAAAGCAAGAAGATGTGTTGCAATTTACCGAAGAAATGTTTACTAAGCTTGTAGAGACCTTGTATCCTAAAAAAAAGATAACCGCCAAGCCTTTCCCAAAAATTACCTATAGTGAAGTAATAAAAAAACACGGAAACGATAAGCCCGACCTTCGTGAAGATAAGAGCAATCCTGATGAACTTGCATTTGCCTGGATTACCGATTTTCCGATGTTTGAGAAGGACAAGGAAGGGAAGATTACAACGACACACCACCCTTTCTGTTCCGTAAAAGAAGAAGATGAAGAGAAGTTCATGAAAGGAGAAGATATATTTTCAATACGTGCAAACTCGTATGATCTTGTTTTGAATGGCTATGAGCTAAGCTCGGGAAGTATTCGAATCCACAAGTCCGACATGCAAGAGCGTGTTTTTCAACTTCTTGGAATGAGCAAAGAAGAACAAAAGCGAAGATTTGGGCACATGTTGGAGGCTTTTAAATTCGGAACCCCCCCACACGGTGGATTTGCTCCCGGAATTGATCGTATTGTTATGATTCTCCAAAACGAACCAAATATCAGAGAAGTAATTGCTTTTCCGAAAACGGGAGAAGGAAAGGACTTGATGATGGGGTCTCCCTCTAAGCTGGACAAAGAACACCTAAAAGAATTGGGGATTAATTTTCTCAAATAAAAGAAGATCACAGACAAAAACAATAAGCACTCTAAAGGTGCTTATTTTTTCGGAAAAATTGCGAGAAGCAGGGTTCTTTTAAAGAAAAAAGACGTAGGATTATAGAGTAATTCTATTGCAATATTGTGGGAATCATCTATTCTTAAAAAGACAACTACCTGTATGTTTAATACTCCATTTTTTTCAAAGTCTTCGACCAATACATTTTTGGGAGTAGACATCGGAAAATCATCTCTAAAGATAGTGGAAATATCAGGAGAGAAAGAAATAACTTTAGAAAACTACGGAGAGCTTTTTATGCGTGATTTTACCGGAAAGAGCCCTGTTAAAGAATCAGAATGGTCTCTTTTTTATTCAAGCAATGAAATTGCAGAGGCAATGAAATACCTCCTCAAAGAAGCGGAGATTAAAGCAAGAAACGCATATTTTTCCATTCCTGATTTTGTTAGTTTTTTTGCTTTTTTTACGATACCACCGATGAAACGAGAAGAGGTTGTTTCTGCGATTGAACTTCACTCCCGCCAGTACATCCCCTTTCCTGTTTCAGATGCAGCACTGGACTGTTTTTTGGAAGAAGAAGAGGAGGGAAAGCCAAGGAAGGTTAACCTTATCGCCATACCAAACAAAGTCATTAGTCAGTATCAGGAGATATCTCGGCTTTCCGGGGTGAAGATTATTTCTCTTGAGGGAGAGATGTTTTCTCTTATAAGAGCACTTGCAGGGAACATCAAAGAAACAACGGCCATTATTAATATCGGAGAGCAGGGCACAATGCTTACTATTGCCGAAAACGGGTCTTTGAAAAAGACACAGAGGTTGGAAGTTACCGGAAGTATGATGACAAAACAAGTTGCAAAGTACGCTGAAATAGAATACAATGAAGCAAGAGATGTGTTGTTGGAATATGGAGCAGAGGAAGAAACGATTAAAAAAATTATTTTCCCTTCCCTTACATCTCTTTTCTCGGAAATTTCGCATGTTATAAGTTCTTTTGAAGAAAAGGAAGGAAAAAAGATTGATGAAGTTCTTGTTACCGGAGAGTTTTCTTTTCTTCCTGGCATGATTGATTATGCAGAAAAAGATGTGGGTAAAAAAGTAAGCAAAAAGAGTTGTTTTGAAGGATTAAATTACCCAGAAACACTACGAGAAGAATTGGAGAGAATAAGCAGCTCGCACTCTACTGCTCTCGGGGTAGCTCTTAACGGAAGAGAAAGAGAAAAATATCCACAATAAAATGAATGCAAAAAAAAGGGGCGTTATGCTCAATAAATAGTATGTGCATATGGAAAAAGGAAATCAATATAAAAATTTTTTAGAAGAGCTTTTGCAAATAACTCTTGACGAAGGTGCGTCTGACTTGCACATCTCGGTTTCTCGTCCACCGATAATCAGAATAAACGGAAAACTAGTTACGCTCACCAAAAAAGCTCCTATCACATCTCATGATGCAAAGGAGATTGTGATGGAGATGATGAATAGCCAGCAAAAAGAAAAATTCTTGAAAAACTACGAGATCGACTTTTCGTACAATTACGGAGGGGTAGCTCGTTTCCGAGTAAATGTTTATTTTCAAAAAGGGGAAGTTTCTTGTGCAATGCGTCTCATCCCCAGTGTAATTCCAACTCTCGAAGAGCTTGGGATGCCGACCTCTCTTTATGAGCTTTGTGAATACGCTCAGGGCTTTGTTCTTGTTACCGGACCAACAGGACATGGAAAGTCAACCACTGTTGCTGCTCTTGTCAACAAAATAAACAAAGAAAATTTTAAGCACATTATTACCATTGAAGATCCGATAGAGTATCTTTTTAAAGAGGGTTGTTCTCTTGTCGATCAAAGAGAAATTCACCAGGATGCACTTTCTTTTCCCCGAGCTTTGGAGTCTGTTTTTCGTCAGGACCCTGACGTAATTATGGTTGGAGAAATGAGAGACCCGGTTACCATTTCTACGGCAATTACCGCTGCGGAAACGGGACATCTCGTGTTCTCGACATTACACACCAACTCGGCAAGTCAGACGATCCATCGTATTATCGATACTCTTCCGTTCGAACAGCAAGGCCAAATAAGATCACAGCTGTCATCAACTTTCATCGGTGTTATCTCACAAAGACTTATTCCCGGAATCAAGGGAGGACTCGTTCCTGCCTGTGAGATTATGACTGCAAGCCCTGCTATTTCCAACCTGATTAGAGAAAACAAGGTTCATGAAATTGATCTGGTAATCGAAACTTCCAGTGAAAAAGGAATGATTAGCCTAAACAAATCACTCTTTAACCTTGTTAAAGAAAAAGAGATTACACTAAAAAGTGCACTGAGTTACTCAAGAAACCCCACCGAGCTTAAAAGGATGGTGGGATAGTCTAATTTTAGAGTAGAAAGAAGTTATAAAATTATCGCTTAAAAGGAAAGAGCGTCTAGAAGGGTGCAGTTTTATTGCAAAGAGAAAGAAAAAAGTGGTTGTAATGACACAGCCAATAAGTTGCGGTTAGTTAGAAAAATTAAATCTCGGCAGAGGATAATTTTCTTCACTGTGGATACAAATAATGGACTTATTCTTGGCAACAATAATTTTTCTTTTCGGGATTTCTATCGGATCTTTTCTAAACTGTGTCCTTTATCGTTTCGCTATTAAGGAAAAACCGAAAGGAAAATCATACTGTCCGAAGTGTAAACACCAACTTTCCTGTAAAGACCTAGTGCCGGTTTTTAGCTATATTTTTCTCTCGGGAAAGTGTAGATACTGCAAGGAGAAGATATCCGTTGAGTATCTATTGGTAGAGCTTTTAACTGGAATTCTTTTTTTGTTTGCATTTTCTGTGACGGGGTTGTCCGTTGAGTTAGCTTACCTTTTTATTGTTCTTTTCTTTTTGATCTTTATTTTCGTTTATGATTTGAGGCATTACATTATCCCTGACTTTGCCAACTTTTCTCTTATCGTAATATCCGCACTATATCTCGCTTTTTTTTCTCTTTTGGAAAATGACTTCAGTGTTTTATTGCATGGTTTCTTTTCTGCCATGGCAACTTTTCTTTTCTTCTTTGCTCTTCACTATTTCACAAAAGGAAAGGGGATGGGATTTGGGGATGTAAAATTTGTAATTTTTATGGGGCTTTTTTTGGGCTTTCCCGAAATATTACCAGGGCTTTTTATTTCTTTTCTTTTAGGTGCTACAATAGGAGTGGCACTGATTGTTTTAGGGAAGAAAGGAATGAAAAGCCAGCTTCCCTTTGGGCCTTTCCTCATAATAGGTACACTGATAGCATATTTTTATGGGGAACAAATAGTGGAGCTTTACTTGAACTGTACATTGTATTAAGGAAAAAGCAATTTACTCTTTCCGTGAGACACAGATCAAGATTGCTTGAAAAAAATGGAAATTTGACGGAGTTTACTCTAACCGGAAAATCAGGTACTGTCATGGAAAACAACTAAGAGAAATGGATTAATTTTCAGAAAAAACAGGGGGTGTTTGAAAAATAGTATTAATCTAACAGATATAGCAGAGGCGAGGTTTTTCTTCTGTGATGGAATCGACAGAGAGACAATTCAGGAAATTAGTGAAGCAGATAATTTAATACATGAAAGAAAAAGAAGCACAAAAAAGAATAGAAAAGTTAAGAGAAACCATTAATCACCACCGATATCTCTACCATGTTTTAAACAGGGAAGAGATTTCTTCTTCTGTGCTGGACTCTCTTAAAAAAGAACTCTACGACCTAGAGCGTGATTTTCCGCATCTTATAACCCCCGACTCCCCCACACAAAGAATAGAGGGGAAGCCACTAGAAGAGTTTGGAAAAGTAAAACACTACAGACCGATGCTCTCCTTTCAGGATGCTTTTACAAGAGAAGATATGAAGGATTTTGAGAAAAGAATGAAAAGGATTGTCGAAGAAAAAATAGATTACTTTTGCGAACTTAAAATCGACGGGCTGGCTGTAGAGCTGGTTTACGAAAATGATGTTTTGATGAGTGGATCTACTCGCGGCGATGGAGTTGTCGGAGAAGATGTTACACAAAATTTAAAAACAATTGAGGCGATTCCTCTAAAGCTACGCCTGCCAAAAAAGTTTTCAAAAAAAGAAGGGTCTCTTTCTAATCACCCTTACTGGGAAAAAGACGAAAAAAGCGTTGTTGTGCGAGGAGAGGTTTTTATTTCTAAAAAAGAGTTTATAAAACTAAACAAGACAAGGAAAAAAGAAGGGCTTCCGACATATGCTAATCCGAGAAATATCGCTGCCGGATCGATAAGACAACTTGACCCTAAAATTGCGGCAAGTCGTAATCTGGACTTTTTCGCTTATGATCTAGTTGCCGACACAAAAGAGGGAGAAGTGGTTTCTCCTTTTGGAGCAGAAACACATGAGGAAAAACACCGACTGCTAAGAACTCTTGGGTTTAAAACGGTTGATAGAGAAAGATACTGTAAAGACTTAGAAGAGGTTTTTGAATTTTACAAGGAAGTGGAGATGGCAAGGGAGGGATACACCTATCAGATAGATGGTATCGCTGTTTTTGTAAATAGCAACCGTGTTTTTGAAAAACTAGGAGTTGCCGGAAAAGCTCCACGAGGGGGAATCGCCTACAAGTTTCCTTTGGAGCAGCAAACGACGGTTATTGAAGGTGTGCATTTTCAAGTAGGAAGAACGGGGACAATCACTCCGGTGGCGATTCTAAGGCCTGTTGCCTTGGGAGGAGTAACCGTTTCAAGGGCGACACTGCACAACGAAGATGAGATTGAAAGGTTGGGAATAAAAGTAAAAGATACGGTGGTGGTTGGAAGGGCGGGAGACGTTATTCCGCGAGTGGTTAAAGTATTATCAGAGCTTCGCACGGGGAGAGAAAAAAAGATAAAGTTTCCGGAGAAGTGTCCCCTTTGTGAGGGCAACCTCGTTCGTCCTAAAGGAGAAGCACGATGGTACTGCAAAAGCAAAGACTGTAAAGGAACAAGAAGGGAACGTCTTTACCACTTTGTTTCCAAAAAAGGATTCGATATTGAAAATTTCGGAGAAAAAGCGATTGACAAGCTTTTAGAAGAGGGGCTGATTTCGACTCCCGCAGATATCTTTTTTCTCGAAGAGGGCGACCTTCTTCCTCTCGAAAGATTTGCCGAAAAATCAACAAAGAACCTCATTAAAGCAATAAAAGAAAAGAAAAGGATACCTCTTTCCAAGTTCCTGCAGGCGATATCGATTCCTTTTGTTGGAGAAGGCGCCGCACAGGAGCTCTCTTATCACTTTAATAAGCTGGAAAAAATTGAAAAAGCATCGCTGGAAGATATTTCCGGTATTCACGATATCGGGCCCGTAACAGCACAAAGCGTGTATAACTTTTTCCGGGCAAAAAAGAATAAAAAATTACTGGAAGATTTGAAAAGAGCGGGTGTGGTTATTGAAAAAGAGGAGAGGAGCAGAAAGCTTGAAGGAAAAACATTTGTTATTACTGGATCGCTGGAAACATTAAAAAGAGAAGATGCAGAGAAGATGATTTCTCTTTCCGGGGGAAGAGCTTCTTCCGCAGTTTCAAAAAACACCGATTATCTGGTTACAGGGAAAAACCCGGGAACAAAACTACAGAAAGCGAAAGAGTTGGGAGTAAAGGTTATTAACGAAACAGAGTTTAAAAATCTTTTAAAATGAATCTCGTTCTAAAAAGAATTAAGGAGATGGATTTCATTCTCCTCTTTTCTGCTCTTGTTGTTTCTACGATAGGAGTTCTTTCAATTTACAGTTCCAACCCCTCTCTTTTTCCAAGACAAATAGGATTCATTGTCGGAGGCTTTGTTTTAATGTTTCTTGTTTCTTTTATTGACTGGAGAACATTTCGTGAAAACTCTTATCTTATCCTTGCTTTTTACTTTCTTTCTCTTTTTTCTCTTTACGGACTTCTTCTTTTCGGTCCGACGATAAGGGGAGTGCAAAGGTGGTACAGAATAGGTGATTTTCTTTTTGACCCGGCAGAGGTTTTTAAGATAGTGATTATTATTCTTCTTGCAAAATATTTCTCTACGAGACATGTAGAGATGTACAACATTTCCCATATTGTTCTTTCAGGAATTTATGTTCTTCTTCCCGCTATTCTCATTCTTCGTCAACCGGATCTCGGTTCATCTCTTATCTTGATTATTATGTGGATGGGCATCTTACTTATTTCGGGAATCAAGATGCGCCACTTTGTTGTTTTGATGATGCTGGGAGTTGTTGTGTTAACTTCCGGGTGGATGTTTTTTTTGCAGGATTACCAGAAAGACAGAGCGATATCTTTTATCAATCCGCAGCTTGATCCGCAGGGAATAGGATGGGGGCAGTCTCAGGCAAAGATAGCTGTTGGTAGTGGTGGAGTATTTGGAAAGGGGCTTGGGAGTGGAACACAAACCCAGTATGGATTTCTTCCCGAGCCAGAAACGGACTTTATTTTCGCCGCTATTGCCGAAGAGCTTGGGTTTGTGGGAGTCTTTATACTTCTTGCTGGCTTTGCGGTTTTTTTATGGAGAATAATCTTGATTGTTCTGCATTCAAAAACCAACTTTCCTCGTCTTTTTGCATCCGGATTCGCTATTTTACTTCTAACACAGATTTTTATAAATATCGGGATGAACTTGGGGTTACTACCGATTATCGGCACTCCTCTTCCCTTGGTGAGTTATGGCGGAAGCAACCTTCTTTTTGTGTTCTTATGTCTCGGAATACTACAAAGCATCGGGCGAGAGATAAAGCGATAAATTTGACAAATCGAGATAGTCTGCTATCCTGTGGTTAGTGGTAAAGGTAGAATAATACAACTGTCCGTCTAGAAACGGACATTAATTTTTAATTATGGATATAAAAGGATTTAGTTCTGCAGTTTCTCAAATTGCGACCGAGAAAGAGATACCACAGGAGAAGGTGGTTGATATCATCGAACAAGCAATTGCTACTGCCTACAAAAAAGAGTATCGGGAGAAAGGAGAAGTAATAAAAGCAAAACTTGACCCGAAAACGGGTGAGGCAAAGTTTTGGTTGGTGAAAACGGTAGTTGATGAAAATACGGCGATTTTTCCCGATGAGGGGGAAGAAGAGCACTCCGGAGCAGAGGAAGAAGAAACAGAAGAAGGAAAAGTAAGGTTTAACCCTAAAAGACACATCACGCTGGAGGAGGCAAAGAAAATAGAAAAGAAAATTAAAGTTGGTGAAGAAGTAGAAAACGAGCTTGATTCAAAACAGGAGTTTGGAAGAATAGCCGCACAGACGGCAAAACAGGTTATTTTGCAAAAAATAAAAGAAACGGAAAGAGAGCTTATTTTCAACGAGTACAAAGAAAGGGAAAACGAAGTGATTTCCGGAATTGTACAAAGAGTTGAAGGAAAGAACGTTCTTTTTGATGTCGGAAAAGTTTTAGGTGTGATACACAAAGAAGAGCAGATTCCCGGAGAGCTTTACCGCCCGGGGCAAAGGTACAAAGCATATGTTTTAAGCGTAGAAGACAGCCCAAAGGGTCCAAATATTATTCTTTCTCGTGCTTTTCCGAAGTTTGTTTCCAAACTTTTCGAACTGGAAGTTCCCGAGATTGCCGCCGAAACGGTGGAGATAAAATCTATTGCCAGAGAAGCTGGGTCAAGAACAAAAGTTGCCGTTTACTCGGAAGAAGAAGGAGTTGATCCGGTAGGAACCGCTGTTGGGCAGAGAGGATCTCGCGTAGGAGCGATTATTTCCGAGCTTGGAGGAGAAAAAATAGATATCATAGAATATTTGGAAAAAGCGGAAGATTTTATTAAAAACGCTTTGTCTCCGGCAAAGATATCAGAAGTAGAGATAGAAGAAACAAGAGCGATTGTCACTGTTCCCGAAGACCAACTGTCTCTTGCTATCGGCAAAGAGGGACAGAATGTTCGTCTTGCCGCAAAGCTTACCGGATGGAGAATTGATATCAAAGCAATCGGAAAAGAGGAGATCGAACAGACCGCGGAAGCAAACGAGGCGGAAGGAGAAAATAAAGAAGAAAAATAACCTAATAAACAAAAAACCATGAATTTAATTCCAACAGTAGTAGAAAAAACACAATATGGAGAGAGGGCTTACGATATTTATTCAAGGCTCTTAAAGGAGAGAATTATTTTTTTAGGAACTCCTCTCAGTGATAGTGTTGCAAACGCAATTATCGCACAAATGCTTTTTCTAGCCAGTCAAAACTCAGAAAAGGATATTCGTCTCTACATTAATAGTCCCGGTGGGGTTGTTACTGCCGGAATGGCGATTTACGATACGATGCAGTACGTGAAGTGTGATGTTTCCACGGTTTGTGTGGGAATGGCCGGTTCAATGGCGGCAGTTCTCCTCGCATCAGGAGCCCCCAAAAAACGCTTTGCCCTTCCTAACTCGGAAATACTTTTACATCAAGTTATGGGAGGTGCTCAGGGAGCCGCTTCGGAAATAGAGATAACAGCAAAACAGATTTTAAAAATAAAAGAAAAGTTAAACAAAATTATTTCTGATCACACAAAACAGTCTCTCTCTAAGATCCAAAAAGACACTGACAGGGATTTTTATCTTTCCGCCGATGAGGCGAAAAAATATGGAGTCATCGACGAAGTGATCACAGAAAAGAGAAAAATATAGGGAAAATTTGTTAAAGCTATGACGTTAGGAAAATATTCCCGTGAAAACGGGAATTTGTTTTTTTGACAATTTTGCCGGGTTTTGGTATTATAAGATAATTATAATATAAACAGTTAATGTTGGACTTGAAATACACAAACATCCCACTTGTCCGAAAAGATTTTCTGATTTTAGCGCAAAATATTGCAATTTTATGCAAAAAAAGCATTTTACTACTGATATAAAAGTGAATAATTCTTATCCTCACAACAGAGCACTTCTCTTTGAGGGTGTTAGTAGGCTCTAAAATCGGACAAAGGTTTTTGTAGTGGCTCAAGTTCCAAAACCTTAAATATGGAACAGATAATTTTATTACTAATCGGTACGGTTTCTTTGATTGTTGGTGCGGGGCTGGGATATTTTGCCAGACAATCGATTGCAAAAAGAGACCACAAAGCACTAGAAACAAAGGTACAAAAGAGAATTGATTACGCCAAAAAAAGGAGTAAGGATATTATTATCGAAGCAAAAGAAAAGCACGCGCAGATGATAGAAACGGCAAGAAAAGAGACAGAAGAAAAAAACGAAGAGCTGTTCAAAAGAGAAAAATTTCTCCTAAAGAGGGAAAACACATTAGATCAGAAATTGTCTGATCACGAAAAAAAGGAAAAAATCTTTAACCAAAAAGTAAAAAGGCTAAGAGAGATTAAGGAGGAAGTAGACGAGATGAAAGAAAGGGCCGAAGAAGAGTTGGTGAAGATTTCTGGTCTTTCTCGAGAAGAAGCCAAAGAGGAGCTGTACAAAGCATTAGAAAGAGATTATGAAGCAGATGTTTTAGAGAGAATTAATAAGCTGGAGCGAGAAGGGGAAGAAAGATACCTGGGTAGAGCAAAAGAGATACTCTCGTCGGTCATCCAGAAGTACTCTTCCTCGCAGGTCCAGGACCTTACAACAACCAACGTAAATATTCCCGACGATGATATAAAGGGAAGAATTATTGGAAAAGAAGGAAGGAACATAAAGACACTAGAAAGACTGACCGGTGTGGAAGTTGTTGTAGATGATACTCCCGGAACGGTTATCATTTCCAGTTTTGATCCTATCAGAAGGCAGATTGCAAAAACAGCACTCGATAAGTTGATTTTTGACGGAAGAATCCAGCCGGCAAGAATTGAAGAAATGGTAGAGAAAGCAGAAGAAGATATATCGGATCAGATTAAAAAAGCGGGAGAGGGGGCAGTATACGAAACGGGGATTATAGACCTTGATCCTAAAATAGTAAGTCTCCTAGGAAGACTACACTTTCGCTCCAGTTACGGGCAAAATGTATTAAACCACTCTCTTGAAGTCAGCTTTTTAGCAGAGGGGATTGCCGCTGAGATAGGAGCAAACACATCAATTTGTAAAAAGGCTGGTCTTCTGCACGATATTGGAAAATCACTTGATCATCAAGTTGAAGGTTCTCATGTAGACATCGGAACAAGAATTCTGCAAAAGTTTGATGTCGAAGAAGAGGTAATAACCGCGATGAAGGCACATCATGAAGAGTATCCTTATGAGAGCGTTGAATCGGTTATTGTTCAGACTGCAGATGCGATTTCCGGAGGGAGACCTGGAGCCAGAAAGGATACACTGGAAAACTATCTAAAAAGACTAGGAGAACTGGAAGGTGTTGCTGACTCTTTCCCGGGAGTGGAAAAAGCCTACGCTATTCAGGCAGGAAGGGAAATAAGAATTTTTGTTAAACCGGAAGAAGTAAGTGATCTGGAAGCAAAAAAAATGGCTCGCGATGTGGCAAACAGGATTCAAGATGAATTAAGGTATCCCGGAGAAATAAAGGTAACTTTGATCAGAGAAAAGAGAACGGTAGAGTACGCCAAGTAAGCGGAATCCAAATCTACTTACGAAAAACCCCTCGCAGATATCTGCTGAGGGGTTTTTGTTTGAGCGGGAGACGGGGGTCGAACCCGCAACCTTTTGCTTGGAAGGCAAATGCTCTAGCCAGTTGAGCTACTCCCGCATTAATTAAAAATTAATTTAATAAAGTTCTAATAAATGGTCGGGGTACCCGGATTTGAACCGAGACTACATGCTCCCAAAGCAAGCGTGCTGCCATTACACCATACCCCGAATTATCATATACCCCGAGCGACGCTACACATTATAGCAAATTTTTCATCGGATTTAAAGACATGAAAGGAGGCTCTCTTCTTTGTATTATGTTACCGGTGTGATATAGTTTTAGCATGGAAAGAAAAAAACTTCTACTTTTTGACACCAACTCTATTATTCATCGTGCCTTCCACGCTCTTCCACCACTGAAAACCAGAGAAGGAGAGCCTGGTGGGGCGATCTACGGATCCCTTCTTGCTTTCTTTAGGATAATATCCGAGATTAAACCGCAGTATGTAGCGGCTGCTTTTGACTCCCCGGGAAAGACTTTTCGGCACAAAAAGTATAAAGAATATAAGGCGAACCGCCCCAAAGCTCCCGATGAATTGATTTCTCAGATAAAAAAAACAAGCGAAGTTTTTTCCAAGATAGGTGTTACAATTTTAATGAAAAAAGGACTTGAGGCGGACGATATTGTGGGGACAATATCTTCTTTTGCCCCGCGAGAGGTTGAAACGATAATCGTTACCGGAGATATGGACATTTTACAACTTGTCAATGAAAAAACAAAAGTATATACTCTCAAGAGGGGCATTAAAGAAACCGTTCTTTATGATATAAAAAAGGTTGAGGAGAAGTATGATGGAATTCCCCCACAAAAGATAGCGGATGTAAAAGCATTACAGGGAGATCAGTCTGACAATATTCCGGGAGTGGAAGGGGTTGGAGAAAAAACCGCTATCAAGATTATTAAAAAATTCGGGAGTTTAGAGAATTTATACTCTTTTTTAGATCAAGAGGAGCTACAGAAAGAATCGGTTTCGGGAATTAGTCAACGAATCCTAACAAAAATTAAAGAAAGCAAAGAAAAAGCCTTTTTGAGCAGAGATTTGGCTTTGATAAACAAAAACGACTTCAGTGAATTTGATTTTTCTAACTTTTATTTTTCCCTTGAAAACGAAAAAATAATAGATGCATTAAACGATCTGGGATTTGTTAGCCTTGCAAAGCGTTTTTTAGAAAAAGAAGAAAATAATTTAAAACTCAACCTTAACTAAATGCATTACGAAGTCAACAAAGAGACCATAAATGCAATGATGAGTTCTCCTGGGGAAGTAAAGGGAAGGGTTCTTAAGGATGATGAGCTCTTTGTTTTGGAAAAAGGAGGAAGAGAAAAGATAGACCAGATAGAAAGAGAGCTTGATATGTTGGCGTGCCCTTTTCTCTATGAAGAGATAAAGAGTGAAAAATATTATCCGTGGGCAAGAAGAGCACTGTCTCTTATTGCGATAAGCAGAGTTTTTAGTATGAGCAAGAAAGAGGTCGAAGAGATGGGAAGAGCTGCACCGAAAAATTCTTTCTTAGTAAATCTTTTTACAAAACGTTTTCTTACAGTAGAAAAAATATTTAAAAAAGCTTCTAAAGCGTGGAGAAAGGATCACACAGTCGGAAGGTTGGAGGTGGTAGAGACGGACAGTGATGCAAAAAGGGCTGTTTTACGCCTGTACAATCTTAACTTCCATCCTGTTTTTTGCGACTATCTTTGCGGTTATTTTGCGGCGATTGCGGAAAACGGAGGTTTGGAAAAAGTATCTTGTGAAGAAGTAAAGTGCTATTTTAAAGGTGAAAGTTTTTTTCATGAATTTTTATTAAAGTGGTAAAATAAATTGTGAATTACAATATATCCAAACAAGAAGCGGAAAAAATAATTAATATGAAGGGAGATATCCGGGGAACGGTCTTTAAGACAGATGGTCTTTTTGTTCTTCAAAACGGGGGAGAAGAAAAGCTAAAAGAAGTTGAACAAGAATTGGAGGAAATGGGCTATCCCTTAAAATATAAAGACGTTCATGCAACTGAGTTTTATCCTTTTGGAACAAGACTTCTTTCGGTTATTGCGATTTCAAAGGTATTTGATTTAAACAGAGAGGGGGTAAAAAAGATGGGAAGGGCTGCACCGAAGTCTTCTTTTTTAGTTAAGTTTTTTACAAAACATTTTTTAAGCACAAAGCAAACTTTAAACAAGGTGGGAGAAGTTTGGGAAAAGCACTCGACAACAGGAACAGCGGAAGCGAAGAAGATAAACGAAGAAGAGGGGTGTGCGATTTTTATTATTAAAGAAGTTGATTTTCACCCCGTTTACTGCGCCTATATGGAAGGATACCTTGAGGGCATTATTTCAATGACCATTTCAAAAAAAGTAACTGTAAAAGAAACAAAATGTCCTTTTTACGGGGGAGAGTTTCATGAGTTTAAGGCAAATTGGGAAAACTAAAAATATGACCTATAGCATAAATCAAGAAGAAATAGAGAGGTTAAAAAAAGTCGAAGGAGAGGTTAGAGGAGTTGTTTTCAAGACAGACGAAAATTATATTTTAAGAGAAAAGGGAGAAGAAGGGTTAAAAAAGGTGGAAGAAGAACTTGAAAAGATGGGTGTTTTTATAGACTATAAAAGCATTGATAGAATGGATTTTTATCCTCTGAATTTAAGAGTATTTTCCCTTCTTGCAATAAGTAAGGCCTTTAATTACGGAGAAGAAGAGATAAAAGAAATGGGAAGAAATGCTCCAAGAGCATCTTTTCTGATTAAGTTTTTTACAAAGTATTTTATGTCTTCACAGCAAACACTTGCAAAGGTAACAGAGATGTGGGCAAAGCACTATACAAAAGGAAGAATAGAAGCGGTAGAAGTAAGCGAAGATGAAGGGAGGGCTGTTTTCCGTCTTCATGAAGTGAATCTTCATCCAGTGTTTTGCCGTTATTTGCTTGGCTATTTTTCTTCCATTGTTTCTATGGTAGTAGCAGAAAAAGTTGAAGCGAAAGAAACAAAGTGTCTTTTTAATAACGACGACTATCACGAGTTTTATTTAACTTGGAATACGGAGAGTAATAATTAAACCCCCTAAGGGGGAAAAATATGGCCTATCAAATAACAGACGAAGAAATCAATAAAATATTAAACGCTGAGGGAGAAGTAAGGGGTGTGGTTTTTAAAACCGATCGGCGCTTTATAGTCGATAGCAAAGGAGAAGAAGGATTGAAAAAAGTAGAAGAAGAGCTCAAGGAAATGAGGTGCCCCTTTGATTATAACCAAGAAGCGGACAATATGAGTTTTTATCCGATTGGAATGAGGGTTCTTTCTCTTGTTGCAATATCTCGTGCACTAAATCTTGAAAAAGAAAGTTTGATGCAAATGGGATCCAACGCTCCTAAGTTCTCTCTAATGATAAAGTTTTTTATGAGATACTTCCTTTCACCGGAAAAAATCATGGAGAAAGCGGGAGAGATGTGGGAAAAGCACTACACTGTCGGAAAACTGGAACCTGTAGAAATGAGCACTGAAGAAAGATTTATGACAGCCCGTCTTTACGATATTAATCTCCATCCGATATTGTGTGATTATTTGAAGGGATACTTCTCTTCTGTTATCAAGATGGGAGTTGGAAAAGAAACAAAGTGCGAAGAGGTGAAGTGTAATCATCGGGGAGACGATTATCACGAATTCACAATCAAATGGTAAATGATGACGGGAAAATAAAAACACTTACAGAGGACATATCTTTACTTGAAACATATATTCAAGATCTCTTTTCTTTTACTCCCCTTCCTCTTTGTTTTGTTAATCCTAAGGGAATGGTTTTAGAGGTTAACCCTGCATTTGTCAAAGCAACGGGATATGACGAGTATGATGTTGTGGGAGAGAATCTGACCCTTTTTATGGAAGAAAAAAATGCCAAAGAGATATTAGAAAAAACAATAAAAGAGGGACTGGTTGAAAGAGAAAAAACGAAGATAAAAAAAAAGGATGAAAGAGTTTTGCCGGTTACAGTTTTTGCCAAAAGCCGAAAAATTAAAGGAGAGGGAGTAAACGGAGCTTTTCTTTCATTTTTTGATCTTACAGAGGTAGAAGAAAAGGAAAAAAAGGTTAAAGAAAGTAATGAAAAATTAAGAGAAAAAGTGGAAGAGTTGGAGAAAATAAACAAGCTAACCATAGGAAGAGAGCTTAAAATGATAGAACTCAAAGAAGAAATAAACAAACTAAAAAAGAAGCTAAAGAGGAATAAGGAGGGTTAAAATGATGGAAGAAGAAACAAAAGAAGAAGTAATCGAAAACGAGAGCGGAGAGCTTGAAGATCTCCGGCGCTATATAGAAGACTTTACATCATTTCTTCCTTTGGCTTTTTGCATGGTAAATCCGCTGGATTATATCCTTGACTGCAATCATGCGTTTCGGGATGTTTCTGGGTACGAAAAAATGGAGACTATCGGAAGGAACATTGACTTTTTGTTTAAGGACAAGGACAAAGGAAAGATAGAAATGTTCAGTACACGGGTTGCTAATAAAGATTCCGTAGTAGAGGAAGAGGTAACTCTTGTCACAAAGGGGAAAAAAGAGATACCGGTTAGAATTTCTGCTCTTTCTAGAAAAGATGATGAAGGAAATTTTTCTGGATATTTTCTTACTATCAGTGATATTACCGAAACAAAAAGATTTGAAGAAGAACTGGAAAGAAAGATAAAAGAAAGAACGAAAGAACTACAAAAAGCAAAAGAAAAACTAGAGGAGTCAGAAAAAGTTTTAGAGGTAAGGATTATGGCTCGCACTCAAGAACTGGAAGAAATAAATGAAAAGTTAGAAGAGAAGGTAAAAGAAAGAACACGGGAGATTGAGAAAAAAGCAGAAGAGCTCGAAAAAAAAGCAGAAGAAATGAGGCAGACACAAACAGCTCTGTTAAATCTAGCAGAAGATACGGACAAGGCCTCTAAGGACGCAGAAAAAGAAAAAGAAAAAACACTGGCGGTTATCAAAAACTTTGTGGATGGATTGATTCTCTTTGATTTAAACAAAAAAGTTTCCTTAATAAACCCCGAAACGGAAAAGATGTTCGGAATAAAGTTAAAAGATGTAATTGGAAAATCGGTGAAAGAACTCAAATCCTTTCCCGCCCTTGACCCGTTTGTTGATCTTGTCGGTGAAGAATTAAAAGAGATTTTCCGTGAAGAGATTGCTACGGAAAAAGGTGCTTTTTTGGAAGTTACCACTATTCCCGTTAAAGATGTGGGAACACTTGTTAACATCCATGACATTACCAGAGAAAAGGGTATTGAGAAGATAAAGAGTGAGTTTGTTTCTGTTGCAGCTCACCAGCTTCGAACACCTCTTTCCGGTATAAAATGGACATTGCAAACTATTTTAGAAGAAGAAGACAGTGCTGAGATTCCCGAAGAAATTATGAGCTTTATTCGGAAGGCGTACGAAGCAAACGATCGCATGGTAAATCTGGTAAATGATCTTTTAAATGTAACACGTATTGAAGAGGGAAGATACATTTATGAACCGGAAGAGACGGATCTTATGGAAATAGTAGACCCTGTTATAGAAGCTTACAAAGACCATATCAGAAAAAAACAAATCGAGTTTGAAGTCCAAAAGCCGGCTGAAAAACTGCCTAAAGTTAAGGTAGATAGAGAAAAGATAACCATGGTAGTGCAAAACTTCTTAGACAATGCCATGAAGTACACCAAAGAAGGAAAGATAATTTTTAAAGTTGAGAGCATTAACGGAAAGGTTAAAGTTTCAACAACGGATACAGGTGTAGGAATACCGGATGATCAACAAAAAAGAATGTTCAACAAGTTTTTTCGAGCCGCAAATGTACAACGAATGGATACGGAAGGGTCGGGGCTGGGTCTTTTTATCGCTAAAAACGTTGTTGAAGCTCATGGTGGAAAAGTCGGATTTACCTCTAAAATAGGAGAAGGAAGTACGTTTTATTTTACTCTTCCCGCAAACAAAGAAGAGATAGACAGCTTTTTCGAAGCGTTCTAGTTGACATTATCTTTTAATACAGATAGAATACAAAAAAGGTCAAAATTTAAATTTTACAAATCCTACAAATATGAAGAAGATTATTATCATTGAAGACGAGGAAGTACTCTGCAGTCTTTTAGAGAAAAAACTTACAGAAGAAGGGTATCAAGTTGAAACAGCAAAGGATGGAGAAGAGGGACTTTCAAAGATAAGAGCAAACAGGCCGGATCTTATTCTTTTGGACATTATTATGCCGAAAATGGGGGGTTTCGAGTTGTTAGAAGAAATGCAGAAAGATGATAATCTTCGTGGAATACCTGTTGTTGTTGTTTCTAACTCCGGGCAACCTGTTGAAATTGATCGAGCTCAAAAACTGGGAGCAAAGGACTGGCTTGTAAAAACAGAGTTTGATCCTCAGGAAGTGATAGATAAGGTCATTGTACAAATCGGAGAAGGGGAGAAAAAAGAAGAATAGTATTAAAATATTTAAAAAAGCGTCGAATATGTCTAAAATATTAGTTATTGAAGACGACAAGTTTCTCCGGGAAATGATTTCTCGCAAACTGGACAAAGAAGGATATGAGGTGATTCAGGCTGTTGATGGTGAGAAAGGAGAAGAAAAAACAAAGGCCGAAAAGCCAGATTTGATTCTTCTTGACTTGATTTTGCCGGGAATCGACGGATTCGAGGTTTTAGAGAGAATAAAAAATGACCCTGATGTTTCCGAGATACCGGTGATTATTCTTTCTAACTTAGGTCAAAAGAGCGAGGTAGAAAGAGGATTAAATCTTGGTGCGGTTGATTTCCTTATCAAAGCTCACTTTACTCCTGCAGAAATTGTCAAGAAAATAAGAGAGATAATGTAGCTCTAAGCAGCTCTGCTTTATGCCGGAGTTACCGGAAGTAGAAACTACCGTTTCATCGTTAAGAAAAAAGGCCTTAAAGAGGGCCTTTGTTCGTGTATGGGATGAGAAAGGAGAAAAAGAGCTAAAAAATATAATCAGAAGAAGGGTTGAAAGTGTTGAAAGATTTGGGAAGGGTATTTTTCTTTTTTTAGATAACGAAAAAGTTCTTTTTATACACTTACGAATGACGGGGCATCTTCTTTTTGGAAATTGGGAAATGAAGAAAAATACTATTACCGGGAAGGAAGAGTGGAAAAGTAAAGAAAAAATTATGCAGGAAAGGAAAAACGGATTCTTGCGATATGTTTTCTTTTTAGATAACGGAAAGCAGCTTGCGCTCTCTGATCCGAGAAAGTTTGCCAAGGTTGCTCTCTTTTCTAAAAAAGAAGCAAAAGTTTATATCGAGAAACTCGGCCCCGATCCTCTTTTGTTGGGAAAAAATGAGTTTATCGATCTTTTCAAGGGAAGAAAGAAAAAAATAAAAACACTTTTAATGGACCAACAGTTTGTTTCCGGAATAGGAAATATTTATGCTGCGGAAATTCTTTTTAAAGCGAAGATAAACCCCGCGAAGAATGCATCCCTTTTAACAGAGAAAGAGATTGAAAAAATATATGACTTTACGCAAAGTATTCTTAAAAAAGCAATTAAACTTCAGGGAGACAGCACTAGTGATTATCGCCACTTAGACGGGAAAAAGGGAAAATATCAAAACCATCATCTTGTCTATCAACGAAAGGGAAAAGACTGTTTTGATTGTGGAGAAATTATAAAAAAAACTGTTCTTGGAGGAAGAGGGACATATCACTGTCCGAGGTGCCAAAAAGACAAAGAATAAAGCTTAAATAATATGATTATACTTCTCCACGGAAAAGACACATACCGCTCCAAAAGAAAACTGGAGGAGATTATCGAGGAGTACAAAAAGAAATACAAGAGCGGGCTCAATATAATTTTCTTGGAAGAGAAAGAAACCTTTAAAGATCTTTGTGATTACGACAAGCAGGCATCCATGTTCGGTGAAAAGAAGCTTGTTGTTGTCCGCAAGGTTTTTTCTTCAGAGAGCACTAAAAATGATTTTTTTGAAAACTACGAAAAAATAATTATTTCGGAAAATATTTTTGTTCTTTACGAAGAAGGGGAGATAAAAGAGAACGACAGGCTTCTAAAGGCGTTTTTAGAGGAAAAGGGGAAAATTATGATTCAAGAGTTCCAACCTCTTTCCGGGAAAAAGCTTTTCTCTTGGATAAAAAAAGAATTTGAGAGTAGTGGCGCTAAGGCAGACACGGACGCAATCTATCGGTTGCAGGAAGCAACCGGCGAAGATCTCTGGAGAATAAAAAATGAAATGGAAAAGCTAGCGCTTTATAAAAAAAGGATAAAGAAAGAAGATGTTGATTACATGGTAAATATCGGCGTTGAGATAAACATCTTCCAGACAATTGATGCGATAGCAGAAAAAAGAAAAAAAGATGCACTGCTTCTCCTCTATGACCATTTACAAAAAGGAGACAACCCTCTTTATATCCTTTCGATGATTACCTATCAGTTCCGTAATTTGATTTCCGTTAGCGACCTCGTTGAGAGAAAGTATTCATATGATGCTGCAAAATCAAAAAGCGGTCTCCATCATTTTGTTTTCGGAAAAACCTACAAACAGGTAAAGCTCTTTTCTTCTGAAGAGTTGAAGAGAAAATACAATAGCCTTTTTGAAATGGATTTGAAAGCAAAAACGGGACAGATTGATCCCGTATTGGCACTTCACTTGATTCTTTTCAAAGATTAGCTGGTCGCTTTTGTTAAGCGTGATTTTTTGCGAGAAGCTGTATTTTCTTTTATCACTCCTCTTTTTGCTGCCTTGTCGATTATTTTGTAAGCTTGGGGAAGAAGTTTTTGTGCATCTTTTTTCTTCTTGCTGGCGACAAGATCTCTTATCTCTTTTACAATCTTCTTCATCCTTCTTTTGTAACCTAAATTCAAAACACGACGCTTTTCGCTTTGCTTCAATCTTTTTTTTGCTGACTTTGTGATAGGCATAATTTTTATTTTAATGCTCATTTGTATCATTTTTTTTCATTTTCGTCAAATTAAAAAAAGTAGTTGCACTTGCAAAGGAGAGTGATTTTCATTATAATACACTTACCTTTAAAAAGAGGTATCTTTTTCGTTGATACATACTCATAAAATAATATGACCGACTCTCCTATTGAAGAAATAAAAAATAAACTAGACATCACGGATGTGGTGCGAGAGTATGTCAATCTAGAGAAAGCAGGGTCTAATTACAGGGCGCCTTGCCCCTTTCATCCCGAAAAAACACCCTCTTTTTTTGTTAATCAGGCACGACAGATTTGGAGGTGTTTTGGTAGCTGTAGTGAGGGGGGAGATATGTTTAGTTTTGTAATGAAAATCGAGGGAGTGGAGTTTGGAGATGCTTTGCGGATACTTGCAAAAAAGGCAGGAGTGGAATTGAAGAAGCAAAACCCGGAAGTGGAGACAAAAAGGAAACGCCTTTTTGATATTTGTGAAATAACCACTCTTTTCTATGAGAGACAACTGCAGCAATCAAAAAACGGGAAGGAGATAAAAAAATATTTGTCAGAAAGAGGGGTAACCGAGGAAAGCATCAAAGAGTGGAGAGTCGGTTACGCACCAACTGCAAAAGATTCGCTTTCCAAATTTTTAATTGGTGAAGGCTACAGAAAAGAAGAAATAAAAGAGGCAGGAGTTTCTACGGGAAAAGGAAACTACTCTTTTGACCGCTTTAGGGCTCGGATAATTTTCCCAATATTTAATTTAAGCGGATATCCCGTCGGTTTTGGCGGAAGAGTTTTTGATCGAAAAGACGAAAGAGCAAAGTATATAAACACTCCGGCGACCACTCTTTACGACAAGAGCGCAATAATGTACGGGATGCATAGAGCAAAAGTTGGTATAAGAAAAAAAGGATTCGCAGTTATTACCGAGGGATATACGGATGTTATCATGTGCCATCAAGTGGGACAAGATAACGTAATATCTTCTTCGGGGACAGCACTTGCCTCAAAGCAACTTGATATACTGGGCCGCTATACAAAGAAAATTTTAACCGCTTTTGACATGGATGATGCGGGAGGAAAAGCGACAAAAAAGGGAATCGATATTGCACTAGAAAAAGAATTTGATGTAAAAGTAATTATGATGCCGGAAAAAGAAGACCCGGCCGATATAATCTTACGAGAACCGAAAGAGTGGGAAAAGTATGTTAAGGAGGCAAAGCCGGTGATTAATTTTTACTTTAAGAACATTCTTTCAAAACACGACTTGTCTGATCCTCACGAAAAAGGAAAAGCGGCAAAAGAGCTTTTGATGGAAATAAGAAAAATAAAAAACAGTATTGAGCGGTCGCATTTTGTTTCTGAACTTTCACAAAAACTAGGAGTAAGTGAAAATGCCGTCTATGAAGAGCTGGAAAAGCTAAAAGAAGATAGGGGTGAAGAAAAAAACGAAACTGCTTCCGCAGAGAAACCTTCGAAGGAGAAAAAAACAAGAAAAAAGCTTCTCGAAGAGAGAATTGCTTGTTTTTGCATTAAAGATAAAAAAGCCCTCAAAAGATTAAAAAAAGAAGAAATATCTCTTTTGGAAGAAGAGATCGGTGGTATTCTCTCTTTCTTGAAAAAAGAAAGAGATTCACTTACCACAAAAGAAGAAGATCTTTTAAACTATCTTTCCATGCTTCCTTTTATTGAGGAAGAAGTTGATGTGGAAAAAGAAGTGGAGCAGTGCCTTATAGAAATAAAAAAAGAGACTATTAAAAAAAAGCTGAAAGAAACGGAAGAAATGATAAAAAAAGCCGAAGAAGAGGGAGATGAAAAAAAAGAAGAAGAACTTGTCAAAAGATTTAGAGATCAATCTAAAGAACTTCAAGCTCTTTAGGCATAAACTATAAAAAACAGTAAATATGGCCTCAAAAAAAACCAAAAAAAAGACGGACAAAAAGGACGATGCCAAAAAAAAGGTGAAAAAAAGTGCTAAGAAAACAACTCTTCCGAAAAAAACAACTAAAAAAAACGTCAAGAAAAAAAATTCTCCGAAGAAAGCAAAAGCTTCTGTAAAGACAAAAAAGAAAGTTGCTTCTCGAGGGAAAGGGGCAAAACCTAAGAAAAAGACCTCTACAAAGAAAAAGGAATTGTTTTCCGAAAAAAAATTAGAAAAGCTTTTTCAAAGAGCAGAGAGGAGAAAAGGTGTTCTTTACTTCACTGATATATATGAATTTTTTCCGAAGTTAAAAAGAGACAAGGAAGCACTTGGAAAGTTGCTTGTCCGGCTGAGGAAAAGAGGGATTAAAACAATGGAAGAGAGAAGTTTTCTGAGTGACGAAGCACAAAAAGAGGTAGAAGAAATGATAGGAATAAGCATTGATTCTATTCAAAGTTATTTAAAAGAAATTGCTGTTGAACCCCTTCTTGATTCAGAGAAGGAGATTGAGCTGGCAAAAAAAATAGAGAAAGGAGATCAAAGAGCAAGAAAGAAAATGATTAGAGCAAATCTACGCTTGGTAGTTTCTATTGCGAAAAAATATATTGGGAGGTCTCCGAAACTTTCATTTCTGGATCTTATTCAAGAAGGTAACCTGGGCCTTTTTCGTGCAGTAGAAAAGTTTGACTGGCGAAGAGGCTACAAGTTTTCCACCTATGCTACTTGGTGGATAAGGCAGTCTATTAACCGTGCTTTAGCTGATCAATCAAGAACAGTCCGTATCCCGGTCCATATGGTTGAAAAGATCTCTAAATATGTTAAGGCGAGAAAAGAACTTTTTCAGAGCCTGGGAAGAGAACCTTCTGCAGAAGAAATAGCTGCCGAGATGGGACTCGAAATAGAAAAGGTAAGACATATTATCAAAATATATCAAACAGCCACTTCTCTTGAAGCTCCTGTCGGAGATGAAGACGACAGTAGCACATTGGCGGACTTTATTGAAGACGAAAAGGCAATTTCTCCTTCAGTTTCGGCAGCAAGAAAACTTTTAAAAGAAAGATTGGATGATATTTTGATAGACCTTGATTCACGAGAAAGAGACATTTTAGCCATGCGGTTTGGGTTGGAAGATGGGGTAACACACACACTAGAGGAGGTGGGGCAAAGATTTGGCGTAACGCGTGAAAGAATAAGACAAATCCAGGCAAAAGCCCTAGAAAAAATCAGAAAACACCAAAGATTAGAGCGCCTTGAAGGTTATTGAGAAAAGTTGAGAAAGTTTTAAATTGTGCTAAA
>SL_3KL_010_SEDDRAFT_10000613_pt1 | contig 29937 bp, 20 predicted proteins | sample SodLakKL_010_SED_2_FD_10381 | JGI IMG/M metagenome (IMG submission 10381)
CCTTGAACCTTGAACCTTGAACCTTGAACCTTGAACCTTGAACCTTGAACCTTGAACCTTGAACCTTGAACCTTGAACCTCGTTAGATCTGACTCGCAATGAGCATCTCAATGTCGCGGAACGGCATGTTGAACTGTTCGGAGAGCCCTTTTTTGGTCAGGTGCTTTTTGTAGATGTAGGTCCCGTTTCTGAGGGCGGTGTTTTTCCAGAGGCAGTCCTGGATGCCGCCGGCATCGCCCAGCTCCACCAAGTAGGGTACAATTACATTGTTCAGGGCATAGGTGGCGGTTCGGGCCACGTTCGACGGAATGTTGGGCACGCAGTAGTGAACCACATCATGCTTGCGGAACACGGGATTAGAGTGCGTGGTTGGCACACTGGTTGAAACGCAGCCGCCCTGGTCAATCACCGTGTCCACGATTACGCTGCCCGGTTTCATCGCCTCCACCATGGGTTCGGTAACCCAGCAGGGAGCGCGCTCACCCTCGGTCATAGCCGCGCCGATCACCACATCGGCAAATTCGAGAGCGGTGGAAAGATACTGGAAGTTGGCCGTTGCGGTGATGATGCGCCGGTCGAGCGCATTCTCTAGCCGGCGCAGCATTGTGAGGTTGTTATCCATTACAAACACCTGCGCGCCGTAACCCAGTGCCGTCCGTGCGGCATATTCACCGGTGATGCCCGCACCAAGGATGGCAACTGTTGCCGGCGGAATGCCGGAAATGCCTCCCAGCATGATGCCCTGCCCGTCGCTGCTGTTTTCCAGGTAGTGGGCGGCGATTTGCAACGACATCGAGCCTGTAATTTCATGCATCATCCTCACAATCGGGAACTCGCCATCCTCACTTTTGATAAACTCATAGCCAATGGCGCAGACCCCCTTGTCGATAAGGGTTTTTAAAAATTCGTGGGTGGTGTGCCCGAGATGGAGCGCCGACAGCAGGATCTGGTTGGGTTGCATCCAGCTCAGTTCGGTTTTGGTGGGCGGCGCCACCTTTACAATCATCTCCGACTTGCTGAAAAGCTCCTCCGCACTGTAGGCGATTTCGGCACCCGCCTCGGAATATTCGGTGTCCGAAAAATGGGCGTCAATGCCCGCGTTTTTTTCGATGAATACCTCGTGTCCGTTGGCAATCAGAATGGAGACGCCGCCGGGTGTAAGCGAAATACGGCGTTCGTCGTTCGAAGTTTCCTTCGGCAACCCGATTTTCAGTGATCTGGCCGATTTGGTCTTCATCAGGCTCTTCTCGAGGGTTTTTATTCCGATCTGTTCGGTATCAAACGGGTTTAGCTCCATAAAGAAAGATGCAGATAGTTAGATTTAACCACAATCCGGGCAGAAAATTGCTCGGGTACAATATTCAATTAAATTCTCAGTATGTTCATTCACCTGTTTCACAGGCATAAACAAATGAAAGCATAACTTTCAATCTAATCAAAAGCTGAAACACCTTTAGCACCATTTTTCATGGCACAATCACCGCGAACCAAAAAAAGCCTGGGCCAGCACTTTCTGAAAGACGGCAACATGATTCAGAAAATTGTGAATGCCATTTCTGCAGAACCGGGCGACCGCGTTGTGGAGATTGGCCCCGGTGCCGGCGCGCTCACGGGTCCGCTGCTGCAGCAATTTGATGATGTTGTGGCTGTGGAGATCGATCAGCGCATGGTGCAGCATCTGAGGAAGCAGTACCCGGAGCTGGCCATCGTGGAGGAGGATATCCTGAAGTGCGACTGGCAGCAGTTTTTGAAGACAGAGAAACCGGTACACGTAGTGGGCAACCTGCCGTACTACATCACCAGCCAGATTTTATTCGCCATTTTTGAACACCGTAAATTTATCAAAACGGCACTGCTGATGATGCAGAAGGAGGTGGCCGAACGCATTGTGGCATCGCCTCACTCCAAAGAATACGGCATACTCAGCGTGCAGTCGCAGCTGATGAGCACACCCGAGATTCTGTTTGACGTGCCGCCTTCGGTTTTCTCCCCTCCGCCGAACGTAGACAGCAGCGTGGTGAAGTTTACTTTCAACAAGGGTGAACTGGCCTGCAATGACGCCAACCTGAAAACCGTGGTGCGGATGGCGTTTAACCAGCGCCGCAAAAAACTGAGCAATGCACTGAAGCGGCTCGACGCCGAATTGCCGGCGGAAGAGTTCGATTTCTCACTTCGGGCCGAAGCACTTGAACCGGGGATGTATGAAAAACTGACAGCCCGTCTTGAACAACTTGGCACACTTTCGTAGCCGGGCAATGCTGAGTCCGCCGTAATTCTTCAAAACAGCCCTCTTTCCTGGGAATTACGGAATGTTTTGACATACTCCGCGATTTGGTACGGAAGTTGCTGAAACACCTATCAAACAGAGGCGCCGTAAATATTAGTGGCGTTCAAAAATTTTTAAACTCAAACAAAAACCTAACACGTAAGGAGTCATCATATGGCTAGCATTAAACCTTTAAGCGATCGCGTTCTGGTACGCCCGGTTGAAGCTGAAGAAAAAACCAGCTCAGGGATCATCATTCCTGACACTGCTAAAGAGAAACCACAACGAGGTACTGTAGTTGAAGCAGGACCCGGAAAAGTGGAAAACGGGAACAAGATCGATATGTCTGTTAAAAAAGGTGATGAAATCCTCTACGGAAAGTATTCCGGCACTGAAGTAACTCTCGATGGTGAAGAGTATCTGATTATGAGAGAATCCGACATTCTCGGAGTGATTTCATAAACAAGCATTTCTGTAATTCACCAATTCCAAAAATTTAAATACTAACCAAACATAACCAATAATTATGTCAGCTAAATTAGTTCATTATGATGCGGAAGCTCGCGACGCACTGAAACGCGGTGTAGACAAGCTTGCAAACGCCGTTAAAGTAACACTGGGTCCTCGCGGACGTAATGTTGTTATTGAAAAGTCGTTCGGTGCTCCTACTGTTACCAAAGATGGTGTAACCGTAGCGAAAGAGATCGAACTATCCGACAAAGTAGAAAACATGGGTGCACAGATGGTGCGTGAAGTTGCTTCCAAAACCAGCGACAATGCAGGTGATGGAACCACAACTGCTACTGTTCTCGCACAGTCAATTATCCAAACCGGTCTAAAAAACGTAACTGCCGGTGCCAACCCGATGGAACTGAAGCGCGGCATCGACAAGGCCGTTGTTGAAGTTGTGAAAGAGCTGCAGGCCCAAAGCAAGCCTGTTGGCGACAGCCTCGACAGCATTCGACAGGTAGGAACCATTTCTGCCAACGGCGACGAAGAGATCGGAAGCCGTATTGCCGAAGCGATGGAGAAAGTGGGCAAAGACGGTGTGATTACCGTTGAGGAAGCAAAGGGTACCGAAACCTATCTCGAAACTGTAGAAGGTATGCAGTTCGACAGAGGGTACCTCTCTCCCTACTTTGTTACCAACAGCGACAACATGACCGCTGAACTGGAAGAGCCTTACATCCTCATCTTCGACAAGAAGATTTCGAACATGAAGGATCTGCTTCCGATTCTCGAAAAAGTAATTCAGACCAACCGTCCGCTTCTCATCATTGCCGAGGATGTGGAAGGTGAAGCTCTCGCCACCCTGGTTGTGAACAAACTGAGAGGCTCGCTCAAGATTGCCGCCGTAAAAGCTCCCGGCTTCGGCGACAGAAGAAAAGCGATGCTCGAAGATATCGCCATTCTTACCGGCGGTACCGTTATCAGCGAAGAGCGCGGCTACAAACTTGAGAATGCTACACTCGACTTCCTGGGTCAGGCCGACCGTATTAACATCGATAAGGACAACACCACAATCGTGGGCGGCCAGGGCAAGAATGATGACATCAAGGCCCGTATAAACCAGATCAAGTCTCAGATTGAAACCACCACATCCGACTACGACCGTGAGAAGCTCCAGGAGCGTCTCGCGAAGCTGAGCGGTGGCGTTGCGGTTCTCTATATTGGTGCTGCTTCTGAAGTTGAGATGAAAGAGAAGAAAGCCCGTGTTGAGGATGCTCTGCATGCAACCCGTGCTGCCGTTGAGGAAGGAATCGTGCCCGGTGGCGGTGTTGCATTCCTGAGAGCACTGAAAGTGTTCGACGGGTTGAAAGCCGAAAACAGCGACCAGCAGGTCGGTTACGACATCATCAAGCGTGCCCTCGAAGCTCCTTTGAGAGCAATCTCGAACAATGCCGGTGTTGAAGGCTCTATCGTGGTTCAGAAGGTGCTTGAAGGAAAAGATGCCTTCGGTTACAACGCACGTACCGAAGTGTACGAAGACCTGATTAAAGCCGGTGTAATTGATCCGACCAAAGTAGCAAGAACAGCGCTCGAAAATGCTGCTTCTGTTGCAGGTCTGATGCTGACCACCGAAGCGGTTGTTGTTGACAAGCCATCGAAAGACGGCGACGACGACAACGCTGGCGGAATGCCGGGCGGAATGCCGGGCGGAATGGGAGGCATGGGCGGAATGATGTAAGATCTGCCTGATTGCTGAACATTTAGTTCATTTTAAGCCTCATTTCCTGTAAGGGAGATGGGGCTTTTTTTTTGACCGCTGATTAATTACTGATTGCGCTGATTTCGCTGATAGGGTGCGGATTGACCGCTGATTTCGCTGGTGGGGAAGGTTGAAGCTGGTATTTGAATTGATACTGAAATGCTGTTCTGCGGTTTCCCGGGGTTCTTTGATTAAGTGATCTGTGAATTTTGTATTTTCTCCATCGAAAAAATTAACCATACGCATCAAAAAAACGCTTACATGTATTCGAGACTTAAAGACGACCTGCGCGCGGAGCTGGACCAAATCAAAAAAGACGGGCTTTACAAAGAAGAGCGCATTATCACCACCCCTCAGGGTGCGGTAATAAGGACCACCAAAGGGGATGAGGTAATCAACTTTTGTGCCAATAACTATCTTGGGCTCTCCTCCCATCCGCGGGTGATTGAAGCGGCAAAGAAAACGATTGACAAATACGGCTACGGGATGTCGTCGGTACGGTTCATCTGCGGTACCCAGACCATCCACAAGGAGCTGGAATCGAAAATTGCCGAATTCCTCGGAACGGATGATTCCATTCTCTATGCCGCTGCCTTTGATGCCAACGGCGGTGTGTTTGAACCGCTTCTCGGCAAGGAAGACGCCATCATATCCGATCAGCTGAACCACGCTTCCATTATTGACGGCGTGAGGCTCTGCAAGGCGCAGCGCTTTGTATTTAAACATAACGATATGGCCGACCTGGAAGAGCAGCTAAAGGCCGCTTCAGGTGCACGCACAAAGATTATTGCCACAGATGGCGTTTTTTCGATGGACGGCACCATTGCCCAGCTCGATAAAATCTGTGACCTTGCAGAAAAATATGACGCCCTTGTGATGAGCGATGAGTGCCATTCAACAGGCTTTGTGGGCAAAACCGGCCGGGGTGTGCACGAGTACCGCGATGTAATGGGCCGGGTGGATATCATCACCGGAACGCTTGGCAAGGCGCTTGGCGGGGCTTCGGGAGGCTTTACTGCTGCACATCAGGAAATTGTAGATATGCTTCGTCAGCGCTCGCGTCCGTATCTCTTTTCAAACACGCTGGCTCCATCCATTACCGGGGCGAGCATTGAAGTGCTGAATCTGCTCAGCGAAACGACTGAACTGCGCGACAAGCTGGAAGAGAATACAAGGTACTTCAGGACAGCGATGACCGATGCCGGTTTCGACATCAAGCCGGGCGAGCATGCAATTGTACCGGTAATGCTGTACGATGCGAAGGTTTCGCAGGATTTTGCGGATAAACTCCTGGAGAAGGGAATCTATGTGATCGGTTTCTACTACCCGGTTGTTCCAAAAGGGGAGGCGCGGATACGCGTGCAGCTTTCAGCCGTTCATGAGCGCGAGCATCTTGATAAGGCGGTGAATGCGTTTACGGAGGTTGGTAAGGAGCTGGGGGTTGTTTGATCTTTGGTTGCCAGTTACCGGTTGCGGGTTGGCCAGTTCGATGAGGCTTTGCAATTTTTGAGTTATGACTGAAATGAATTTTATCTTTCATAAGAAATTATCCTTTTCCATCTAACAGGCAACAGGTCCCGAGTGGTCGGGAGCAACAGGCAACAGGCAACCGGAAAAACAAAACTACATCAAAAAGCAGAACAGAATCAGAACATGGCGACAATTTTAATAACGGGTGCGTGTGGTCAGCTTGGGAGTGAGCTTACGGCGGAGCTCAGAAAAAAGTACGGGAGCGATAGTGTGGTGGCCTCGGATGTGCGTGAAGCGAACGACCAGATAGGAGAGGGGCCATTTGAACAGCTCGATGTAATGGATGCCCGCCGGCTTGACGAGGTAACGGAGAAGTATAACATTCGAATTATTTACCACCTGGCGGCGCTGCTCTCTGCCAGTGCCGAAAAGAATATCGATCTCGCCTGGAAACTGAACATGGACGGTCTGCTGAATGTGCTGAAACTGGCACGCGACAAACAGATTGACCGGGTTTTCTGGCCCAGTTCCATTGCCGTTTTTGGTCCTGATGCAAAAAAAGACGGGACGCCGCAAAACAGCCCTGCAAATCCCACAACCGTGTACGGCATCACGAAAGTGGCGGGCGAGCAGTGGTGCGCCTACTTTCACAAAAAATTTGGTGTAGATGTGAGAAGCCTCCGCTATCCGGGACTTATCGGCTATAAGTCGCTGCCTGGCGGCGGCACTACCGACTATGCTGTGGACATCTACCACAAGGCGCTGGCCGGCGAGACATTCAATTGCTTCCTTGAGCGAGACAGCGCTCTCCCGATGATGTACATGGAGGATGCAGTGAAGGCTACCATCGACCTGATGGAGGCAGACTCTGAAAAGATTACTGTGCGAACCAGCTATAATGTATCGGCCATCAGTTTTACCCCGGAACAAATAGCTGCATCCATCCGACAAAAAATCAGTGACTTTGACATCAGTTACGAACCTGACTACCGGCAGGATATAGCGGCATCATGGCCCGACAGCATCGACGACTCACAAGCAAGGGCCGACTGGGGATGGAGACACGCCTTCAGCCTCGACAAAATGACGGATGACATACTGACCAACCTTCCGGCGATTGCCGAGAAAATTTCGTAAAAGTGGGGAGATTTTGAGATTTAGGGGATGTGAAAAGGCCATGTGCGCTGATCTAGTGGAAAAGCAGTTTTTATAAGAATTCCCCTCCCCGAAGTGTCGTGACCAAGTGTGGCTTTCCATAGAGGCTCAATTTTTTGAACCTGCCTACCAAAACGATAGTGCGGGCAGGCGCGAGGCGAATCTAGGGGTTGTTGAATCAGGCATGTGAGTTGGTTTCTGAAATTGCATGCCTGGACTGAGAGCTGTAACCACCCCCGGCCCCTCCTTAAAAAGGAGGGGAGATACATGACCTTACAGTTGATTTCGAATGCATCAGAAATAAAAAACCCCGCCCGGAATAAACCGGAACGGGGTTTTTATGAGGTTGTATGAGAATTTTTATCTGCTGATAAACTGCTCCGTTGTTCCATTCAGGAGATTCAGCACAGCAGGTTGGCCAAAGCGTACTGCCAGGTCGGCTGCAGTTAAACCTGAACTGTTGGTTTCACTAACCCGTGCACCTTTCTCAAGCAGCTGCTCAACAATGTGAACCTGTCCCTGCTTGGAGGCTATCATGAGGGCTGTGAAGCCTTCACTGTTTTTGGCATTTACATCCGGGTTATGAGCCAGGATGATCTTTGCCATTCTTGGGTTTCCAATTCTGGATGCAAGCATCAGCGGTGTGTTGCCGTTGCTGTCGGTAACATCAATCTCAGCGCCCTCAGCAAGCAGCACGTTTAGGCTTATGATATGAATATCACGGATTGCGTCCATAATATTTTCACTGACTACAAAATCAGTTGAGTCAGCTTTCGCTTCGGCACTATTCACGTCAAGTGAAAGGGCCATAGCAAAGGTTAGAATTACAGTTAGTGTGTACTTCATTATCTTGGGGTTATTTAGTCTTTATTCCTGATTTATTCTATTTATGCCGGGTTTTTCAACAGGATAGTAATAGTATTTATCCGGCCTCTAAATGATGTCTTTGTAACGAATTAAAGATATGGAAGGTTTCGCTTTTAAGTGCATTTTCAACCGATACAGAAAAAGTAAATCAGGGTTAAGAAAAGGGGTAAAAAAGTAAACCTCCTTGATCTAAATAATTAAGCTAAATTGCTTGTCTTGTTAGCCTGATTAAAGTATTTACCCGTGAAATAGGGTAATTTGCAAAAATTATTTAAGTTTTTGCGCGAAATTCCTGATTTGTTTCAGTTATTGACCTGATTGTTGCTGTCGATCTTGCATCCGGAGCTGAAATTGACTAGTAAGCCGAAGGTTGAAGAACATCTTAATTAGTGTGAGTTCGAGATACGAATTCAGAAAAAGAAGCTCCGCTCCTCCAACACTTCGGGTGAGGGGACTTTTTCGTTACTAAATTCAAGTATACTAACTCTAAGTCAGGTTTTTTAAACCACCATGTCTATTTTTCAGGTCTATTCTTCTCTTACATAAATAATTCTGAACTCTCCAGTCTGGGTTGTACTGAACTGCACAGAGTCGGTTTCTTGCATGTCAATGTCATCATCCAGAAAATCTGATTGAAGGGTCAGGGTGCCGTCCATTCGAATGATATTGATATACCCCAGCTCAGTATGTAGGTTTCAGCTTCACTGGGCTGAAACCGAAGTTCCCACTCCGTATCAGTTTCTGTACGGTCGCGATAGTCGGCGAATAGCTCCTCGCCGTCTGCAGAAAACCACGCGTGCATGGCGCCTTCGGGAGGAGCCGGCGGAGCACTTCGAAGCGAATCACCGGGTGACTCACTTTGCCCGAACTCCAGCATCAGCTCGTCGGTCTGATCCGAAAGGGTGATGAAAACGCTATATTCGGAGCGCAAGTCGTCAAAATGAGCGGTTATGTTTTTGTCTGAATTCATGGTGACGGCCAGAGGGTTATCCGAACCCCCGGCATCTCCATCCCACTCCCTGAAAGCAAAACCGGATTCGGCAGTGGCTTCTATAGACACAACGGTCATTTCGTCAAATACACCTGATGAGGGATTTATGGAGCCGGCCTCTTCAGGGGTTACGGAAGTGGTTAGAGAATAGGTTGTGGTTTGAACGGGGGGATCATCCTGCCCATCATCGGTGGCGTCTGTAGAACCACAGGAATAGAGAAAAAACATCGATGCTGACAGGAGTGGGATTAATACGTATTTCATGGCTTATTTGATTAGTGTCATTTTTTGAATGTCGGTGAAATCTCCGGCCTGTATACGAAGCAGGTACACTCCGGATGAGAGATGGGAGGCATCAAAAACGACCGAATACCTTCCCGGCTGCTGGGTTGAGTTCACCAGTGAAGCCACTCTTCTTCCCAGGATATCATATACCATCACCGATACATCGGCCTGAGCCGCCAGCTGGTACCGAATGGTTGTGGCAGGATTGAACGGGTTCGGATAGTTCTGTTCAAGCGCAAATTCTGAGATGACTTCATCACGGTGAAGCCGTTCGAGCACCAGTTCATCGAATGGCCGGTTGATGAGCACTTCGACACCGGGCAGCAGGTTAAAGTGCACTTCATTGCCTTCGTCAATTGCGAGGATGCGGTAAATAAAATTCGATTCAGGTGCACCCTCCCGCGTTTCCAGAAGCACCTGCAGCGGGTACTCATTTGTCACAATTTGTAGTGATGCTGATTGCCTGTCGGTTATACGGAACTCGCCGGCGCGTACGTCCAGTGCTGGTGCCGGAGCGACAGGAGGCATCCTGTAAGCCTGTAAGGCATCTTCATTGAGCGGCATACCGCTGACAAACAGGTATTGGGATGCACTGCTGTTCGAGAACCGTATTCGGTACAATTCATCAATCTCCTCATTCTGTGTATCCGCAGGCACTTTAGCCTGTCCGGCAGACAGTTCAATGCCCACTTCCCCGTTATCTGATGCAAATATCCAATAACCCCTGCCGGGGGCGAGTGAAGTTGTTTCTGTGTAAGCACCTTCCGAATAGGCGTAAATTGGCGCCGAGGTAAGTATGCCATCTGGGTCGTTGAGCGATGAAACGCTCACAACGGCTGCGAGCGAGCCGATAAGGTTCCATCCTCGTCTCAGTGAATAAACCGTTTCAGACAGCCCATTGCCCGCCACAACAAGCTCTTCGTTCTCATCGCTTCGCACCCAATACCCAAGACCTGGCAGTAGGCTTTCCGAAGAAGAATAAACTCCTGAAAAGCCGTATACGTCTGAGGATTGCAATTCTGCACCTTCTGTATTTATAGGAACGCTTACGAGCTCCCATTCCGGGCTGAACAGGTACGTTTCATCCATGTAAATAACGACGTTTGAAAAGGGACTTTCCGTATCGTTGATGAAAAACATGGTTACGGCATACAGGGTGCCGCTTTGGAGGCCGTCTGAGTATGTGCGAGTGTCCTGAGCCAGGTCGGTAAGCGGCGCCAGTGATTCAGTTGTTTCTCCTGCATATACCCGTATGCCGGAAGTTTCGTCAAGCTCTTCAGCATCCCAGGAGATCGAGATTTCACCGTCGGCAGCAACGAGCTCGAGGTTTTCTGGCCGGGGCATGTTGCGTGTTGAAAAACTTCGTATTTCACTCCATTCCCCACTGCCCGCATCGTTTATTCCTCTTACCCTCCAAAAATACTCTGTTTCAAAGTTCAGCGGATCTACTATGATTGAAAGACCGGGTACCACTGTATCCTGTATAGCCGGGCTGAAAGTTTCATTCTCACTCAGCTGAACCTGGTATTCATCAGCAACAAGCTCTGCTTCCCAGCTAAGTTCGGGCTGCAGACCTACATCAGCAGCCTCATTGGCCGGACTAACGAGTGTTACCATGCCCGCCACATCAAGTAAACCACTCCACCGTGCAAGCCTGGCTGCCGGCTTGCCGCCGGCTATTGAAAACTCCCCGCCCACATACAGATCATTGCCTGCTATGGCGAATGTAGTTATAAGACGGTCTACTCCGCCGTCTACACCGCTTCCCATGGATTGCCAGCTGCCTGTTGAAATATCATAGTGTGCGATGTTGCTTGCGGGAGAGCCTTCGGCATCGATGAATTTTCCTCCCACAAACAGGTCATTGCCGGATATCGCGATTGTATTTACACGGTTACCGCTTGCGCCTGTGACACCGCTTCCCAAAGCGTGCCACGATTCCTCGGAAATATCAAATCGGGCAATTCGGCTGGCAGCAGAGCCGCCGGCCTGGGAAAACTCGCCACCCACATAGAGATCGTTTCCGGTTCTAACCAGCGATCTTACCCGGGAATTGACACCGCTGCCCAAAGAGTGCCATGTTTCTTCGTTCAAATCATAGCGGGCAACACGGTTGGCAGATTCTCCCCCGGCTTGGGTGAAATCTCCCCCCGCGTATAGGTTGTTGCCGGACACTAAAAGTGTCCTGACATTGCTATTAACTCCATCTCCCAGGGCATGCCAGGTTCCTTCATTCATGTCGTACCGAGCGATTCGGCTGGAGGGCGTTTGGGAGAAGCTTCCACCTACATAAAGGTTGTCACCGGCAACTGCAAGGGCAAACACGAGGCCAAAAACCCCATCTCCCAAAGCATGCCAGGTTCCGTTAGTCATATTATATCGGGCGATGTTTCTTACCTCCACTCCTTCCACGTTGCTGAAAGTTCCTCCCACATATAAATCATCCCCGGATATTGCAAGCGCATAAATCCTGCTGCCAATGAACTCAGTGGCAAGAGCTTGCCAGGTTCCATCAATCATGTTATACCGGGCGATTTTGTTGGCAGGTATACCCCCGGCCTGATTGAAACTGCCGCCTATGTAGAGATCATTCCCGTGTACTGCTACGGCATGAATGTAATCGTCTATTCCATTAGATGTGCCAAGGGTGTGCCAGCTTTCGGTACTTCTGTCAAAGCGGGCGGTACGGCTTACCGGTAAATCGCCTGTCCGTTGAAAATTCCCGCCCGCAAATAGGTTTTCCCCTGTTGCCGCCAAGGCCCTGACGGTTAAATTAGTACCTTCGTCAAGGTTATGCCAGGTTCCCAAATTCCTGTTGTAGCGGGCAACGCGATTAGCTGTAATACCGCCGGCTATGTCAAAAGAACCTCCTGCAAAAACATCATCGCCTTCAACTACGATAGCTTCGACGGTTGGCCGGGTAAATTCCAAAAAGGGTGGTGAATATGTAATGCCGCTACCAAGACTGTGCCAGCTGCCGGTACTGATATCATATCGGGCGATGCTGCTTGAAGCTGAACCGCCTGCGTGGGTAAAACGGCCTCCCACATAAAGGTCATCACCCTCAATCACAAGGGCATTAACAAACACGACAGGTCCGGCAACCCCGGTTCCCACCGTATGCCAGGTACCGGCCGAGAAGTCGTACCGGGCTAATCCATTGGCAGAGATGTCTCCGGCTTCTGTGAAATTTCCGCCCAGGTACAGGTTGTCGCCATCAGAGGCAAGCGCATTTACAACTGCAAACGTGCCTTCAACCCCGGTGCCTACATTGTGCCATGTTCCATTGGTTAGATCGTATCGTGCCAGGTTATTGGCGGAAACACCGCCGGCCACTGTAAAAGCTCCTCCTACGTACAAATTATTGCCGGTAATCACGATGTCGCGTATACGGCTGTTAACACCGCTGAATTCACCACCCAGCGAGTGCCAGGTTTCGGCACTCATATCATACCGGGCAATGTAGCTTGCAGGTACTCCCCCTGCCTGAGAAAAACGTCCTCCCACGTAGAGATTGTCACCGTCGACAACAAGGGCATTAACGGATACAAACTCACCTTCAACCCCGCTACCTAAATTGTGCCAGGTTCCGCTGGCAATGTCATATCGGGCAATGTTATTTGCTATTACCTCGCCGGCGGTGGTGAAAGTGCCCCCTACATAGAGGCTATTGCCAACTACGGCCATGGCAAAAACCTGATTATCCACACCGTCCGTGTAACTTTGGAGCGTCCAGTTGTCATCTTGGTCAATGCCGTTCATGCTAAAAACCGGCTCGCCGAGCGCATTGGTTCTCATGTTAAATGCTCCGGGGTCAACCGTGCCGATGTAGCCTTCCGGATTTTGAAAGCGCCCGTTTTCATCCAGGAAGCTGCTGATGAGCCGTCCGGGGTCGTGTTCTGAGTTGCTGACCGAGGCAAATGCAGAAATGTTAACCGAAGTGGCCAGCAGCAAGAGGATCGCAGAAAGAAGCTTAAAATGGGTAAAAACAGACCTTACCCGTTTAGATTTTGAAACAGTCATGGGTATTGCGTATGATTTGAAATGCCGCCCTGCATGTAGAGCCGGATTGCAAAGGGCGCAGGTATGGCTGTTGATGATCATTTCAGGATTTAATGCATATTGTCAGAAGTTAAATATTGCAGTATCCCGCTTTCAATAGATCTTTTGATTATGGGTATACGGTGTATGTATCACATCTCAATTGCTATTATACACATCCACAATTAAATCATTTTTTATGGCTAAAGTCATTAAAATTATCGAATGAAAAGTAATGTTGAAATGAGTATCCGATAATAGAATGAAATGAATCGTGATTTTATGGAGAGAAGGGATTTCTTGTAGACTCTATTGATTTACGTACTTATTGGGAACGAGTCCCATTGTTAGATTAACCCGGCTCAATCACAAGCTCCCTGCCCGTAACCTCTTCGAATAGAGCCTTTTTTCGCGAAGCACCCCAAATTTCAAGGTGCGGATCTGATTCGGTGTTTACCGTGAAAAATGTCTTTCTGTCGTTTTTGGAGATGTTGAGTCTTCTGACGTTCTGGTAGTGGCTGCGGTCGAGCCCGTCGGCCACGCGGAGGATTGCTGAGAGTTTCTTTACGCGCGCTTTATTCTCCTTAGTTAACTTGCGGTAATGCTCGTGTCTCGCTTTTGGGGTGGACCGCCGGTGATACCGTGCAACATTTGCCATTATTTCAATCTCAGATTCTTTGAAACCAAGCAGATCTGCATTTCGGATAATATAAAGTGCATGTTTGTGATGGCCGCGATGCGAGATATGATATCCGATATCATGCATAAAGGCTGCAAGCTCGAGTAGTTCACGGTCTGTTTCAGTCAACTCAAGCTCACCTTTGAACGCATCGAAAATACTAAGTGAGAGCTTTGCAACGTGTCGTGAATGGTCTTCATGCCATTCGCATTTGTGAACAAGCTCGAGCACGCTTCTGCGGCGGGGATCTTCAACTACCTCGAGCTCGCGAAGCTCGTCCATCTCTTTTTTGATGTACCTCAAAATGATTCCCTCTCTTAGCGCCTGAGATGAAATTTTGACTTCATTAATGGCGAATGTTTCAAGCACAAATTTTACGAGCACAAGGCCTGCGGGAAGCAGTTCAATACGTTTCTCGTCAATGCCTTTGATCTGTGCACGCTGCTTTCGGTTTTTCCCGATTGCAAACGCATAGAAGTTGAAGAACTCTTTCGCAGTGAACTCAAGTTCGTTTAGAGATAAGGAGGGGCTGCGCTTCTGCCGGTAGGCAATCATCAGAGCGATATTTTCCATGGTTCCTGATGAACCTATCAAAACAGATGCCCGATGCATGGCAAAGGCCTGGGCAACGTCGGTCAGGGATTCCTGATAGTGTTTACGCATCGCTTTCACTTCAGAATCATGAACCGGATCCTGATCAATAAATCTCGCAGTCATCCTGGCAACGCCCAGTTTTTTACTTGTGAGATAGAAAAATTTTTGCTTGTCGGCGATAATGAACTCCACGCTCCCTCCGCCGATGTCCATGATTAATCCGGGGCCTTCGTTTTCCGTTGGCATCTGTATTCCATGCTGGACTGCCAAACCAATCAGCTCGGCCTCAACCCGGCCCGGAATCGCGTTAATTTTTATGCCAACCTCATCAATTGCCCGCTGAATAAAAATGCCGCCGTTTTCGGCTTCGCGAATAGCGCTGGTGGCGTAGGCAAGAATTAACTCTGACTGCTGATGGTCGGAGAGGGTTTTAATTTTTCGGAGGGCTTCTATGCCTCTATCTAACGCTGCATCCGAAAGCCTTTCTCCAAGTCCCTTTTCGGCGAGAAGTACCATTTCTTTCAGTTTGTCTACTGTATAAAAGCTGCCGTCGGGAAATATGTCTACAATAACTGCATGGAAAGAGTTGGTTCCGAGATCAATAGCCGTAATACGCTTGATTGGCCTTTTTGCAAATGGTTCGTTCATAGGGCGTGATATTTCTTTATCTTCACCGTTGTCGAAATAATACTGATTGTGCACGCCAAAATCTTTCCTGAATTATCGGAGGCGCCGCAGCAGCCCAAACAGTTTTGCAGTTCTCTTCAATGAAAGATTTATCAAAGACATTTTCATCTGCCCCATGGTGCTTTAACGGGCATGCCCATACCGTGCTTTGCTCTCTGATATTTCAGTCGGCCCCCGTTCACTACAAAAGCTTGCGAATCGATACGCCGGAGGGGGATTTTCTTGAAATTGATTACGTGGAAGGGAGCAAGGAGGACGCAGTGGCCGTACTTTTCCACGGACTGGAGGGACATACCAGGAGATACTACATAACACAATTGGCTGAGAAACTGTTGAAGCACGGTTTCACGGTTATCGCCGTGAACTTTAGAGGATGCGGCAGCACCATGAATCAAACGAAGAAGTTTTACCATTCTGGAGAAACTGAAGACCTGCAAACGGTATTTGCCTGGGCTGAACAGCAATTTCCCGGGCGTGAACTTCATGCCGCTGGCTTTTCGTTGGGAGCGAGTGCCCTTCTGAACTACCTGAAGGAACACGGAACACACCATCCATTGAAGAGTACAGCCGTGATTTCAACACCGTTTGAGCTAAAAAAAGGCTCACTGAATCTTGAAAAGGGATTCAATAGAATTTACTCAATCCGGTTTCTGAGAACTCTCGTTCAAAAGCTGGAAGAGAAAAGAAAAGTGATTCCTGATTTGCCGATATTCAAGGGATCAACTCTGTATGAATTTGATGATCAGGTAACCGCGAAAATCCATGGCTTTGAAAGCGCTGATGATTACTATCACCGATGTTCAAGTAGCCTTTTTATGGATCAGATAAAAACCCCTGTGCTGGTGGTGCACAGCGAGGAAGATCCGATGTGCCCGTTCGAGTGGACGCCTTTAAGCGCGATTCGCGAAAATCCGGTGCTTACCGAATGCTTTACACGCAGGGGAGGACACGTGGGATTCTGGAGCCTGCCACCCGGGTGGCTAAACAATACGGTAGTGAAGTATTTTCTGGAGAACTGATGGCTATATGAGATTGTTTTATGCTGTGGTGTCAAAAAATTCCTTGCGGCTGGCAGTGTTTGTATCGGCTCTGGGTAACTTTTAAATCAAACGCAAAGAACAACAAATGGTAATTATTATCGGATCGGGTCCTATTGGGCTGGCAACTGCAATTGAACTGAAGAGAAGGGGAATTGAATCAACGATCATTGAACGGGGCTGTCTTGTGAATTCCATCTATAACTATCCGGTAAACATGACTTTCTTTTCCACCTCCGAGCGTCTTGAAATCGGTGATATCCCATTTATATCCCACGGGCCCAAACCGACCCGTAAAGAAGCACTCGAATATTATCGGCGAGCCGCTGAACACTATGAGCTGAATGTTAAGCTGTACGAAGAGGTGAGGGAAGTGAACGGCGAAGACGGCAGATTCGAGGTGATAACATCCAAAGGCAGCTACAGCGCCGATAAAGTTGTTCTGGCTACCGGTTTTTACGGGCAGGCAAATCCTATGAAGGTACCTGGCGAAGATCTTCCAAAAGTGATGCATTATTACGACGAGCCTCACAGGTATGCATGGCAGAATGTGCTGGTTGTAGGGGGCGGTAATTCTGCTGTGGATGTGGCTCTCGAAACCTGGCGCTGCAATGCCAATGTAACTATGGTGGTGAAGTACAGCGAGCTGAAAGCATCTGTAAAGTATTGGGTGAAGCCAGACATCGAAAATCGAATTGAAGAGGGAGCCATCAAAGCCCATTTCAATTCCGAAGTTCTTGAAATTAGATCGGGCGAGGTTGATATCCGTACAGCTGAAGGCGAGGTAACCATACCGAATGATTTCGTGCTGGCGATGACCGGATATCGTCCGCACTTCGGCCTGATGAAAAAACTTGGAATTGAGCTGACCGACGATGATGTGCAGATGCCGGTTTACAGCGAGCAAACACTTGAAACCAACCGGGAGGGCCTCTATGTGGCCGGTGTGGTTTGCGGCGGAATGGATACCAGCCGTTTGTTCATTGAAAATACCCGAATACATGCTGAACACATTGCGGAAGATATCGGGAAGAAACTGAAGAGCTGAAAGGAATATTAGCCGGGAGTGGATAAAAAAATAGGGCAAGCGACCCATATCACGCCGCTACGACCCGCTACCGCTGCTGCCTTCCGACCCTGACGGAGTTCACGGGGAGCTGGCTGTATGGAACTTGCCCCGAGTCGTATAAGATAAGGCGTTTTTAAGAAAAGTTAAATCGGAAAGAGCTTTAATTTTATCCCTCCACCACACCTTTCCACTTTTCGTCCGGCTGGTTTTTAATCATTTCCCAGCATTTCTGAATATAGAGTGCAGATGGATTCTTTTCGCGTCCGGCAAACAGCTGCGACTCTTCGAACTCAGCGGTAACTTTGAAACCGCTCAGGGCTTCCTTAAAGTTGCGACTATAAAATTGCTCGAGGGCATTTTCGAAAATGGTAATCATCATCGTAGTCTCCTCACTAGCGCCTTCCGCAAAACAGACAAGCTGATAGAGACGCAAGGGTTCTTTTTTTCCCTTTACCCGAACCCTGCCAAGCTCCCTGAACAGAAATTCTCCGGTTTCCTGGGCTGCCTGTTTGCAACTTTCCGACACGATCGCATAAACGCCAAACAGTTTACAAGCCGATTCGCAGCGCGCACCTATATTCACCTGATCACCCATTACAGTGTAGTTAAATCGCTGCTGCGAGCCCATATTGCCAACCAGCATCTCCCCGGTATTGATACCAAACCGGGTCCGAATCCGGATCGATCGCTCCTGCATAATCGGGTCATTCCAGATAACTCCTGATTTTAGGGCGCTTCGACAGGCATCGGCCGCATGATTTTTGGATGCTACCGGCGCACCATAAAAAGCCATAACAGCATCGCCAATATATTTGTCGAGCGTGCCTTGGCACTCGTTCACTACGCCGGTGATATCTTCAAGGTAGCGGTTCATCATCGATACCAGCTCTTCAGGCCTCAGAGCCTCGGATATACCTGAGAAATCTTCGATGTCGGTGAACAGCACGGTCAAATTCTCGACACTGCCGCCCAGCTTGTATTCAATTTCATCTGCCACCATCTTTTCAACCAGTTCAGGAGATACATAGGAGGAGAACATGTTCTTTATTTTTTTCTTCTCCTGTACTTCAAAAATTACGTTTTGCATGGTTGATCCTGTGTAACCCAGCAGAACTGCCAAATAAACAGGCAGTATTGGTAAAAACGTATTGAATTGCAGAAACATGAACAGGGCTAAAATACTCCAGCCGGAACCAATCAGCATGGCGGCTATAAGTCCGCCCCAACCCACATAAAGGTACGTTACATAATACGAGACGACCAGGATCAGTATAGCAATAAGAAGGTTTTGAAGTACAGTTAGTTCCCTCAGAAAGTTTCCGTCGATAATTGTTTGAAGGGCATGCGCGTGTATTTCAACTCCGGCCATTGTCTTTTCGCCTGTGCTGTTGGGGAATGGCACCTGGTGGAAATCCTGAAGCTCCGGCATTGTGGCACCTACAAGAACGATCTTGTCGCGCAATACGTCCTGATGAAGCAGCCCATAGTCTGGATGGTCGAATTCATTCACCTCAAATGCGAGCTTTTCCGTTACCGTTTCAAAGTCCTCATCGTCTATCACACTTTCGAGACTTATGTAATTGAACGTTCGGTAACCGCCGTAGTAGTTGATCAGCATTCTGCCTTGCTCGGTTTTGGGCAGTCGGCGATCAGCAATATTATAGTGCCTTACTTCATTTACGTACTCAACGTCTTCGCCCAGCACCAGGGGCATCATCTGCAAAGCCAGTGAATAGTACGCCTGCCCCTGATGATTGGCCTGAAGCGGATAAGTACGGATGGTTCCGTCGAGATCCCGTCTCATGTCAACAATTCCGATATTCCAGGGTGTTGCATTCAGCAACTCTCCACGGGGAAAAACGGGGGTGACGTTCTCGATCAGGTAACTGCCGGCCCTGATATCAGCTTGTCGTCTAAAACCGCCAATAAGGACAACGTTACCCGCTTCACGAACCGCTTCGGCAAAGATAGAGTCGTTTCTGGCATCATAGAGATCAGCCTGATCAAACAAGACGTCGAAGGCAATAGCGCGAGCACCGGCCAAATTCAGGTTTTCAATTAACTTGGCATAAATGTATGAAGGCCATGGGTATTTATAGGGTATTTCGGCATCGGCTTGTTGGCTCATTTCCACAATAACTATGTCGCTTTCCGACATATCTATTTCACCCCGTATTTGAAACAGGATATCGCGCATATCCAGGTCGCCCGATTGTATTGGAGGCGAAATGAAAAATGCGATCAAAATCACCCCCGTAACGAGTATTGTGAGTATGGTTGATCCAAAATTTTTCAAGGCAGAGGACCTGACAATAGGTGTGAAAAAGCTTAAAAAGGGGATTTGTTCTATTATACGGCCATTTCCCGATTCGGCAAAACCGGTATCCCTTTCTTTGTTTGTGGAGCCATTTACACTATTCATTTATGAGGCAGCATGATAATTCACAGGTTAAATCGAGCTCAGAACTTGAGCGATGAGCTGAGATAGTCGCGGAGCACGTTCATAAAAGAGTGCCGGGAAAGGGAATTGTTACATTCTAAGTACGTGAAATATGAATGGGTTGAGCCTCATCTCACAAAAGCATTCGCTTTTAAATATAGCATCGTTGCTGACCAGTTCAGATTTTCTGTTCCAATATTAGTTTTCTGCTTCCCGATCGTTTTCGCGGCGAATCACATTTTTTCCATCGGCATCAAAGCTAAGTACAAAACGTTCAATCAGCGTATTGCCGGCAGGGTAGCTGTGTTCGTTTCTGAGCTGGTTAACCTCGTCTGCCGAAAGCTGGCCGGTAACAACATCATTGCCATCCGCATCAATTTGAGCAAACATACCGCTTCGGATTGAAATGGATTGGCCCGAGCGCATGGCCATGATGTCGAGATCACCTTTTTCAACCCAATAAAATCCATCAGAAGTAAATCCTGCACTTCCACTGTTGAAACTGGCGAGTGCGATTGGCGTTATCACTTCAATATTATTCATCATATCGTTTTCTACCGCGAAATAAAGGCTTCCGCCAAGCATATTGATGCGAAGTGAAATCAAATCATTAAACGATTTACTTCCGGTAATTTCAGATTCGCTTCCCTCTTTCATGTACAGGTTTGAGTTTTCATTTAATTTCAGAACGGTATGCGAATTCGCCATTATGTAGATTGAGCTGTCTTGCTTAGCATCGATAAGCGCCTCCTCAACAGGTGGTTCGATGCCTGCAGACATGAAGAGTAGTACTGTAATTGAAAAGAATGTTTGAAGTGAGGCGGTCATTATTAAATGGTGATTTACTGAAAATTTACTTCTGAATTGACCGGTTAATTGCGCCCGGCGAGAGTTATGAACCAAATAAATGAAAAAATGTTCTCTCTTTTTGTAGAAAATAATCAATAATTTTACGGAGTCTGGGAACAGGAAGGTTAACCGTGAGTAAGAGCAAACAGTAGAACTAGTGCATAAACCGGTGTAAGAATTTGCTCACTGAATGCTATTCTTTTTTTCAAAATCTTTAATTAATCTGATTGGATTAGGCGAAAGAAGGCTTCGATCTTTTCCGGTTATTCCATTGAACCGGATTTCCAATTCAACTTTTAATAGAAGTAGAAGAGTTTACGTGTGTAGTATGATGAGAAAAGGAGTGGAGCTACGGGGATTCGAACCCCGGACCTTCGCGCTGCCAGCGCGACGCTCTAGCCAGCTGAGCTATAGCCCCTGATCACAGTTTTGAATATAGGATGTTTCTCTGTCATAAGTCAAAAAAACCTTTTGTTTGGTATTAAGGGTTATGTATTTTTTAACACTGATAAAAATTTCTAACTTTCCACCCACAACTTCATACTAACAGCACAGGAGCCAACTCATATGCTAAATTCTTCCAAATATTTGATCATGGGCGTTCTCGCAGCCGCTCTATTATTTCAGGCGTGCCGCACCTCAGAGCCCGAAGGTGACCCAGATCCCCTCACTCTCGAATTCCTGATGAGCCTCTCCGATGAGGAACTCATGGAGAGAGACAGTGACGGTGACGGACTCTCAGACTACGACGAGATTTATGTTTACGGAACAGATCCGCTCAACCCGGATACCGACGGTGACGGTCTCACCGACTACGAAGAGGTTATGATCTATGGAACTGACCCTCTTAACCCAGACACCGATGGCGACGGCCTCTCAGACGGTGACGAAGTAAATGTGTACGGCACCGATCCGCTCGATCCCGACACGGATGGCGACGGTCTTACCGACTGCCAGGAAGTACTTCATACCAATCGTGCCGAATGTGAAGATCCCAACTTCGACGGACCATATGATGGCGGATACGGTACTGATCCGCTCGATCCTGACACAGACGGTGACGGCCTTACAGACTATGATGAAGTGATGGTTCATGGTACCGATCCCCTGAATCCAGATACAGACGGTGATGGTTTCACCGACGGTCAGGAAATCGAAATGGGTACAGACCCGCTCGATCCGAACGACCCTCCGTTCATCCGTGAACTGCACACCATAAACTTTAACTTCGACAGGTCTGACATTCGAAGCGGAGATGCACAGCGGCTTGCTGAAAACGTTGAACGATTGCAACGTGCTGAAGCATTCAGAGTTCGCGTGGACGCCTATACTGATCACGTGGGTGGCGACCAGTACAACCTGCGTCTCAGCCTCCGAAGAGCCAACTCTGTAGTAGATTTCTACAAGAACAACGGTATTGCAGAAGACAGAATTGAATACAGAGGTCTTGGAAAAGCTCCCGTACCATGTACAGAAGCCCAAAGAGACCGAGACACACCCGGCTGTGAAAGAAACCGCAGGGCTGAATCTCATCCGCTAAATCCTTATCCGTTTTCTCCAAGAAACTGATAGGCTCAGTTTAAAAAGTATCAAGGCGGGTCCGAACATTCGGGCCCGCCTTTTTTTTTACAATTCGGGGGATGAAGCAAAGAGAATACTCAATTGCAATAATTCTGTAACGATCCGGTACTCCCATCGTCTTTTTGATTAGCAGGGTCATCTCTGCATTGTGTGTGTTTCAGAAGTACATGTAGCAATCTGTCAATCTGTTCTAATCATTAGGAGGTACCATGGTCGTCGATTGGGAACGTGTTGCAGAAATGACGGGTAAATCATTTCTGTTCATTCTCGAGTTCTTTGCAAAAATATCAGCAATTCTCATATCAGGGGTTGTGTTGGCCGCTCAGGGTTCTTTCGGGGCGAAACTGGGTGCCGGGTACAGCTCGCTATCCGTTTCATTGCGAAAACTGTTTCAGGCTCCGTCAGAAATATCTGAAGCAGTGGCATCTATCAGCCAGTACATTAATATGCCTGCCGATGCACAGAGCATTGAAGCCGCTCACAACGTATTGGTTTGGCTGAACAGCAGCGTTCTTTATATGGATGCCGTTGCGAATAACCTTTCATCGCAGTTCTTCGTTACCGTATTTGCCGCGCTGATCGCATTTCTGTCAGTTTATATGGTGAGCGTTATTCTTCGTTTTTACAGACAGAAGGGTGAAGGCTCATGGCTAAACAAGCTGGAGAAGAATCTTGGACAAAAAATCTTTGAAACTCCGGCCGAGAAGATGAAGCGATTGAAGGCAGAAAAGAAAAAGGTTGCTGCAATGCAATCCGCTCAAAAGGAAGAAAAGCCTGCTCAACCGGTTAAGGGAGGTGAATCAGCTCCGCGATCGTTTAAGGCTGCGCAATCCGATAATGAATTTTTGCAGGATTATATCCGGCTGGCCCAAAACGGGGGAGGTTGAACGCCCCATACGATTCTCAGGAAGTTAAAAACCCGCTGCGGTAAATTCGCAGCGGGTTTTTTTATTAATGCAATCCGGAATGAATTTTTGAGTTGCACCGGCGAATTCCCCATATTCGGGCAAAACTCAAAATCCATGCCGGCATGAAACAGATTTGCAGCTTCTCCGGATTGCTCTTGCTTATTTTTTTATTCAACTTTATGTGCGCTTATTCACAAAGCAGTTTCTCAGATGATGCCTGGAATCGCGTTGAAAACCGGTTCAATGACATGCTTGAAGACAACCAAGTAGCAGGCGGTGCCTTGCTGGTTCTGAAGAATGGGAAGGTGGCCGAGAGCCATTACCACGGATATGCCGACCTGGAAGAAGAGAGGCTTACAAGTGAGGCAACCATTTTTCACTGGGCATCACTTACAAAGACAATGACCGCCGTAGCTATCATGCAGCTGCGCGACCACGGAATCCTCAATCTGGATGACGCTTTGACAGGCTATCTGCCCGAACTCAGGACGATTCACAACCCCAACGGCAGCATGGATGACCTTACAATTCGCATGGCACTGAATCACTCAACCGGTCTGCGCAATTCAACATGGCCCTGGGGAGGAAGTGAAGATTGGCATCCTTTTGAGCCTACGGAGTGGGAACAGCTTGTGGCGATGTTCCCCTACACAAACGTGGAATTTCAGCCGGGTAGCAGGCACAGTTATTCCAATCCGGCCATTATTTTCCTGGGAAAGATTATTGAAAAACTCTCGGGTGACCCATGGGAAGTGTACGTGGACAAGAATATTCTGAAGCCCTTGGGCATGCACCATTCCTACTTCAACCACACACCTTATCACCTATTACCGTACCGAACCAACAGCTATATCTACCGTAATGGAACACACAACCCGAGAGGGCTGGATTTTCATACGGGCATCACCACATCAAACGGCGGACTCAATGCCTCGGTAAGTGATATGGTGCGCTATCTGAACTTCCTGTCAGGGCAGGATACATCCGGCTTTGAGATACTCTCCCGATCGTCAATCGAGGAGCTTTGGAAAACGGAACTGCCGATTGGGGAAGATGATGGAATCCGTTCTTCAGTTGGCCTTTCCTTTTTTATTGAAGAGTTTGACGGGATGCGGGTCATTGGCCATACGGGAACCCAATGGTCTAACTATTCATGGTTCTATATTCACCCGGAATCGGGTGCGGCTGTGCTTTCGGTGACCAATACCGACGGCCAATACGATATGCACCGCTTCCGCAGGGAAATGAGCCGTTTTGTGTTCAGGGAGCTGTTTACGGTAATGGGCAGGGATTCATTAGGAAGATGATCCATTCGATTATTTGGGTGTGATGAAGCCGCTGATCAAGCAAAGGTATGGAGGTCCGGGTAAAATGCCCTTTCCTAAGCAGTCAACATTTCGTTTCTTCTTTGAAACCAAATTTGACCGATCCATAAAATGAAAAAACCAGTCCTGCTGCTCATATGTTTTGTTTTTCTTCCGCTAACCACCATAGCACAGACCACTATTGCTGAAAAAACCGCAGAGATGGAGAAATACGAAGGTTTCTTCAACTTCTGGTGGGATGATGACAACGGCAGGATCTGGCTCGAGATCGATAAGCTCGACGAGGAATTTATCTATGTAAACTCCCTTGCGGCAGGGGTGGGATCGAACGATATCGGCCTCGACCGGAGCCAGCTTGGCAATACCCGTATTGTCAAATTTAGCAGGGTGGGGCCGAAAGTGCTGATGATACAGCCTAACTACAACTTTCGGGCCACGAGCGGCGTGGAACTCGAAGAGAAGTCCGTAAGCGAGGCTTTTGCGCAATCGGTGCTGTTCGGCTTTGATGTGGAGATTCGTGAAGGAGACCGCGTTTTGGTGGATGCCACCGAATTCCTGATGCAGGATGCGCACGGCGTTGCCGATCGCCTGAGGATACGCAATCAGGGTAACTATTCCATTGACCGCTCACGATCAGCCATCTACCTTCCCGGCACGTTCAATTTCCCAAGGAACTCGGAGTTTGAAACAACGCTGACTTTTACCGGGTCCGGTGCGGGTGCCTGGCTCCGATCCGTTGCACCCACTCCCGGTGCAATAACCGTGAGGCAGCACCACTCGTTTGTGCAACTGCCCGATGACGGCTACACGCCCAGAAAGTTCGACCCGCGGTCGGGCTTCTTCCCGGTAAGCTACCAGGATTACAGTGCGCCGATCGGCGGAGAATTCGTTCAGAGATATGCCGTTCGCCACCGGCTTGAAAAGAAGGATCCGACTGCAGAAGTAAGTGAAGCGGTAGAGCCGATCATTTTTTATCTCGACAACGGTACGCCGGAGCCTGTCCGAACTGCGCTGCTCGACGGTGCTCGATGGTGGAATGAAGCCTTCCAAGCCGCCGGATATAAAGACGCATTTCAGGTAAAAATGCTTCCCGATGATGCCCATCCGCTCGATGTGCGCTACAATGTGATCAACTGGGTGCACAGGTCAACCCGCGGGTGGTCGTACGGATCGTCGGTGGTGGACCCGCGAACTGGCGAGATCATCAAGGGCAATGTGCTGCTAGGCTCGCTTCGCGTACGTCAGGACTACATGATTGCCGAAGGCCTGCTTGCTCCTTATGAGGAGGGTGTGGATCCCGATCCGCAAATGCTTGAAATGGCGCTCAATCGCATCCGGCAGCTCTCGGCACACGAAATCGGTCATACACTGGGTATTGCCCATAATTTTGCGGCCAGCGTGAACGAACTCGCCTCCGTGATGGATTATCCCCATCCCATGGCCACCATCAACCCTGATGGTTCGCTCAGCCTCGAAAATGCCTACGATATCGGGATCGGGGAATGGGATAAGCGAGCCGTGATCTGGGGCTACCAGCACTTTCCTGACGGCGTGGATGAGGAAGAGGCCCTGGAGGAGATTATCCGTGAAACCAACGAAATGGGGCTTCTCTACCTTTCTGATGAAGTGGCGCGGCCCGAGGGAGGTTCCCACCCTTATGCGCATCTCTGGGATTATGGTTCCGATCCTGTTGCACAGCTCGGCCATATTCTCGATATCAGGGAGGCTTCGCTGAACCGGTTTGGGGAGCGAAATATCCGTGAGGGCAGGAGGATGTCGGACCTGGAAGATGTGCTGGTGCCGATTTATCTCTATCACCGCTATCAAACCGAAGCCACCGTGAAACTGATTGGCGGCGTTGATTATGTATACACGCTGAGAGGCGATGGTCAGCCCGGTCCCCGGATTGTAGACAACGCAATTCAAACCGCAGCCCTTGAGGCGATGCTGAATACATTATCGCCCGAAGTACTTGCCCTGCCCGAAAGGCTTCTCGACATGATTCCCCCGAGGCCGGCGCGTATCCCCACTACGCGCGAGCATTTCCGCGGCTATACTGATCCCGTTCTCGATCCCGTGGCTATGGCAGAAGTTGCCGCCGAGCATTCGGCTTCACTCATTTTCAACGCACAGCGCGCGGCGAGGCTGATGAATCAATCGGCCAGGAACGGCAGCTATCTTAGCCTCGAACAACTGATTGACTCGGTTCTGGGCCACACCCTTTTGGGCGAAAGGCATGATGGCTATCAAGGAGCGGTACAGCGCGGGATCAACATGGCGGTGCTGCGAAGTCTTCTCTCTCTTGCGGCCGATACGAGAGCTGCGCCAGACGTACAGGCAGTTACCGGCCTGAAGGCAGAGATGCTGAAAGCGAACCTGGGGGAATTGTCCGATAGCTCGCGGGATATCATCTGGAAAGCTCACTACCGGCAGGCTGCTAAAATGATCGGTGATTTCATGGAAGAGCCCGCATCATTTACGGCTCCCCCGGCACCTTACATGCCGCCGGGTGCACCGATAGGAAGCGGTGATGTTAGGTCACTGCATCTGCTTTGCGAGCATTAATCTATGCTGAAAGGCAGATATATCCTGAAAAGCTTACTTTCTTTCTATTATGACAGGCATTGCCCTGTTGTCGATTGCCAGTGCATGAAAATAAATATCCGCTATTAACCTGCATAAAACATAAATGGTAAAAGGTTTTCGCTTCAAGAAAAATAACCGCGGCTATTCTGACAAGACGTTTGTCTTCATGCGGAATACAATCATTCCCACCACGAAGTATATCTTTAATCCGCGAATTACCAACCCGGAGAACATGCCGCTTACCGGCCCCTGTTTTATTTATGGCAACCATTCCAACTATTTCGATCCTTTTTTCCTGAATGTTGGAATGACCAAAGAGCCCACTGCCGGGGTTATGACCCGCGATCAATTTCATAAAACATTGCCGCGTGTTTTTATGGACAGTATCGGCATCGTACCTACCAGCAAGTATGTGCCCGAGCCGGGTATTGTCCGCAGCGTGATAAAGATGATTGAACAAGAGCGGATGATTGTAATTTTTCCGGAAGGCGGCCGCAGGTGGGACGGCAAACCGAAGCCGCTGATCGAAACCACGCTGAAGCTGTTCTGGAAAATGAAGATCCCCGTTCATCCGGTGCAGATTCACGGATCGTATCTGGGCTGGCCGCGCTGGGCCGACAAGTACAGGAAAGGAAGTGTGGAGGTTCGCTTTCTGAAGCCGATTAACGCCTCCGGCTTTGAAAGTTATGATACATTTGCCGAACACTGCCGTGAGTTGATTGCTTTCAAAGAGTACGATCCGCCGCATGAAGCCCGGCCCCAATCATGCAGCAAACCTGCATCAGGGATCCAGCGCTTTCTCTACAGGTGCCCCGATACCGGCGTTAGCGGATCGGTTTTTACCCCTGATGGTGAAAATGTGTACAGCCGTTCATCACCCATGAGTTATACGATGGACGTGAATTCAAGACTGATAGACAGCGACGGGCAGAGCCATTCCATCATCAGGCTATTCGAGAAGATCAATGAAATGCCGATGGAATTACTTCGCGATGACCTTGTGCTCGAGAAAAACGGAACCGGGATCTTAATGGTAGATGATGAGCACCAGCTTGTTGATCTGGGCCGCGGGTTGGCCGAACTGCGTACAGATGGCGTAAAGATCGCGTTCAATTCGGAGAAGAAGTTCCTTTCGCTGGAGCAAATCCGGACACTCTCTGTTGAGCAAAATCACAAGGTAACCCTCACCACTCCCGAAACCACCTACCAGCTTAATCTGGAAGGGCAGAGCGCGCTGCAATGGCAGATTTATATCAGCCGGCTCAAGAATGGTGAGCAGCCTGTAAAAAGCCTTTAGAAAATGCAATGAGCTCATGGAACATCAACATTTCGGCGGGTGAGTTTTTCCTCGATTTTGCGTGGATGGGCCTGCTTCTTGTGGCAGCCACGGCCCTCCGATGGAAAGTGCCTTTCTTTCAAAAATACCTGATACCCGCCAACCTGATTGCAGGTGCACTGGGCCTCTTTATCGGTATGAACGGCCTGCAGCTGATTGACCTGACTTCAGAGAGGCTTGGTGTGTACGTCTATCACCTGCTCGCGCTGCTGTTTATCGCCCTTGGACTTAGGGCACCGAAAAAGAGGCTGGGAATCTCTTCCATCAAGTTCGGACTGATTTTCCTGACGATTTACCTGGTACAGGCGGTAATAGGCCTGCTGCTGGCATTCGCCCTGTTTTATACGATCAAGCCCGATCTGTTTATCGGGATCGGTTTTCTGCCGCCGCTGGCATTCGGAATGAATCCCGGAATAGCCTACACTATCGGTGAAAATTGGCAGCAGTTCGGGTTTGAGTCGGGAGGCATTGTGGGCCTGACCTTTGCAGCCATCGGCTTTGTGGTGGCATATACGGCGGGAATCTGGCTGGTACGCCGGGGAATACGAAAGGGCGAAGCTGCATACATCGATTCGGAACAGGCGCTGCCGGATGATGTGAGGTCAGGCGTGATGCGCAGGCCGCGGCCCAACATGAGGGAAAGAATCACGACCTCCTCAGAGTCCATCGAATCGCTGACATTTCACATCGGACTAATCGGATTTACTTACATCCTCACCTTTCTTATAATGAAGGCCATGGAATCCGGCTTGATTGCCGTGGGTGCTGAAAATGAGATATCGACCCTGTGGTCGTTTCATTTTATATTTGCCGCCATATTTGCCATAGCAGTAAGGAAAACGACAGACATGATGCGCATTAGCAAAGTTATCGATGATATGACGATGACACGCTGTTCGAACCTCTTTATGGATTTCATGATTGTGGCGTCGGTTGCGGCAATCAGTTTCGTAGTTGTGGTTGCCTATTGGATTCCGCTTTTGGTCATCTCGGTGACCGTTGCCCTGATTACCGGTGTTTTGATCCTTTTTCTTACAAACGATGCATTTGCCGATTACAGGCTCGAACGGTTTGCATCCATTTTCGGGAACATGACGGGTACCCTGCAATCGGCACTGGTGCTGCTCAGAATTCTGGACCCCAAGATGAAATCGCCGGTCAGCTTCAATCTTGTATACGGCAGTGGTTTTGCGCTGGTTTTTGGCTTTCCGCTGCTGATCCTGATCAATGCCCCTGTGCACTACTTCGATGACCAGGTGCAGGGCTTCTGGATGGTATTGGCCGCACTGATGGTGTACCTGCTGCTGATCGGTGTGGCCTGGCAGTTTTTCAGAAGAAACCATTATTCCAGTAAACCATAAACCTGTGTTTTAGGCCACAAAGGCACGAAATCACGAAGATTATTTGTTTGTTGGTCGGTCATCAGGAGGTTTCGCTATCGCGGGGAAAAGATGAGCTCCACTCCGTTTCGTCCCGAAGCTATCGGGACTGCACTCCGGTCGAAATGACATTGCGCATGTAAAGAAAAAACAAGGCTGGGGCGGGCAGCCATGGCTGCCCGC